>Ga0160432_101050_pt1 | contig 10769 bp, 7 predicted proteins | sample HID1971M_E0MG_FD_108250 | JGI IMG/M metagenome (GOLD analysis project Ga0160432, IMG submission 108250) | Enriched millipede-associated microbial communities from UW Madison campus, WI, USA - HID1971M_E0 MG | ecosystem: Host-associated > Arthropoda: Insects > Digestive system > Unclassified ... | reverse complement strand
GGTATGGAGATCGTCGGTTCGCTCAGCCAGTCGTTCAGCTGGATCGCACCGTACTGCTTGAGCAGCACGGCCACCCAGAAGATCGGGAGCGAGAAGAACAGGAACGCGATGAGCGTCACGCTGTAGTCGAACCCGGTGTACTGGCGCAGCGCCGACACGATGCCGACGGTGATACCCAGGACCATCGCGACCACGGTCGCGGTCGTGACCAGCGTCAGCGTCGACGTGATCGCGTTGCCCAGGAGGGCGTTGACGGGCTGGTTCTGGATGGAGATGCCGAAGTCGCCGCGGAAGATGCCGCCGAGCCACAGGAAGTAGCGCAGCGGCGGGGGGACGTCGAGGTTGAGGAGCTTGGTCCGCGCCTCGATGAGGGACTCCTTGTTAGGAGCGTTGCTCAGCCGGAGGTCTTCAAGGGGATCACCCGAGTAAGCCACCAGCAGATACATCAGGAATGTCGCGGCGAAGAGCACGAAGATCGATGCGATCAATCGCCGAATGATGAATGAAGCCATGTTGTGGCCGCCTGCCAATCGATGAATCAGCAGGGACAGGAGCCGGCGTGCTGCCGACCTTCTGCCCGCCGCTGAGAGGAGTGTAACGCGGCGAGGTGCAGGTCCCCCAGGGGGACCTGCACCCCACCTCGGTGGTCAGTGCCGAAGCACGATGACTACCGCGTGATTGTTACTCTCCCGAGTCGGTGACGGCCCAGTCCCACGCGTTCCAGAAGATCGTGGGAGCGAGGATCGACGGGTCGATTCCCTCCACACGGTCGCTGAAGGCGGTGACGCCCGGGAACTGGAAGATGGTGACGCCGTAGTAGTCGCCCCACAGGATCTTGTCCATCTCCTGCTGCAGCTCGATCTGCTTGTCGGCGTCGAACTCCACGTTCAGCTGGGCAACGACGTCGTCGAGGTCAGCGTTCGAGTAGAAGTTCATGTTGTTGATGGCGCCGGTCTGGAAGGTCGGGCCCGAGCTGGTCACACCGAGGCTGGTCGACTGCCAGCCGAAGAGCGACGCGTCGTAGGCACCCGGGGTGCCCAGGAGGCCGCCCCACTTCTCGGAACCGCAGTCGGTGACGTTGAAGCCGGCCTGCGCAGCGGACTGCTGGATCAGGGCGAACTCGTTGACACGACGGGGGTTGTTCGATGCGTAGAGGAGGCAGACCGAGGTGTCGGTGATGCCCGACTCGGCCAGCAGCGCCTTGGCGCCCTCGATGTCGACCTCGGCGTACGCGTCGGAGCCGTTGTTGGCGACCGACTCGTCGTAGCCCTCGGCACCCGGCACGAAGATCTGCGAGCTGCGGAGCGTCGCGTCGTCGCCCGAGATGGGCTTGATCAGCGTGTCGAGGATCTCCTGACGCGGGATGGTCTTGAGGAATGCCTCACGAGCCTTCGGGTTCGAGAAGATGTTCTGGGTGTTCTTGCCCTGGTCGAACTGCAGGTCGACGTGCTCGTACGTGCCCTCGAGACCGGTCTTGACGGTGATGCCGTCGACCGCGTCGAGCGCCGTCTTGATGTCGGCCGTGGCCTGGGGCGAGATGATGTCGACCTCACCGTTCTGCAGCGCCTGGACCGCGGCGAGCGGGTCCGGGATGAAGCGGATGGTGATCTCTTCGATGTTCGGCGCGTTGTCACCCTTGTACTCGGGGTTCGCCTTGAGGGTCACGTACTGGTCGGCGACGAAGTCGGTGATCATATACGGGCCGCTCGCGGTGACGAGCGAGGTGTCGTCGGGCATCTCGGTGAAGTTGAAGCCCGAGTTCCAGAACGACGAGATCGGGGCGAGGGCCGCGGCGTCGTTGTCCTGGATCGCGGAAACGACGGCGTCCTTGGCTTCCTTGGCGTCGTCGAGGTTCAGCGCCTTCTCACCGATGATGTGTGCCGGCAGCGGGCTCGGGAACGCGAGCTCCCAGTCCACGTACGGGGCGTCGTACACGACGGTGATCGACTTGCCGTCATCGCTGACCTCGGGGGTCTGCGAGACGAGGCCGAGGCCCGCGTCCGGCGTCGCACCGGAGTCGAAGTAGACGACGTCGGTGGGGAGGTCGCCCGTGAACTCGCCGGTCTCGGCGTCCTGGTACTGCGTGGGGTCGAAGTCCGGCGTGTCGAGCGCGCGCGAGTTGGCGGCCCAGTTCAGCAGGAGGTCGGAGGCATCCACGTCCGCGCCGTCGGACCACTTGACGCCGTCGGCGACCGTGTACTTGACCGTCAGCGGGTCGTCCGAGAGCTTCTCGTACGAGCCGAACGACTTGTTCTCGATGAGCTTCGGCGTGTTGTCGTAGTAGTTGAAGCCGTCGAGGACGAGGTAGTTGATGTTGTTGTTCGCCGTGGCGTTGCCGAACGACGTGCTTCCGTTCATCGAGTAGAACGCCTGGTTCCACGCCGCCGTGATCGACGAGCCTTCGACGAGACCGGAGTCGTCACCCGAGTCGTTGCCGCCACCGTTGGCGGCGCAACCCGAGATCGCCAGTGCGCCGACCGCGGTGAGCGCCACCGCGGCCGAGATGCGCTTCATTCTCACTGTTCCTCCTGTGCAGGGTTGTGCGCGCGCGTCTGGGGGGACCGGACGGGCGCGCGGATGGGAAAACGATAAGCATCGCTGTTGAGATGGTCAAAACGATCGGCCAAAACGTTACAGAGCCTTAACTCAATCGACGCGAAGTGTGACAATCTGACAAGGTGGCACCCCCTACACCGCCCCACGACAGTGTGGTATCGAGTACCCTGCCCCCCAGCACCGGGTACCAGCGCCGTCGCCTGACCTGGGAGATCTGGATCGTCCTGGCCGTCACGGTGGGCCAGTCCGCGCTGTACTCGGTGCTCTCGCTGGTACGCAAGCTCCTGGCGCCCGTCCCGCTGGGCTCGCAGCAGACGCAGGTGAACCCCTCGCGCGACGCGCAGGCGGTGTGGGACGTCGTCTATCAGTTGCTCGCGGTGTTCTTCGCCCTCGCGCTGGTCGCCCTCGTCGTGTATCTGCTGTGGGAGCCGGGCAGCAACGCCCTGCGACGCATCGGGCTCGACTTCACGCGGTTCGGCGGCGACCTGGGACGGGGCGTGGTGCTCGCCGCGGTGATCGGCCTTCCGGGCCTCGCGCTCTACGCCGCCGGCCGGGCGCTCGGCATCACGGTCGCGGTGGTGGCCTCGCCGCTGGACGCCGCGTGGTGGACGGTGCCGCTGCTGGTGCTGTCGGCGCTGCGGGCGGGGCTCACCGAAGAGGTGATCTTCATCGGCTACCTGTTCGACCGGCTGCGACGGCTCGGCTGGAACGACTGGAGCATCATCCTGACCTCCGCCGCCCTGCGCGGCGCGTACCACGCCTACCAGGGGTTCGGTGCGATCGTCGGCAACGTCGTGATGGGCATCGTGTTCGGCTGGTGCTACCGCCGGTGGGGCCGGGTCATGCCGCTCGTCATCGCCCACACCCTGCTCGACGTCGTGGCCTTCGTCGGCTATCCCCTCGCCGCGGCGCTGTGGCCCGGCGTGTTCGCGCCGATCCCCTCGCCCTCGCCCACGCCGACCCCGACGACCTGAGCGGGACGGGATGCCGGGCGCCCGGCATCCTCTCTCCCTCTCTCCCCCCTCGCACCTTCCGTGGTCGCGAGACTTCATCGGCGCACCGAGACATCGACTGGCGGCCGCAGTCTCGGTGCGCCTCTGGCGTCTCGCGGAGAAACGCCCCGAGCGCGGGGCCCCGGGCGCCGAGCGGCGGGCGGCGGGCGGCGGGCGCCGGCGCGCGATCGGCGGCTCCCGCGCCCCGGACTCCTCCACACGTGGCTGCGCCAGGCGAGTTGTCCACCGAGCGCGGCACCAGGCCGTGCGCCGCACAGGGCGAGGATCATCATCGGTGGATGCCCCGACCGATCGCCTTGCAGACGCTCGCCTCGTGTCCGATCGATCTGTTCCGCCGCCGCGACTCACCCCATGCCGACAGGCATGTCCGGGCAGGCCGCTGGGTGTCCGTGACGTATGGCGTCTACGCCGAGGCGGAAGCGTGGCGGACTCTCGCGCCGTGGGAGCGTTATCTCGTTCGTGTCCACGCAACGTCCCTCCGCTGGCCGGACGCCGTCTTCGTCCGCGAGGCTGCGGCGGCTCTCCGCGGACTCCCTGTTTTCGGCGAGCCCACTCATGTGCATGTCGCATCAACGCCGGAACGAACGTCCCGTGCCGTCTCGGGCGCACGGATACATACCGCCCGCAGACTTCCCGAGTTCGATGAGATCGGCGGCCTGCTCGTGGCCACACCGCGCGAGACTGTCGTCGACATCGCCCGCTCGCAGCACCACGCGATCGGGCTCGCGCTCGCCAGTGCGGCCATGCGGGCAGACCCATACCTCGCGGCCGACGCGCTGCGGGAAGCCAACGCGGGGCGGCTCAGCAGCAGAGGTCGCCGACATGCGCTCTGGGTCTTCGACCGAGCGACCGGAGTCCTGGAGTCGACACTCGAAGCGGTCAGCCTGGCGGCCATCGAGTGGCTGGGGTTCCCGGCTCCGGAACTGCAGCGCACGTTCGTCGGTTCCGGCGTCGAGGACGATCTCCGCACCGACTTCTGGTGGAAGTACGCCGCCACCGCGGGAGAGGCGGACGGCGACAAGAAGTATCGCGATCGGGATGCCGTGGCCATCCTCGCCGAGCGACGGGCACGCGACGCGCGCCTGCTCGAGCGGGGTGTCCGCGCAACCGTTCACTGGGGGTGGTTCGACACCACGAACGTGGACCCGCTGCGGGCGGCGCTGCTGGCCGCGGGACTTCGCCAGGAACGCCTTGAGGATGTGACCGAACTCCGCTCCATGAAGCGTCTGTTGACGCCCCGCTCCCACGATCGCGCATGACCCGGCGCCGGCGGTCCGACGGACGCGAAACACCACTCGTGCACCGAGGCAGCGTCGGACAGATGCGGTCTCGGTGCGACGGTGACGTCTCGCGGGGGCGTGCTCTTGAGGGGGACGGGATGCCGGGGGCCCGGCATCCCGTCCCTCAGGGTGTCAGGCGAAGGCCTCGATCGGCGGGCAGGCGCACACGAGGTTGCGGTCGCCGTACGCCTGGTCGATGCGCCGCACCGGCGGCCAGTACTTCCTGCGGACGAGGGCGTGGACGGGGTACACGGCGGTCTCGCGCGAGTACGGGTGGGTCCACTCCCCCGCCACCACGGACTCGGCCGTGTGCGGGGCGTTCACGAGCGGGTTGTCGTCGGCGGGCCACTCCCCTGCCGCCACGCGGTCGGCCTCGGCCCTGATCGCGATCATCGCCTCGATGAAGCGCTCGATCTCGCCGAGGTCCTCCGACTCGGTCGGTTCCACCATGAGCGTGCCTGCGACCGGGAACGACATCGTGGGGGCGTGGAAGCCGTAGTCGATGAGACGCTTGGCCACGTCGTCGACGGTCACGCCCGTCGCCTCCTTGAGGGGGCGCAGGTCGAGGATGCACTCGTGCGCGACGAGACCGGCCTCGCCCGCGTACAGGACCGGGTAGTGGTCCCGCAGGCGGAACGCGATGTAGTTGGCCGCCAGCACCGCCGCGGCAGTGGCGTTGCGCAGCCCCTCGGCGCCCATCATGCGCACGTAGGCCCACGAGATCGGCAGGATGCTGGCCGAGCCGTGGGGCGCCGCAGAGATCGGGCCGCCGTCGAACACGCCGCCGGGGTGGTCACGGCGCTGCGACAGCGGGTGGCTGGGCAGGTATGGCGCGAGGTGCGCCTTCGCCGCCACCGGGCCGACGCCCGGTCCGCCGCCGCCGTGCGGGATGGCGAACGTCTTGTGCAGGTTGAGGTGCGACACGTCGCCGCCCAGGTCGCCGAAGCGCGCGTAGCCGAGGAGCGCGTTGAGGTTCGCGCCGTCGACGTACACCTGTCCGCCGGCGTCGTGCACGGCCTGCATGATGTCGAGCACGTCGTGCTCGTACACACCGTGGGTGGACGGGTACGTGATCATGAGCGCCGCGAGCTCGCCGGCGTGCGTCGCGATCTTGGCGCGCAGGTCGTCGAGATCGACGTTGCCCGCGTCGTCGCACGCGACAACGACGACGCGCATGCCGGCGAGCACGGCCGAGGCCGCGTTCGTGCCGTGCGCCGACGACGGGATGAGGCACACGGTGCGGTCGAGGTCGCCGTTGGCGCGGTGGTAGCCGCGGATCGCCATGAGGCCCGCCAGCTCGCCCTGCGAGCCCGCGTTCGGCTGCAGCGAGACCGCGTCGTACCCGGTCACCTCGGCGAGCCACACCTCCAGCTGCTCGATCATGGCGAGGTAGCCGTGGACGTCCTCTTCCGGCGCGAACGGGTGCACACGCGAGAACTCCGGCCACGACACCGCGGCCATCTCGGTCGCCGCGTTGAGCTTCATGGTGCACGAGCCCAGCGGGATCATGCCGCGGTCGAGCGCGTAGTCGCGATCCGACAGCTGCTTGAGGTAGCGCATCATCGCCGTCTCGGACCGGTGCGAGTTGAACACCGGGTGCGTGAGGAACTCCTCGACCCGCTGCAGCTCGACCGGCACGGCGGCGAGCGGTGCGGCATCCACGAACGAGAGCGTGCGCTCCCCCTGCTCTCCCGCCCCGGCGAACTCGCCCTCGGGCAGCCCGAACGCCCACGCCACGGCGGCGAGGTCGTCGGCGGTCGTCGTCTCGTCGACCGAGACGCCGACGGTCGCGTCGTCGACCCATGCGAGCTGGTAGCCGCGCGTGCGGGCCCGTTCGATCACGCGGCGCGACGGCCCGGGGGTCGCCACGCGGATCGTGTCGAAGAACGCGTCGGAGCGCAGCGACAGGCCGTACTCGCGCAGGCGCCCGGCGAGCGCCTCGGCCTTCTTCGCGACGTCCGTCGCGATCGCACGGAGTCCGTCGGGGCCGTGGTAGACCGCGTACATCGAGGCCATGACGGCCAGCAGCACCTGCGACGTGCAGATGTTGGACGTGGCCTTCTCGCGGCGGATGTGCTGCTCGCGCGTCTGCAGTGCGAGGCGGTAGGCCGGGTGGCCGGCGGCGTCCTGCGAGACACCGACGAGACGGCCCGGCAGCTGGCGTTCCAGGCCCTGACGCACGGCCATGTAACCGGCGTGGGGTCCCCCGAAGCCGAGCGGCACGCCGAAGCGCTGCGTGGTGCCCACGGCGACGTCGGCACCGAGCGAGCCCGGCGAGCGCAGCAGCGTGAGCGCCAGGATGTCGGCAGCGACGACGACCAGCGCGCCGGCGACGTGTGCGGCATCCACCACTCCTGAGGGGTCCCACACGCGGCCGGAGGCGCCGGGGTACTGCACGAGGACGCCGAAGTGCTCGCCGGGCAGCGTCGCGCCGTTCGCGAGGTCGAGCACGACGAGCTCGATGCCGACGGCGGCGGCACGGTGCGCGAGGAGCGCGCGCGTCTGGGGCAGCGCGTCCGCGTCGACCACGAACACGTTCGACGTCGACTTCGAGCCGCGACGGGCGACCAGCATGCCCTCGACGACGGCCGTCGCCTCGTCGAGCATCGACGCGTTGGCGGTCGCGAGCCCGGTGAGATCGGTGACCATCGTCTGGAAGTTGATGAGCGCCTCCAGGCGCCCCTGCGAGATCTCGGGCTGGTACGGCGTGTAGGCGGTGTACCAGGACGGGTTCTCGAGCACGTTGCGTGCGATCACCGACGGCGTGAACGTGTCGGCGTAGCCGAGGCCGATCATGGGGCGGGCGGTGCGGTTCTGCGACGCCAACGCCCGCAGCTCGGCGAGCGCCTCCGCCTCGGTGGCCGCCGGCGGGATGTCGCTCGTCGTGCGCGGCTTCGCGTGGATGGATGCCGGCACCGCCGCCTCGACGAGGGCGTCGACGCTGTCGTAGCCGAGCGCGTCGAGCATCGTGCGCTGCGCGGCGGCATCCGTCCCGATGTGACGGTCGGCGAACAGACCCGTCATTCGGCGCCGCCCGTGAGCGAGATGTACGCGTCGCGGTCGAGGAGGCCCTCGACGGCCGCCGGGTCCACCGTGATCTTGACGAGCCAGCCGGCGCCGAACGGGTCGGCGTTCACGAGCGACGGGTCGTCGACGACGGCGTCGTTGATCTCGACGACCTCGCCTGTCAGCGGGGCGTAGAGCTCGCCGACGGACTTCGTCGACTCGATCTCGCCGACGACGGACGCGGCGGTGACGGCGGTGCCCACGGCGGGCAGCTCGACGAAGACCACGTCGCCGAGCTTGTCGGCGGCGTACTCGGTGATCCCGACGGTCGCGGTGTCGCCGTCCAGGGCGACCCACTCGTGCTCGGCGGTGTACTTGAGGGCGGTGAGGTCGGTCATGGGTTCCTCCGTAGACGGGTCGGTGGCTCAGCGGGCGCGCTGATAGAACGGGAGAGCGGTCACGGTCGCGGGGATGCGGGTCCCGCGCACGTCGATGAACAGGGACCTGCCGACGGCGGCAGCAGCGGGCGACACGAAGGCCATGGCGATGGGATGCCCCAGCGTCGGGCTCAGCGCGCCGCTGGTGATCTCGCCCACGGTCTCGCCGGCGTCATCCAGCACGGCGTAGCCGGCACGGCCGGCGCGCTTGCCGTCGGCGACGAGGCCGACGAGGACCGGCGCGTCCGGGGCGACGACGGCGGCGAGCGCCGTCTTGCCGACGAAGCGGGGCTTGTCGGCGGCGACGACGCGTCCGAGGCCGGCCTGGGCGGGGACGATGTCGAGCGACAGCTCGTGCCCGTACAGCGGCATTCCCGCCTCCAGACGCAGCGTGTCGCGGGCGGCGAGCCCCGCGGGCACGAGCCCGAGCGGCTCGCCGGCGGCCAGTAGGGCGTCCCACAGGGCTGGGGCGGACTCGTTGCGCACGAGCAGCTCGAAGCCGTCCTCGCCGGTGTAGCCGGTGCGGGCGACGAACAGCGGGGCGCCCTCGAAGGTGCCGTCCGACCAGGCGTAGTAGCCGAGGTCCGCGAACGCGGGCTGCACGTCCGCGATGCCGGCGGTCGCCTCGACCACCGAGCGCGCGACGGGGCCCTGCACCGCGATCAGCGCGTACGCGTCGGTGCTGTCGACCACCTCGGTGTCGAATCCGGCGACACGATCCGTGAACGCTGCGGCGACGGCATCCCGGTTCCCGGCGTTCGCGATCACCAGGAAGCGGTCCTCGGCGAGCCGGTAGACGATGACGTCGTCGACGATGCCGCCGGACTCGGCGAGCACGAGCGAGTACTTCGCCTTGCCCGCGCGCATCGGCGAGATCGCGCCGGCGAGGGCGTAGTCGAGGAAGGCGCCCGCGCCGGCGCCGGTGACCTCGAACTCCGCCATGTGCGAGATGTCGAACAGCCCGGCCGTGGTGCGCACCGCGTGGTGCTCCGCGAGGTCGGACGTGTAGCGCACCGGCATGAGCCAGCCGCCGAAGTCGGTGAACGAGGCGCCGAGCGCCTCGTGGCGATCGTGCAGGGCGGTCGTGCGGAGGTCTGTCATCGAGTTCTCCCGGTCGTGGGCGGGCAGGCGTCTGTCGACGCCTGTGAACTCCCCCTCTGTCATAGGCCTGAGAGCTTCACCCGCACCCGTGGTGCGGACTTTCACCGTCGGCGGACCCTCGCTGCACGAGGATCGCTTTCCAGAGTCGGCCTGCCCGAACGGTACGCGTACCTGAGAGATTGGCGGGGAGGCTTGCTCCTTCGGTGCTCGGCGATCGCGCTGCCGAGGCTCTCCCGCCCGGGTTGGGGGCCGTGTGTTGACTTGCGGAGCCAGCATACCGGGCGCGACGCCGGATCGACGCAGCGCCGCAGAGGGGTCAGTCCGTGCAGCGGCCCGACGACACGCGGTCGGTGAGCGACGGCGCCTGGGCCGCCACGGGGGTGAGCTCCGACATCGTCATCGCGTAGCCGAGCTCGGGATCGTTCTCGGCCCGGGCGAACACCACGCCCGCCACCGAGCCGTCGGCCGTGAGCAGCGGGCCGCCCGAGTTGCCCGGCCGCACCTCGGCGTCGAGGGCGTAGATCTCGCGCGGATTCCACGACGAGTCGTACACGTCGGGCACGGTCGCGGTGCCCACCGAGCGCACGCCGGCCGACACCATCGTGAACGGCCCGCCGTACGGGTAGCCCTGCACCACCGCGGCCGCGCCGGGCTGCAGCGTCGTCGAGAACGGGAGCGGACGCGCGCCGAGGTCGTCGACCGCGATCACCGCGAGGTCGTCGGTCGGGTCGAAGTACACGACGCGCCCTTCGCGCGCGGGGACGCCGGGCAGCTCGACGACGGGCGTGTCGACGCCCGCGACCACGTGCGCGTTCGTGACGACGCGGTCGGCCGCGATCACGAAACCCGTGCCGCTGGAGCCGCGACCGCACGCGTACGCGTTGCCAGAGACGCGGGCGACCGATGCCGCAGCGGTCTGCAGCGCGGGATCGTCCAGGGCGACCGGCGGCGCCGGATCCGCCGTGGCGGGCCCGAGCAGCGTGCCGAGCCCCGGCAGCCCGTCATCGAGCACGGCGCCCCGCAACTCGGCGAGGGCGGCGGCCACCGGGTCGGGTGTGGCCGTCTCGATGCCGCGCAGCACGACCGACGAGGCGACGGCGGACGAGACCACGGGGATGCCGGCGACCGCGATCGCCGGCGCCACCAGCGCGAGCGCGAGCGCAGCCGCCACCACCGAGGCGATGCCGCCGAGCGCGCGCTCGACGCCGCCGAGCTTCAGACGGTCGGCACCCGAGCGCAGCACCGCTCCGAGTGCCGCGCCGACGGCCGCGCCGAGCGCGACCAGCCCGATCGCGGTCACGAGCACGGCCGCGCCGCGCCATATCGGCTGCGGCACCCACGTGCTCACGAGCGGCGTGAGCCAGAACGCCGCGACG
>Ga0160432_101047_pt1 | contig 10773 bp, 9 predicted proteins | sample HID1971M_E0MG_FD_108250 | JGI IMG/M metagenome (GOLD analysis project Ga0160432, IMG submission 108250) | Enriched millipede-associated microbial communities from UW Madison campus, WI, USA - HID1971M_E0 MG | ecosystem: Host-associated > Arthropoda: Insects > Digestive system > Unclassified ... | reverse complement strand
TTCCTCGAGATAATCGTCGAGTACGCCGGTGCTGTTCATGCCGCGCGCTCCATCTGCAGCGCGTCGTCGGCCAGGATCCATTCCAGCGCACGCCGGTACGCGGCCAGGCCACGGCCCGGGTAGTCGTCGGAGGTCGCCGGCACGGTCAGGCTGGCGGCGTTGCAGATGCGCGTGTCCACCGGAATGGCGTCTTCCCACACGCGGTGGCCGTGGCGGTCCTGCATCTGCTTGACGGTTTCGTTGCCGGCGCGGGTGCGGCGGTCGAACAGGGTCGGCAGGATCGACATCGGCAGCGGGCGGCGGCGCGAACGCTCGACCATTTCGCCGGTGCGCACCATGCCATCCAGGCCGTGCAGGGCCAGCGGCTCGGCCTGGGTCGGAATGATCAGGCGATCGGCCGCGGCAAGCGCGTTGATCATCAGCAGGCCCAGCGTGGGCGCGCAGTCGAGCAGGATGTAGTCGTGCTGGCCCTGGTGACGGGTCATTGCGTGCTGCAGGGCCAGGCCCAGGCCGGGCTGGTTGGCGCTGCGCCGTTCCAGCGTGGCCAGCGCGGCCTGCGCGCAGATGAAGTCCAGGCCAGGCACCTGGCTGCCATGGGCCAGGCTGCCCAGTTCCGCAGGCGGGGTGCCGAACAGCTCCAGTACGCCGGCCGGCGGCGGATCCAGCGGCACGCCGAAGGCGCGGGTCAGCGAGGAGTGCGGATCGAGGTCGATCAGCAGCACGCGGTGGCCCAGGGCGGCCAGGCCGCGGCCGAGCGCGAGGGTGGTGGTGGTCTTGCCCACGCCGCCCTTCTGGTTGGCGATTGCCCAGATACGCATCGGCTTACTCCTTCATTGCAGGGGGGACGGCGGCGCCAACGCGGCTGCCGGCCGGCACCGGTGGCAGCTGCACCGGGGCGAGGGGGGAAACGGGGGAGGGCGTGGCCGGCGCCGGCGCGGTGCCGGTTTCGGCGGTGAGCTGCGGGCCCAGCGGGTCCGTGCCCTGCGCGGTGTCGGCCAGGATGATGACCATCACCCGGCGGTTGCGGTTGCGGCCCTGCGCGCTGGTGTTGTCTTCGCGCGGGCGGAACTGGCCATAGCCGACCATCGCCAGCCGCGCCGGCTGCACGCCCTGGTCGGCGAACAGGTGCACCACGCTGGCCGCACGCGCGGCCGACAGTTCCCAGTTGGACGGGAACAGCGCGGTGGCGATCGGCACATCATCGGTGTGGCCTTCCACGCGCACGCCGTTGGGCGCGTCGTGCAACACCTGGGCCAGCGAAGACAGGGTGTCGCGTGCGTGCACGTCGAGCGTGGCCGAGCCGGTGGTGAACAGGATGTCGCTGTTGATCTCCACTTCGATCCACAGCTCGGTGCGGCGCACGGTGATCATGCCGCGGTCGATCAGCGGTGCCAGCGTGGCGGTGAGGCGGTCGGCGATGCTGTTGAGCTGGCGCTCTGCAGCCTGCAGCTGTTGCTGGTTGTGCACCGACACCGGCATGCGCATCTGCGAGGCCATCGCCGGCAGCAGGGTGGGGTCGTTGCTGGGCGACGGTGCCGACGGGCCAACGCGGTTGCCCGCCTTGATCACCGAGGGGCTGTCCCAGCCGCCGCCCTGCACCTGCTGGTTGCCGACCTGCACCGGGTTGATGGTGCGCGGCGCGCCACCGAAGGCGGTGGTCAGCGCGTCGGCCATGACCCGGTACTTGCCTTCGTTGAGCGAGGAGATGGCGTACATGACCACGAAGAAGGCAAGCAACAGCGTCATGAGGTCGGCGTAGGGAATCGCCCAGGCCTCATGGTTGGCATGCTCTTCGTGGGCTTTGCGGCGGGCCATGTCAGTGCAGGAACCCCGACAGGTTGGTCTCGATGTTGCGCGGGTTCTCGCCCTGGGCAATCGAGATCAGGCCTTCGATGATCATTTCGCGGTCGCGGCTGTTGTGGTGGATCACGCTCTTGAGCTTGGCCGACACCGGCAGGAACAGCAGGTTGGCCGAGGCGATGCCGTAGATGGTGGCGGTGAACGCAGCGGCGATGCCGTGGCCGAGCTTGCTCGGGTCGGCCAGGTTCTTCATCACCGCGATCAGGCCGAGCACGGCGCCTATGATGCCCAGCGTGGGCGCGTAGATGCCCATGCCTTCGAACACCTTGGAGGCGGCCAGGTCCTGGCTTTCCTGGCTGCCCAGTTCGATTTCCATCATGTGCCGGATGGTTTCCGGCTCCACGCCGTCCACCAGCAGCTGCAGGCCCTTGCGCAGGAACGGGTCGTCCTGCGCGTCGACCTGGGCTTCCAGGCCGAGCAGGCCTTGGCGGCGGGCGATGTTGCTCCATTCCACGATCTGGCGGATCAGCTCGGCACGGTCGCTGGCCGGCGGGCGCACGACCCAGCGCACGATCTTGAAGGCGTGCTTGAACACAGCCGGCGAGGTGTGCAGCAGGATGGCGGCCAGCGTGCCGACGATGACGATCACGAAGGCGGCAGGGGACCACAGCGACGCCAGCCCGGCACCCTTGAGGATGCTGCCGCCGACCAGCGAGGCCAGGGCGAGGAAAAGTCCAATGAGGCTGAGTCTGTCCATTTGTCCGATATCGGCTTGCTTGGGGGGGACTTGAGTTGTGGGGCTATCGGCGGTTCAGCCACGCATGGCGTGGCTCTACGCGTTGGGGGCACCCGTCGATGCGATGGCCCTGGATCAATCGTGCGGGGTGCGCAGGCCGTCCACGTCGAGGATCAGGGACATGCGGCCGTCGCCGATCAGGGTGGCGCCGGCGTAGCCGCGCAGGCCGCGCAGGGCCTTGGGCAGCGGCTTGATCACCACTTCCTCGCGGCCACGCACCTGGTCCACCACCAGCCCGAAGCGGGCTTCGCCGGCCTGCAGCACCACGATGGTGAGCAGGGGCGAGGGCGCCGGATCCACATCCAGCCAGTGGCGCAGGTCCACCAGCGGCAGGGTGTGGGTCCTGCGGTCGAGCACGGCGCGGCCGTCGAACCAGCCCAGCGAGGTGTTCGGCGCGTGCAGCACTTCCATCACGCGTGCCAGCGGCAGTGCGTAGACGTCCTCGCCGGCCTGCACCAGCAGGGTCGGCAGGATCGCCAGGGTGAGCGGCACGCGGATCATGAAACGGCTGCCGCGGCCCAGTTCGGACTGGATCTGGATCTGGCCGCTGAGCTCGCGGATGCGCGACTGCACCACGTCCATGCCGACGCCACGACCGGAGATATCGGTGACTTCCTGCTTGGTCGAGAAGCCGGGCAGGAACACCAGGTGCAGGCATTCCTCGCTGGTCAGGCGGGCGGCGGCTTCGGGATCGATCAGGCCCTTTTCGCGGGCCTTGGCGCGCAGGCGCTCGGGGTCGATGCCGGCGCCGTCGTCCTGCACTTCAATGCTGACGTAGTCGCCTTCCTGCTGCGCGGACAGGCGCACGTTGCCGCTGCGGGTCTTGCCCTGGGCTTCGCGCAGCTCGGGCATTTCAATGCCGTGGTCGATCGCGTTGCGCACCAGGTGCACCAGCGGGTCGGCCAGGGCTTCGACCAGGTTGCGGTCCAGTTCGGTTTCCGCCCCGATCAGTTCCAGCTCCACTTCCTTCTTCAGGTTGCGGGCCACGTCGCGGGCGACCTTGGGGAAGCGTGAGAACACCTTGCCCACCGGCTGCATGCGGGTGCGCATCACCGCCGACTGCAGGCGCGCGGTGGCGATATCCAGCGTGGACACGGCGCGGTCCAGTTCTTCGTCGTGCAGGCGCGCACGCAGGGTCTTGAGCCGGTTGCGCGACAGCACCAGTTCGCCGATCAGGTTGACGATGGCATCCAGGCGCTTGGTATCCACGCGCACGGTGTGTTCGGCTTCGGCCACCGGCTTGTTGGCGGCCGGCTTGGCCGGGGCCGGAGCGGCGACCGGGCGCGGTGCGATGGCCGGGGCGGGTGCCGCTGCGGCCACGCTCTGCGCGCCGGGAGCGGCGCCGCCATGCAGCTGGTCGAGCAGCGCTTCGAATTCGTCTTCGCCGATCAGGCCATCGTCGTTCTTTTTCGCCACGGCAGTGGGAGCCGCGCCGCCGTGCAGGGTATCCAGCAGGGCTTCGAATTCATCGTCGGTGATCAGGTCGCCGCTGGAGGCGGCCGCCGTCGCGGCCGGTGCCGGCGTGGCCGGTCCGTTGACGTCGAACTGCGCGATCAGTTCCGGCGGGGCATAGCCCGGCTCGGTGCCGGCGGCCACCGAATCCAGCATCGACTGCAGGTAATCCAGCGACTGCTGGCCGGCGTCGAAATGGTGGGCCTGCAGCACGGCCTGGCCCGAGCGGGCCATGCCAAGGGTTTCTTCGGCGGCGTGGCACAGCTCGACCATGGCCTGGATGCCCAGGAAGCCGGCACCGCCCTTGAGCGTGTGGAACCCGCGGAACACCGCGTTGAGCTGGTCGCTGTCCTGGGGCGACTGCTCCAGCGACACCAGCTGTTCGCCGAGGCGATCCAGGATCTCCTGGGCCTCGAGGATGAAGTCTGCAGCAATGTCGTCTGGAACAGCACTCATGGTTTCAAAGCCCCAAATCCGAAAGCAGGTCGTCGGCGTCGACCTGTGACACCTGATGGCGGTCCAGGCCGCTCACGGCCGGACCGGCCAGCCCGTTGTCGCGCTTGTGCGCGCTGTCGTCCGGCGGCGGCAGGCCGAGCGCGCCGAAGCCTTCGTGCACGCGGCGCACGATGCCCACCACGCGGCGGATGATCTGCCCGGTGAGATCCTGGTAGCTCTGGGTGAGCGCGATCTCGGTGAGGTTGTGGCGGATGCGGTCCAGCTGCTGGTCCTGGTCCGGGCTCAACCCGTTGGCACGCAGCTGCTCGGTGAGCGCGCGGCATTCCTCGGCCAGGTCCAGGGTGCGGTGGGTGGCCTGTTCGGTCATCGCCACCACGTGGTCCAGGCGCGCGCAGGCATCGTCCAGCTCGCCGGCTTCGCTGGGCAGGGTGGGCAGTTCGCCCAGCGCCTGGCCCAGTTCGCGGGCAAGCCGGTTCAGCCCGGCCATCATCGGCTGGGTGCGCAGCGCGGCCAGGGCGTCGATTTCCCGGCGCCAGCCCGCTTCGTCGCCGCTTTCCAGCGCAGCCAGGGCATCCTGAAGGCGCTGCACCAGCGCCGATTTGTCGCGAAGGGTTTCCATCACGCGCTGGCCGCCAGGCGCTCGAAGATCTTGCCGAGCTTTTCTTCCAGGGTCTGGGCGGTGAACGGCTTGATGATGTAGCCGTTCACGCCGGACTGGGCGGCTTCAATGATCTGCTCGCGCTTGGCTTCGGCGGTGACCATCAGCACCGGCAGGGTCTTGAGCTTGGCGTCGGCGCGGATCGCCTTGAGCAGGTCGATACCGGTCATGACCGGCATGTTCCAGTCGGTGACCACGAAATCGAACGACTGGCTCTGCAGCAGGGCCAGCGCGGCATGCCCGTCCTCGGCTTCGGCCGTATTGGTGAAGCCCAGATCGCCCAGCAGGTTCTTGACGATACGACGCATGGTCGAGAAGTCGTCGACGATCAGGATACGCATGTTCTTGTTCAAAGCACTTTCCTCGGTATCAAGTGTTCTCGAGGCCGGCGTCGGCCGCCTCGAAGATCTTCAGTCGGCCACGCAGGCGCAGCACTGCCTGGCCATGGATCTGGCAGACGCGCGACTCGCTGACGCCGAGCACCGCGCCGATCTCTTTCAGGTTCAGTTCCTGCTCGTAGTACAGCGACAGCACCAGCTGTTCGCGTTCGGGCAGCAGGCCGATCGCATTGCCCAACTCGCGGCCGAATTCGCCGCGCTCCAGCACCTGCTGCGGGGTCGGGCCGCCCTGGGCGACGGTATCCAGCTCGCCCTGGTCTTCGATCCGCGATTCCAGGCTCAGCACCTGGCCACGCGCGGCGTCTTCCATCAGGCGCAGGTAGTCGGGCAGCGGCATGTCCATCGCGGCGGCCACTTCGGTGGCGCTGGCGGCGCGGCCGGTGGTCTGCTCCAGCCGGCGGATGGTGGACGCGGCGTCGCGGGCACGGCGGTGCACCGAACGCGGCACCCAGTCGCCGCGGCGGATCTCGTCGATCATCGAGCCGCGGATGCGGATCGAGGCGTAGGTTTCGAACGAGGCGCCCTGGTCGGCGTCGTAGCTGCGCGAGGCCTCGATCAGGCCCATCATGCCGGCCTGGATCAGGTCGTCGACTTCAACGCTGGCCGGCAGGCGTGCGGCCAGGTGGTGGGCGATGCGCCGGACCAGGTCCGAGTGCTGGGCAATGCACTCGTTGGCAGCGGCGCGCTGCACCTCTTTGTATTGTGCGGCGCCTTTCATGCGGTCACCCCGCGTTGCTTGAGGATGCGTTCCAGGAAGAATTCAACGCCGCCGCGCGGCTCGGTCGGGGCCTGCCAGCGGGCGGTGCGCCGGGCGATCTCGGCGATCGCCTGCGCCGACGGGCTGGACGGGTAGGCCTTCACCACCGGCTGCTGGCGCTGCACCGACAGGCGCAACCAGTCGTCCTGCGGCACGCAGCCCAGGTAGTTCAGCGAGACATCGGCCAGGAACTTGTCACAGACCCGGCTCAGCTTTTCGTAGAGCACGCGGCCTTCGTTGGGGTCACGCACCATGTTGGCTACCACCTGGATGCGGTCCACGCCACGTTCGCGCGAGAGCACCTTGATCAGCGCATAGGCATCGGTGATCGAGGCCGGTTCGTCGCAGACCACCACCACGGTGTCCTGGGCGGCCTGGCAGAAGGTGAGCACCCCGTCGGTGATGCCGGCGGCGGTGTCGACCACCATGAAGTCCAGATCGCGTTCCAGTTCGGAGAACACGTTGACCAGGCCCACGTGTTCGGCCGGCTGCAGTTCGGCCATGTGGCGGCGGCCGGACGCGGCCGGCACCACCAGCACGCCACCCGGGCCTTCCAGGATCACTTCATCCAGCGTGCAGCGCCCGGCGACCAGGTCGGCCAGGGTCAGCTTGGGCTGCAGGCCCAGGATCACATCGATGTTGGCCAGGCCCAGGTCGGCATCCAGCAGCAGCGTGCGCTTGCCCATGTCGGCCAGCGCCACGGCCAGGTTGGCCGACACGTTGGTCTTGCCCACGCCGCCCTTGCCGCCGGTGACGGCGATGGTGCGGACCGGGCCCAGCGGCTGGCTGCGGGTGGCCGACAACGGGAAGGTCCTGGTCAGGTTTTCATACTCACGCGACGGCATGGTTCAACTCCGGGTTGCAGGGCATATCGGCCGCGCGGCGCAAATCTTCAAGGCGAAGTACAAGATTGGCTGCACTGGCCCGGTGCAGGTCTTCTGGAACGTCCTGGCCATCGGTGACCCAGGTGATCGGCAGGCGGTGGTCGACGGCCACCGACAGGGCGGTACCGAAGCGGCCGGTCTCGTCCAGCTTGCTGAGCACCACGCCCTGCGGGTTGGCGCCGCTGAAGCGGCGGACCACCTCGTCCATGTCGCCGAAGCTGGTGTTGGCCGGCAGCACCAGCAGCGTGCGGATCTGCGGGGCGGCGCGCAGCCACTGCAGCTGGGCGGCCAGGGCGCGGTCACGCGGGCCCAGGCCGGCGGTGTCGATCAGCACCAGCTTGTAGTCCTTCAGACGCTCCAGCAGCTGGGCCAGGTCGCTGCCACTGTTGGCTTCATGCACGGCGATGCCGAGCTGGCGGCCGAAGCCGTACAGCTGCTCGCGGGCGCCGATGCGGGCGGTATCGGTGGTGACCAGGGCGACGTCGCGGGCGGCGTGGGCTTCGGCGAAGCGCGAGGCCAGCTTGGCGATGGTGGTGGTCTTGCCGGCACCGGTGGGGCCGACCAGGGCGATCACGCCGCCGGCCTCCAGCGGGTCGACCGGGGCGATCGGCAGCTTCTTGGACAGCAGCCCCAGCATCAGGCCACGGCCACGGTGGGCTTCGGTGTCCAGCGGGATCTGCAGGGCCACGTCGCGGCAGATGCCGGCGTCGAAGCCGTATTCGTCCATCAGGTCCAGCGCGGCGGCACGCACCGCCGAGCCGCGCAGGCGCTCGTCGGTGAAGCGGTTCATTTCGCGCTCGATGACGGTGCGCATGCCGGCCACTTCATTGCGCAGCTGGCGCAGTTCCTCATCGTCGCGGACCAGGGTCACCGGGGCGGCAACGGCAGGCACCGGGGCGGTGATGACCTCGGCCGGCACCGTCGGTTCGTTGGCGGCCTGCAGCGACGGCTCGACCGGTGCAGCAACGCTCATGGCGGCGACCGGCGCGGCGATGTCGTCCACAACCAGCGGAGCGGGCACGGCAAACACCGCCGAATCGTCGATCTGGATGGCCGGGCTGGCCGCGGCCGGGACCACCGGCACGGTTTCCCACAGCGGCGCCGCCGGGGCTTCAAGCGGAGCCCGCTGCATCTGCTGTGCCGGCATCTGCGGCAGCTGCGGCGGGACGCTGCTGCGGCCTGCCGGAGCGTGCATCTCGAACAGCGGTGCTTCGTCCAGCGGCGGGTCGATGATGAAGCGGGCGCGGTTGGCCGGGGCCGGCGCAGCGGCGCGGACCGGTGCTTCAACCGCCACCGGTGCGGCGTCGGCGACCGGCTTAACCACGGCGCGTTCGGCGACGGCAGCCTGTTCAACATTGAACGGGGCGAAGATCTGTTCTGGCAGCTGGGTGGCCGGCTGCACGTTGGCGCGGGCCAGGGTGGCGGCAAAGCCGCTGCTGCCCGGCGGCGGTACGATTTCGTTGGCGCTGTCCAGGGTGCGGCCGGTGGCGCCCACGGCGGCGCGGGCGAGGGCGGCCACGGCCGAGGTGGTGGCCGCCACCGGTTCCGGCGCGGCGGCCGGTGCCTTGCGGCGGGTCACCGCGGCGATCACCGCATCGGCGGCGTTGCGCGGCCGCGGGGCCGGCGGCGGCGGCGCCACGTCCTTGCGCGCCGCTTCCAGTGCACGCTGCACCGCGCCTTCGTCATAGTTCGCCGCGGCCACGATTTCCACGCCTTCCTCGATCCGGCGATTGGACAGGATCACGGCATCCGGACCGTGTTCCTTGCGCACCAGGTTCATGGCAGAGCGCATATCGGGAGCGACGAAGCGTTTGATTTTCATGCTGTGGTACCGGGACTGGGGCGGCTGGGGGGTGGAAGGGAAGCGCTGGTTGTCGGTGGTCTGCACGGTCCGGGTTTCCCTTTTTGTCCTGCTGCGGTGATTGCGAAATGGGGGTGTCTGTTTTCTGACGCGTTGCTGTCGGAGTTCCGGCTCAGCTGATCGTGCCGACCAGCTTCAGCCGCTTGTCCTCGGGGACCTCGCTGTAGGCCAGCACGGACAGCGACGGAACGCTGTGGCGTACCAGCCGTGCCAGCGCGGCACGTACCGGACCGGGCACCAACACCACCGCGGGCTCGTTCTTCGCTTCCTGCTTGCTGACACATTCGGCCAGGCTCTGGTGCAGTCGCTCAGCGAGTCCGGGTTCCAGCGCGGCGCCGTTGCCCTGAGTGGACTCCTGCAAGACGCGTTCCAGTTGCGGGTTGAGGGTGAACACCGGCAGCTCGGCGGACATGCCGGCGATCTCCTGGACGATGAAACGGCCCAGCGCGTTGCGCACGGCGGCCGTCAGTACGCCGGGGTCCTGGCTCATCGGCGCGTTCTCCACCAGCGATTCGGCGATCTTGCGCAGCTGGCGCACCGGGATGCGTTCGATCAGCAGGTTCTGCAGCACCCGCACCACCACCGACAGCGGCAATGCCTTCGGGGTGAGGTCCTCGACCAGCTTCGGGGCGCTCTTGGCCAGGTTGGCCAGCAGCTGCTGCACCTCTTCGTGGCCGAGCAGCTCCGGGGCGTGTTCGCGGATCAGGTGCGAGAGGTGGGTAGCGACCACGGTGGCCGGGTCGACCACGGTGTAGCCCATCGATTCGGCGTGGGCGCGCTGGTGCGGCTGGATCCAGGTGGCATCCAGGCCGAACGCGGGGTCCTTGCCGGCAATGCCTTCCAGCGCGCCGAGCGCGCTGCCCGGGTCCAGGGCCAGTTCGCGGTCGGGGTGGATTTCGGCGGTGGCCACCGGCACGCCGTGGATCAGCAGCCGGTAGGCGCTGGCGCCCAGTTCCAGATTGTCACGGATGTGCACCGACGGAATCAGGAAGCCGATGTCGTGGGTGAGCTTGCGGCGCACGCCCTTGATGCGCGCCATCAGTTCGCCGCCCTGGTTCTTGTCCACCAGCGGGATCAGCCGGTAGCCCACTTCCAGGCCCAGCGGATCGACCGGGCGCAGTTCGTCCCAGGTCAGTTCGGCGGTGGGCGAGGGGCTGCTGGCGCCGGGCAGGCCCAGCGCATTGGTCGGACCGGCCGCAGGCGCGGCGGCGGCGCGCTCGGCCGCCTGGCTCTTCTTCCAGAGCTTCCAGGCGATGAAGCCGAGGATGGCAGCCAGCGTCAAGAAGGCGACGTTGGGCATGCCCGGGACCAGGCCGACCAGGCCCAGGATCGCCGCGGCGATGGTCAGTGCGCGGTGCTGTCCGAACACCTGGCCCATCATGGCCTGGGCCATGTCCTGCGAGCGCGAGGCGCGGGTGACCAGCATGGCCACGGCCGAGGACACCAGCAGTGCCGGCAGCTGCGCCACCAGGCCGTCACCGATCGACAGCAGGGTGTAGGTGGCTGCGGCTTCGCCAAACGGCATGCCGTGCTGGAGCACGCCGACCGCCAGGCCGCCGATCATGTTGATGAAAAGAATGAGGATGCCGGCGATGGCATCGCCGCGGATGAACTTGCTGGCACCGTCCATGGCGCCGTAGAAGTCGGCTTCCTCGCGGACTTCTTCACGGCGCAGCTTGGCTTCTTCACGCGTCAGCAAACCGGCGTTGAG
>Ga0160432_101045_pt1 | contig 10788 bp, 8 predicted proteins | sample HID1971M_E0MG_FD_108250 | JGI IMG/M metagenome (GOLD analysis project Ga0160432, IMG submission 108250) | Enriched millipede-associated microbial communities from UW Madison campus, WI, USA - HID1971M_E0 MG | ecosystem: Host-associated > Arthropoda: Insects > Digestive system > Unclassified ... | reverse complement strand
GCTACAACACCCTGAACTTCTCGCAGATCGTCGCGAACCAGGAGGCGATCGCCGACATGGCGGTGCCGATCAGCGACGATCCGAACGACGGCTCGCTGCGCACCCCCGACGGCTCGGTCGCGTACGTGTACCTGTCCAGCCTCGAGTACGACGAGGCCGCGGGCACCATGACCGACACCCGCACGGGGACGGTCTACTCCGACACGGGCACGGGCGCGTTCACCGCTCCCGACGGCACCGAGCTGATGCCCGGATGGCAGATCAACGTCGGCTTCGACAACTTCGTGCGCGCGTTCACCGAGGAGTCGATCCGGGCGCCGTTCTTCTCCGTGCTGGCGTGGACGTTCGTGTTCGCGTTCCTGTCCGTCTTCACGTGCTTCGCGCTGGGGCTGTTCCTCGCGATCGTGTTCAACGATCCGCGCATGAAGTCGAAGAAGTACTACCGGCTCATCATGATCCTGCCGTACGCGTTCCCCGGCTTCCTGTCGGCGCTCGTGTGGGCGGGCATGATGAACCAGGAGTTCGGCTTCATCAACGTCGTCCTGTTCGGCGGGGCCGACATCCCGTGGCTCACGAACGAGTGGCTGGCGAAGTTCAGCATCCTGCTGGTGAACCTGTGGCTCGGCTTCCCCTACATGTTCCTCATCTGCACGGGTGCGCTGCAGTCGATCCCCGAGGACGTGCAGGAGGCCGCGAAGGTCGACGGCGCCAGCGCGTGGCAGATCTTCCGCAACATCAAGCTGCCGCTGCTGTTCGTCGCCGTCGCGCCCCTGCTGATCGCCTCGTTCGCGTACAACTTCAACAACTTCAGCCTGATCTACATGCTGACCGGCGGCGGCCCCCGCGACGTGACGGCCGACGTGAACGTCGGCGCGACCGACATCCTGATCACGATGGTCTACAAGGTCGCCTTCGTGGGATCGAGCGCGGACTACGGCCTGGCCAGCGCGTTCTCGATCATCATCTTCCTGATCGTCGGCACGATCTCGGTAATCGCCTTCCGACGCACCAAGGCACTCGAGGAGCTGAACTGACATGAGCGGCACCAACGACAACGAGAAGAAGTCGACGCTCCAGGAGTTCGGCGAGAGCGTCGGGCGCGCCGAGGCGCTCATGGCGGCGCCGGGGGCCATCGACGGCTTCGACAGCCACGAGGGCGCCGGCGTCCGCGGCGAGGGCCCGATGCCGCGCCGACCGTTCAAGAAGTACTTCCGCGAGACCGGGTGGCGCCACATCGTGGGCATCGTGGTCGCGATCTTCGCGATCTTCCCGCTGCTGTACGTGCTGTCGGCGTCGCTCAACCCCGGCGGCACCCTGCTCACCGCGAACGGCCTGTTCGGCAACGTCAGCCTCGAGAGCTACTTCGAGCTGTTCCAGTCCGACACGCACCCGTACGGCGCGTGGTTCGTCAACACGCTCGTGATCGGTCTGGTCACGGCGATCGGCACCGTGATCCTCGGCGCCCTGGCCGCGTACTCGTTCTCGCGGATGCGCTTCACGGGCCGCCGGTTCGGTCTGACGACGCTGCTCGTCGTGCAGATGTTCCCGCAGATGCTCGCGATGGTCGCGATCTTCCTGCTGATGGTGCAGATCGGCGACATCTTCCCGGCGATCGGCCTGAACACCCAGATCGGCCTCATCATGGTCTACCTCGGTGGCGCGCTCGGGGTGAACACGTACCTCATGTACGGGTTCTTCAACACGATCCCGGCCTCCATCGACGAGGCGGCCAAGATCGACGGCGCCGGCCACGCGCGCATCTTCTTCACGATCATCCTGCGCCTGGTCGCGCCGATCCTCGCGGTCGTCGGCCTGCTGTCGTTCATCGGCACGTCGAGCGAGTTCGTCCTGGCCAGCATCATCCTCATCGACCCCGAGAAGCAGACGCTCGCGGTCGGACTGTACAAGTTCATCTCCGACGAGTTCTCCAAGAACTGGAGCCTCTTCGCCGCGGGTGCGGTGCTGGCCGCGATCCTGCCGGTGGCGCTGTTCCTCGCGCTGCAGCGGTACATCGTCGGCGGTCTCACCGCGGGCAGCGTGAAGTAAGGGATGCCGCACCGCGCCCGCCTCGGCGGCCTCCGGGGCCTGCTCGCCGCGGCCGCCGTGCCGGTGCTGCTGGTGCTGTCGGCGTGCTCGGCCCCGCAGGCCGAGGCCGAGCAGGTGGCGCCGGACGCCGGCATCCAGCTCTTCCAGCTGCCGTGGGCCTCGATCGCAGAGGAATGCGAGACGACCCTCGGACCGAACGGGTTCGCGTGGGTGCTGACATCGCCGCCGAACGAGGCGATCGACCGGGACGAGTGGTGGGCGTCGTACCAGCCGGTGTCGTACGGCCTCGACTCACGGCTGGGCACGCGCGCCGAGTTCGCCGACATGGTGAAGCGCTGCGACGCGGCCGGGGTGGACGTCATCGCCGACGCCGTCATCAACCACATGACGGGTCAGGATGCCGCCGGCACAGGCTTCGCCGGCACGCCCTATGCGCACTATGAGTACCCGGGGCTGTACGGTCCGGACGACTTCCACCACTGCGGGCTGACGGCGGACGACGACATCGCCGACTACACGTCGCGAGACCAGGTGCAGACGTGCGAGCTCGTCAACCTCGCCGATCTCGACACGTCGAATCCCCACGTGCGCGACACGATCGTCGCCTACCTCGACGACCTGCTGTCGCTCGGAGTCGCGGGGTTCCGGATCGACGCGGCGAAGCACATGGCCGCTGACGACGTCGCGGCGATCGTCGCCGAACTGCCCGAGGGCACGCGCATCATCAGCGAGGTGATCCGCAGCTCCCGCGAACCGGTGCAGCCCGAGGAGTACACGGCGTCCGGCGAGGTGTTCGAGTTCAGCTGGGCCCGCGACCTCGACCCGCAGCTCGAGAGCGGTGTGTTCGCCGACCCCGAGCTCGCCGGCGACCGGCCGCTGCACGTCCCGGCCGATCGCGCCGTCGTGTTCGTCGACAACCACGACACCGAGCGCGGAGAGGCCGGCGTCACGTACCGGGACGGACCGCTGTACGTCATCGCGAACGCGCTGCTGCTCGCCGACGACTACGGCACGCCGGTCGTGTACTCGGGGTACGCGTTCAGCGATCGCGACGCCGGCGCGCCGGCCGACGCCGAAGGGCGGGTGGAGCAGTCGTCGTGCGCCGACGCGACCGGTCCCGCCGATGTGTACGCCGACGGTGAGCGCACGTGCGTGCAGTCCTGGCCGGCGATCGCGGGGATGCTCGAGTTCCGCGCCGTCGTGGGCGATGCGCCGCGCGTAGAGGGCGTCAGCGACGGCGACGCCTACGGCTTCGAGCGCGAAGGCCGCGGCGTCGTCGCGGTGAACGTCGGCGACGAGGAGCAGGTCCTCGACGTGCCGACGTCGCTCTCGTCCGGCACGTACTGCGACGTCGTCACCGGTGGTCGCGACGCGTCGGAGGGCGACGGATGCCGCGGCACGGCGTACACCGTCGAGGACGGCGTCGCCCGATTCGAACTCGCCCCTCTCGCCGCGGCCGCGATCCACGTGGGATCGCGGCGGTGACAGCGGGCGATCGGTCTGCACGGCATGGCGCTCGCGTGCCATGATCGGGACCGGCACAACTGAACAACAACTGAAGGGCTCTGTCATGGCTCCGGCCGTGCAACCACGTCGCATCGAACGCACAACCGGCGGCGCGCCGCCTGTCTCTCGAAAGGCAAGAGCATGACAACCCTCACCCCCCACCACGACGGCTCGCCGCTGTACGTGTCGGACCTCGCCCCGAGCCTCGGCGACGTCGTCACCGTGCGGCTGCGCGTGCCGGTCGGCTACGGTCCGCTGGCCGACGTGCGCACCCGCTCGAACCCCGACCACGAGCCCGAGTGGACGCAGGCCGTCCGCGTCGGCACGACCGCCGGCTGGGACTGGTGGGAGGCGCCGGTGACCGTGCGCAACCCCCGCCACGGCTACCGCTGGGTGCTCGTGCACGAGGACGGCCGCGTCGAGTGGCTGAACCAGACCGGCCTGCACACGCTCGAGACCCTCGACGCCGAGGACTTCGCGCTGGTCGCCTACCCGGCCCCGCCGGCGTGGCTGAACGACGCCGTGATGTATCAGGTGTTCCCGGACCGTTTCGCGCGCTCGCCGCAGGCCGACACGCACCCGACGCCGGAGTGGGCCATCGCGGCGAGCTGGGACACGCCCGTCGACCCGGTGATGCCGGGGCGCTCGCAGCAGTTCTACGGCGGCGACCTCGACGGCGTGATCGACAAGCTCGACCACCTCGTCTCGCTCGGCGTCGACCTGCTGTACCTCACGCCGATCTTCCCGGCGGCGTCCAACCACCGGTACGACGCCGCGAGCTTCGACCGGGTCGACCCGCTGCTCGGCGGCGACGAGGCGTACATCCGCCTGATCGAGGCGGCCCATGCGCGCGGCATCCGCGTCATCGGCGACTTGACGAGCAACCACTCCGGCGACCGCCACGAGTGGTTCCAGGCCGCGCTCGGCCACCCCGGAGCACCCGAGCAGGAGTACTACTACTTCACCGACGACGGGAACACCGAGTACGTGTCGTGGCTCGGAACTCCGACCCTGCCGAAGTTCAACTGGGCATCGCAGGAGCTGCGCGAGCGGTTCATCGACGGTCCGGACTCGGTGGTGGCCAAGTGGCTGAAGCCCCCGTACAGCGCGGACGGCTGGCGCATCGACGTCGCCAACATGACGGGGCGTCTCGGCGAGGTCGACCTGAACGCCGAAGTGCGTCAGCTGCTGCGCCGGACCATGATCGACATCAACCCCGACACGATCCTGCTGGGGGAGTCCACCAACGACGCCGCGAGCGACCTGCAGGGCGACGGCTGGCACGGCGCGATGACCTACCCGTCGTTCACGCGGCCGCTGTGGGGGTGGCTGTCCGACCCGAAGGGCACGCCGTTCCTGACGGCCGAAGGCGTCGAGCGCACCGAGCCGTGGTTCTTCGGCCAGCCGATCGGCGGCATCCCGCGCTACACCGCCAAGGAGTTCGTGGATGCGGTCGTGCGGTTCACCGCCGGCATCCCGTGGCGCGTGCGCCTGGGTAACATGCAGCCTCTCGACACCCACGACACCGGTCGTTTCGCGACGAACGCCGGCGAGGGGACGATCCCCGTCGCCGTGGGGCTGATGATGACGCTGCCGGGCCTGCCGGTCGTCTTCGCCGGCGACGAGTTCGGCCTGACCGGCGCGGAGGGCGAGGACAGCCGCACGCCGATCCCGTGGGGCACCGAGGGCGACGCCGCGGTCGCGGAGCGTCTGGCGCTGTACCGCGAGCTCATCGCGCTGCGCCGCGCGCACCCGACGCTGTCGACCGGCGGCCTGCGCTGGGTGCACGTCGACGATGACACCGTCGTGTTCGTGCGCGAGTCGGCGGACGAGACGCTGCTGGTGCTGGCGAGCAAGGGCGATGCGGATGCCGAGGTCTCGGCCGGAGCGCTGCCCGGTGCCGCCGCGGCCGAGGCCGTGTTCGGCGACGCGACGCTGGCCGTGGCGGACGACGGCTCGGTGCTGCTCTCGGCGGACGGTCCCGCGTTCGCGGTCTGGCGCCTCGCCGGCGTCGACGTGCCGGCCGGATCCGGGGCATGACGGCACCGGCGCGGTTCGACGAGCTGAGTGCGGGGCTCGCCGCGGGCATCCGCGGCCGCGACGGGCTCGTCGGTCTCGTGCTGCTGGGGTCCGCGTCGGACGATGCCCGCGACCGCAGGGACGAGTGGTCTGATCACGACTTCTTCGCGCTCACCGAAGCGGGGCGCGGACACGAGATCCGGCCCGACCTGTCGTGGCTGCCCGACCAGGACCGGCTCGTGCTCACCGCGCGCGAGGGCGAGATCGGGTTCGTGGCGGTCTACGACGACGCGCACGTGCTCGAGTTCGCCTTCTCGGATGCCGCTGAGCTCGCGGGAGCGCGCGCCGGAGCGGCGACCGTCGTCGTCGACGACGACGCCGGGACCACGGCCACGCTGCTCGCCGAGTCGCGGGCCCGCGCGGCCGAGGGCGACCGGTTCGATCCGGCCAACGACGCGCGACTGGTGCTGGTGAAGCTGCTCATCGGGGTGGGTCGCGTGCGGCGCGGCGAACTCCTCAACGGCAACTCGTTCATCCGGCAGTGGGCGGTGCAGCTGCTGGTGCGCGCCATCCGCGGGCGTTTCGCGGAGGCGTCCACGTCGCTGCGCGACGCGATCGACCCGATGCGGCGCTTCGAGCGCGACTTCCCGCGGTGGGGCGCGCACATCGCCGCATCGCTCGATCTGCCGATCGAGGAGTCGGCGTACGAGCTGTACCGCCTGACGCGGCAGATCCTCGAGCCGGGGTGGGACGAGTTCCCGACGCGGGCGGCCGACGTCATCGCGGCCCGGCTCGGCTGGTGAGCACGCCGCCGCCACCCTCGACGGCCATGTGAGGGTGGCGGCGGCATCCACTCTTCGTAGACTGGGGCGGCGAGGAGGTGCCATGCGCCCGCTGACCGAAGAAGACGTGCGTTCGTCGTTCGTGAACGCCTCACCCGACGAGCTGAGACTCGTCACCCTGCCCGCTGATTTCGTCCTGACGGACTGGGATCACCTCGACTTCCTGGCGTGGCGGGATCCGCGCACGCGCGGCCGCGGGTACGTCGTCGCCGAGGTCGACGGTCATCCCGCGGGCATCGTGATGCGCGCGGCCGAGGGCTCGTCGCACGCACGTGCGGCGATGTGCAACCTGTGCCACACGATGCAGCCCGCCGATCAGGTCGTGATGTACACGGCCCGCCGCGCGGGCGACGCCGGCGCTCACGGCGACAGCGTCGGCACCTACATCTGCGCCGACCTGTCGTGCCACGAGAACGTGCGGCTGGCGGCCCCGCTCGCGCCCAACGAGGTGCGGGCGAGCGTCGACCTCAAGATCGACGGCACGCGGCGCCGCACTGAGGCGTTCGTCGGACGCGTGCTCGAGACCGCGGGCGTCCGCCGATGAGCGTGGTCGTCGTCGGCGACGCGCTCATCGACGAACTGCGCGACGATCACGGCGTGCGCGAGTTCGTCGGGGGAGCGGCGCTCAACGTCGCGGTCGGCCTGGCGCGCCTGGGGGTGCCGACGACGCTCATCGCGATGCTCGGCGACGACGAGCCCGCCTCGCGCGTGCGCCGCTACCTCGCGGACTACGGCGTCGAGCTCATCGCGACGCCGTCGCTGCTGGGCACCGCGCGCGCCGTGTCGACCCGCACCGGCGGCGGCGAGCCCACCTACGTGTTCAACGAGGCGTCGCAGCGCCGCCGCATCCGGTTCGGCGAGGCCGAGCGGGCGGCGATGGCCGACGCGGATCTCGTGGTCGTCAGCTGCGTCGCGCTCGACGACGCCGAGCAGACGGCGGAGCTCGCCGACGCGATCTCGTCCGCCGGAGCGTCGCTGGCGCTGGACCCCAATCCGCGGGCAGGCATGATGCACGACAGTGCAGAGTTCGTGCGCGGCTTCGAGGCGCTCGCCGCCGGTGCGGCGCTCGTCAAGGTCGGCGAGGACGACGCCGCCCTCCTCTACGGAGAGCGCCTCGACGCGCTGCGGGCGCGGCTGATCGACCTCGGCGCGAACGCGGTGCTCGCCACCGAGGGCGCCGCCGGCGCCACGATCGAGTCCGGAGACGTCGTGGTCACGCGCCCGATCTCGAACCTGCCCGGCCGCATCGTCGACACGATGGGCGCGGGCGACGCCGCCTTCGCGGCGACCGTCGCCGCCCTCGTCGCGGGTGCTCCCGAGGGGGACGAGGAATGGGAGGCGGTGCTGCAGACGGCGATGGATGCCGCCGCCGCGACGTGCCGGTTCGAAGGCGCTCTGCTGCGGACGCCGGGCTCTCTCAGCGGTATGGATCTCGACCGGATCGGCACGTGAACGGCCTCGATTTCTGACCTCGCGCATCTACGCGTAAGATGGTGGATCGCGCCTCCGATCGACTGGAAAAGCCGGGCGGGTGCGCACCTGGCGAGTTACCCAAGCGGCCAAAGGGATCTGACTGTAAATCAGCCGTCTTAGACTTCGGGGGTTCGAATCCCTCACTCGCCACCAGCGTGAACGCCCCCTCGTGGGGCGTTTCGTGGTTTTCGGGGCGTCAGCGGCTGAGCAGCTCGAGAGCGGCCATCGCGGCGTTGTGACCGCCGATGCCGCTCACCGCGCCGCCGCGGCGGGCGCTCGATCCGCACATCAGGATGCGCGCGTGCGACGTCGCGACGCCCCACGCGCGGGCGGGGGAGTCGAGCGGGTCGTCCTCGTCGGCCCACGGCCAGTCCAGAGCGCCGTGGAAGATGTCGCCGCCGACCATTCCGAGCGAGCGCTCCAGGTCGGTCGTCGTCCGTGCCTCGATGCAGGGCTCGCCGTCCGGCGTCACGTGGAGCAGGTCGCGGATGGGCTCGGCGAGGACCGCGTCGAGGCTCGCCTCCGCAGCGGCGAGGAGCTCGAGGCGCCGGGCGTCGGGATCCGAGCAGGCGAGCAGCCGATGCGGCACCTGCAGCCCGAACAGCGTCAGGGTCTGTGCCCCCGACGCGCACAGACCGTCGCCGAGGATCGACGGATCGGTGAGCGAGTGGCAGTACACCTCGGCGGGGAGGGGCGCGGGGATGCGACCGGCGGTGGCGTCGGCGTGGGCCCGGTCGAGCTGTGACATCGTCTCGTTGATGTGGAACGTGCCCGCGAACGCGGTCGCCGGATCCACCGAGGCGTCGCGCAGCCGGGGCAGCCGCGACAGCAGCATGTTGACCTTGAGCTGAGCGCCTTCGGGCGCGGCGACCCGGGCATCGCGCGCGCCGGCGCCGCCGGCATCCAGCAATCCCTCCAGCACCGCCGCACCGACGCCGCTCAGCACGAGGCGAGCGTGGACGACGCGTTCGCCGTCGCCGACCACGACGTCGCCGTCGGGGGTGACCGCGGTGACGTCCGCGTCGGTGACGAGCTCGGCCCCGGCGCGCATCGCGGCGTCGCGGAGCGCTCCCGACACCTGGCCCATGCCACCCACCGGGACGTCCCAGTCGCCGGTGCCGCCGCCGACCACGTGGTACAGGAAGCAGCGGTTCTGGCGGAGGGACGCGTCGTCGGCCGCGGCGAAGGTGCCGATGAGGGCGTCGGTCAGCACGACGCCGCGAGCGAGGTCCGAGTGCAGGGATGCCCGGACGTGCGCGCCGAGCGGCCGCTCCACGATCGCCGCCCACAGCGCGTCGTCACCGATCGCCGCCTTCACGTCGGCGGCGCGGGCCAGCCGCTCGGTCATCGTGGGGAAGACCGCACGTGCGAGCGGGGCGAGCTGCCCGTAGAACCGGGCGAAGCGCTCGGCCTCGCGCTCGTCGCCCGTCGCACGGGCGAAGGAGGCCGCGGTGGCCCGGGCGTCGCCCGTGTCGATCAGCAGTCCGCGATCGGGAGACGCGGGATCCGGCGTGTACGACGAGACGCGGCGGCGGAGCAGCCGGATGTCGAGGCCCAGATCGTCGACGATGCGGCGGGGGAGCAGGCTCACGAGGTACGAGTAGCGCGACAGCCGCGCGTCCACTCCCGCCCACGGACGTTCCGACACGGCCGCGCCGCCCACGTGCGGCAGTCGTTCGAGCACGACCACGCGGTGGCCGGCGCGCGCGAGGTACGCCGCGGCGACGAGGCCGTTGTGGCCGCCGCCCACGATCGCGACATCGACGTCGCGCGACGGTGCGCTGTGCATCGGCTCATGCTAGCCGCGCCAGGGGCCGCTACCGTGAACCCATGATCTGGACCGCCACCGGCACCCTCGACGCCGTACCCGCGACGACGCGGCCCGACCTGGTGGCCGCGCCCGTCACCGTGGCGCTCACGCGTCTCGCGCCCGAGGTGGCGGCGACGGTCGGCGTCGCACCGATCGACGCGGACCTGGCCGACACGGCCGTGTTCTGCGAGCGCTACGGGGTCGCGCCCGAGGTGTCGGCGAACTGCGTCATCGTGAAGGGCCGGCGCGGAGGCGACGAGAGGTTCGCGGCATGCATGGTGCTGGCGACGACCCGCGCCGACGTGAACGGCGTCGTCCGCCGGCGGCTCGACGTGCGAACGGCATCGTTCGCGCCGATGGACGAGGCGGTCGCACTGACCGGCATGGAGTTCGGCGGCATCACGCCCGTCGGCCTACCCGTCGGCTGGCCGATCCTCGTCGACACCGCGGTCGCCGAGGCCCCGGAGGTGGTGCTCGGCGGCGGGATCCGCGGCAGCAAGCTGTTCCTCCCGGGCAGCGCCCTTCTCGCCCTTCCCGGCGCCGAACTGGTCGAAGGGCTCGGTCGCACGATCGGCTGACGTCATCTGCACGCGCTGCGCCAGCGTGTCAGGATGGGCATGCGGGGGTCCGCCCGCGCCACGAGAGGAACGTCATGACCGTGCCCGATCCGTATGCGACGACTCCGTACGCGCCGGCCCAGCCCGCCCGCGCCGAGAACTCGATCTCGCCGCTGCTGCGCGCCGCCATCTGGGTCGCCATCGGCGCCCTCATCGCCGCCGCGCTCGTGTGCGTGGTGTGGGTGCTCGTCGGGTCGCAGAACGGCATCGTCGGCCGGGCGTTCCTGACGATCCTGCTGCTGGTGGCGTTCGCGGGCGTCGCGATCCTCGACGCGCACCTCGCCCCGTCGCGGCCCGCGTGGTTCGCCCTCGCGAGCCTCGGCAGCTGGATCGTCGCGCTGCTGCTCGGTGCGATCATGATCTGGATGCCGACCCGCTACCCGTGGCTCGGAGTCTCGCGGTTCATCCAGTTCCTGCTGATCGTCCTCATCCTGCAGCTGGTGCTGCTGCACGTGCGCCTGTTCCTCAAGGCCTT
>Ga0160432_101044_pt1 | contig 10806 bp, 6 predicted proteins | sample HID1971M_E0MG_FD_108250 | JGI IMG/M metagenome (GOLD analysis project Ga0160432, IMG submission 108250) | Enriched millipede-associated microbial communities from UW Madison campus, WI, USA - HID1971M_E0 MG | ecosystem: Host-associated > Arthropoda: Insects > Digestive system > Unclassified ... | reverse complement strand
CAGGCCACGCGGAGTCTGGAAGGCGGTTACGTCGACATTGTCGGCATGACCCGCTCGCACATTGCCGACCCGCACCTGATCGCCAAGATCAAGATGGGCCAGATCGACCAGATCAAGCAGTGCGTCGGCGCCAACTACTGCATCGACCGTCAGTACCAGGGCCTGGATGTGCTGTGCATCCAGAACGCGGCGACCTCCCGTGAATACATGGGCCTGCCGCACATCATCGAGAAAACCACCGGGGTGAAACGCAAGGTGGTGGTGGTCGGCGCCGGTCCTGCCGGGATGGAGGCCGCCCGCGTGGCCGCCGAACGTGGTCACGACGTCACGCTGTTCGAGAAGAAAGAGTTCATTGGCGGGCAGATCACCACGGCCTCGAAAGCGCCGCAACGGGACCAGATCGCCGGTATCACCCGCTGGTACCAGTTGGAGCTGGCACGGTTGAAAGTCGACCTGCGCCTGGGCACCGCGGCGGATGCGCCGACCATCATGGACCTGCGCCCGGACGTGGTGGTGCTGGCTGTCGGCGGACATCCGTTCATCGAGCAGAACGAGCACTGGGGCGCGGCCGAAGGCCTTGTGGTCAGCAGCTGGGACATCCTCGACGGCAAGGTTGCACCGGCCAAGAACGTGCTGGTCTACGACACCATCTGCGAGTTCACCGGCATGTCCACCGCCGACTTCCTCGCCGACAAGGGCAGCCAGGTCGAGATCGTCACCGACGACATCAAGCCGGGCGTGGCCATCGGCGGTACGTCGTTCCCGACCTACTACCGCAGCATGTATCCGAAAGAAGTGATCATGACCGGCGACATGATGCTGGAGAAGGTCTACCGCGAAGGCGACAAGTTGATCGCAGTACTGGAAAACGAATACACCGGCGCCAAAGAGGAGCGGGTGGTGGACCAGGTGGTGATCGAGAACGGCGTGCGTCCGGACGAGGAAATCTACTACGCGATGAAGGAAGGCTCGCGCAACAAGGGCCAGATCGACGTCGAAGCCCTGTTCGCGATCAAGCCGCAACCAAGCCTTGCACAGAGCGGTGACGGTTACCTGCTGTTCCGTATCGGTGACTGCGTGGCCCAGCGCAACGTGCACGCGGCGATCTACGACGCACTGCGGCTGTGCAAGGATTTCTAAGCCAACCACCTGTAGGAGCCGGCTTGCTGGCGATGAACGATAACGCGGTCTGCCTGACTCACCGCGTCGTCTGAATCGCCAGCAAGCCGGCTCCTACAAGACCGATGCATGACTCCGTGGTTTGTGGGAGCTCCACCATGTTGAACACCCTTCTTCCAATCCTGTTGTTCGCCGCCCTGGGCCTCGCGGTTCTGGGCGCGTTGCGGCGGGTGGCCATGTGGCGCCGGGGCCGAGCCTCGAAGGTCGACCTGATCGGCGGCCTGTTCGCCATGCCCAAGCGCTACATGGTCGATCTGCACCACGTGGTGGCGCGGGACAAATACATCGCCAACACCCACGTCGCCACGGCCGGCGGCGCGGTGGCGTCCGTCGTGCTGGCGATAATGGTTCACGGATTCGGCCTGCATAACCGCTTCCTCGGCTATGCGCTGCTGTTGATGACAGCGGTGATGTTCGTCGGTGCGATCTTCGTCTACCTGCGTCGACGCAACCCACCTGCGCGCCTGTCGAAAGGCCCGTGGATGCGCCTGCCGAAAAGCCTGCTGGCGTTCTCGGCGTCGTTCTTCCTGGTGACCCTGCCGGTGGCCGGTATCCTCCCGGAAAACTTCGGTGGCTGGATGTTGGCGGTGATCCTCGGCATCGGTGTGCTGTGGGGCGTGTCCGAGTTGTTCTTCGGCATGACTTGGGGCGGGCCGATGAAGCACGCCTTTGCCGGTGCCCTGCACCTGGCCTGGCACCGTCGCGCCGAGCGTTTTGGTGGCGGTCGTTCTACGGGTCTCAAGCCTCTGGACTTGAACGACCCGAACGCTCCGCTGGGCGTGGAAAAACCCAAGGATTTCACCTGGAACCAACTGCTCGGCTTCGACGCCTGCGTGCAGTGCGGCAAGTGCGAAGCGGCGTGCCCGGCGTTTGCCGCCGGCCAGCCGTTGAACCCGAAAAAACTGATTCAGGACATGGTCGTCGGTCTGGCGGGTGGCACCGATGCGAAATTCGCCGGCAGCCCGTATCCAGGCAAGCCGATCGGTGAACATGCGGGTAATCCGCATCAGCCGATCGTCAACGGCCTGGTGGACGCCGAAACCCTGTGGTCGTGCACCACCTGCCGTGCCTGCGTCGAGGAATGCCCGATGATGATCGAGCACGTCGATGCCATCGTCGACATGCGTCGCCATCTGACCCTGGAAAAAGGCGCGACCCCGAACAAGGGCGCCGAAGTCCTGGAAAACCTGATCGCCACCGACAACCCGGGCGGCTTCGCCCCGGGCGGACGGATGAACTGGGCGGCGGACCTGAACCTCAATCTGCTCAGCGAAAAGAAATCCACCGACGTACTGTTCTGGGTCGGCGACGGCGCCTTCGACATGCGCAACCAGCGCACCCTGCGCGCCTTCGTTAAAGTGTTGAAAGCGGCGAAAATCGACTTCGCCGTGCTCGGCCTCGAAGAGCGTGACAGCGGTGACGTGGCCCGACGCCTGGGCGACGAGGCAACCTTCCAGTTGCTGGCCAAACGCAACATCCAGACCCTGGCCAAATACAGCTTCAACCGCATCGTCACCTGCGATCCGCACAGCTTCCACGTGTTGAAAAACGAATACGGCGCCTTCGATGGCAACTACCTGGTGCAGCACCACAGCACCTACATGGCGGAAATCATCGGCGCCGGCGCGCTGAATCTCGGCCAGCACAAAGGCGACAGCGTGACCTATCACGACCCGTGCTACCTCGGCCGCTACAACGGCGAATACGAGGCGCCGCGCCAGGTCCTGCGTGCCCTCGGCATTGAAGTGAAAGAGATGCAACGCTCCGGTTTCCGCTCGCGCTGCTGCGGCGGTGGCGGCGGCGCGCCGATCACCGACATCCCGGGCAAGCAGCGTATCCCCGACATGCGCATGGACGACATCCGCGAGACGGGCGCCGAACTGGTGGCCGTGGGCTGCCCGCAGTGCACCGCGATGCTTGAGGGCGTGGTCGAGCCGCGACCTTTGATCAAGGACATTGCCGAACTGGTGGCTGACGCGTTGCTGGAAGACCAGGCACCGAGCAAGCCGGCCACACCGGCCCAACGTGAACCTGCGGAGGTGCATTGATGAGCGACATTATCCGCCGCGACCCCCGTGCCGAATGGATCGCCCGCAACCGCCTGCACCCGCTGCACGCGGCAATGCAACCGGCGCAACACAGCTGGATGGGGCCGAACGGCGTCATCCGCAAGAACCCCCATGGCATCGGCTTCATCGGCCCCAACGGCATCAAGCGCATCGACCGCAGCGGCGCCCAGCAGGGCGGGGCGACCAAGCGTACGGCCGCCGTTGAAGTGCAATTGCCGCTGCATCAGGTGCCTGCACCGGCGTTCTACATCAGCGTGGTGCCGGACATGGTCGGCGGCCGCTTGAGCAGCCACGACCGCGACTTGTTCGGCCTGGCTCATCAATTGGCCGGCAAGGACGGCGCGGTACTGGCCGTGGTCTTCGGCGAGCACAAGGAGAACGCCTTCGCCACGGCTGGCGTCGATCGCCTGCTGGTGCTTGAAGGCGAGCAGTTCAGCGGTTATGCACCGGAACAACGGGTCCAGGGCCTGCGGGCTGTGGATAACCAGTTCAGCCCACGTCATTGGCTGCTGCCGGACAGTCGTACTGGTGGCGGTGAACTGGGTCGACGCTTTGCTGCCGCCCTGGGCGAACGCCCGGCCACGCGGGTTTGGCAGGTCAAGGATCACGAATGCATCGGTCGCGCCGGTGCCGGTTTGCAAGACCTGGCACGGCCGCTTGCGCGGTTGATCCTGGCCGCTGTGGAATGCGCCGAACCGGTCAGCGAAACCCGTCACGAAGCCCTGCCGGTGGAGTTATCCACAACCGTCGCCCGCAGTCTCTCGCGCATCGAGGATCTGGGGGCGGTGGCAGTGGACCCGGCAGCGATTCCAATGGCCGAGGCGGAATTCATCTTCTCCGGCGGCAACGGGGTCAAGGATTGGGGACTTTTCCACAGGACCGCCGAAGCCCTGGGCGCCACCGAAGGCGCGTCCCGGGTGGCGGTGGACGATGGTTTCATGGCCCGCGACCGTCAGGTCGGCGCGTCCGGCACCTGGGTCACCGCACGGGTCTACGTGGCGGTGGGGATCTCCGGGGCGATCCAGCACCTGCAAGGCATCGGTGCCTGCGACAAGGTGGTGGCGATCAACCTCGATCCGGGCTGCGACATGATCAAACGGGCCGACCTGTCGGTGATCGGCGAGAGCGCCGAGATTCTTCAAGCCTTGATCGCGGCGGTAGAGGCCTACCGCAACGAGGCCAGGCGCGATGCGGCTTAAGGGAAGGAAAGGGTTATGAGCACGAAAATCATCAGCCTGGTGTCCATCGGCGCCCACCCGACCTCCGGTCGACCACGCCGTGCGGATCAGGATGCGCGGGCGGTGGAACTGGGTTTGCAACTGGCTGGGGATAACTTGCAGGTGCTACACGCCGGCGATGTCGCCGAGCCGGCCTTGCGCGCTTACCTGGGCATGGGACTTGAGCAATTGCATGTGCTGGAACAACCGCAAGGCGCCGATGCGCTGCCGGCGTTGACCGCCTATTTGCGCGACGCTGGCGCTCAGGTCGTATTGACCGGCAGCCAGGCGGAAACCGGCGAGGGCTCGGGCATGTTGCCGTTCCTGCTGGCCGAAGGCCTTGGCTGGCCGCTGGTGGTGGGGCTGGCGCAGGTCGAGTCGATCGATGGCGGTTCTGCGCTGGTGCTGCAGGCGTTGCCGCGCGGCCAGCGCCGTCGCTTGAAAGTGCGCTTGCCGTTCCTGGCGACTGTGGATAACGCCGCACCCAAGCCACGTCAGAGCGCCTACGGCCCGGCCCGGCGTGGGGTGTTGCAGGCTGATGACGTGGAGGTCGTCGACGACGAACTGTTGACCGTCGCCACCCTGCAACCGGCCAAGCCACGGCCGAAACGCTTGAAGGTGATCAAGGCCAAGAGCGGCGCCGATCGCATGAAAGCGGCGACGGCCAAGGCTAGCGGTGGCGGGGGGCAGGTGCTCAAGGGCGTTACGGCACAGGCGGGGGCTGAAGCGATTCTCAAACTGCTGATTGAAGAGGGTGTGGTGCGGTGACATTGAACGGCGGCGGGAACTCCGTGAACTATAGTTTTCCGTGCGCTGTTCAAAAGCTGGTGGATCCGGGAGCAATGGAAATTCAGCGCTTACTCATAAAACATGGTTTTTATGAACGGGTTGAACATGAAGGCTTTCGGTCGGACCCTGACGCTCCTTGCACTATTGTCCACGGATTTGATGGCGGCGACCCAAGCCAACACGGCCGAGGCCGATTTCTCTCGGTGGATAGCGTCTGAACAAGGTCAAGAAGCAACCATCGAGCAAGTGCGGCAACGGTGCGACCAAGTGCTGGACGCCACGAAGAACCTGAATTGTTCTGTGTCCGTCATCGCCCGAATGTTCGAAGCCAAGGCCGCCAACCAATTGCCAGATTACTTTCTGGCCATCAAGCGCAGACACGCCCGTGCCATTGACGCCGATCCAGAACTCAAACGCCTGTTTTCAATGTTCGGCAACGAATCACTCTCGACCTTGAGAGTGACCGATGACTTCTCGGTGACAAGAAGCAAAGGCCGCGAAGTGTTGCCGATCCATCCGTATGCCAGTGACGCGCTCGTTGCAGATGAGCTGCTGCCGTTCATCGATGTCAGCGCGGCCAATGGTCACTCGGCGCGTTTCGTGCTCGACACCGGCGCCCCGCAAACCCGGGTGAACGCCGAAACGGCCAGGCTGATGGGGATCAGGTTGCTGACCGACTCCCATTACGCCTACAGCACGTTTTATGGCGAGAGCGGACTGCCTGCCAGGTTGGGGATTCTTGATGCCATAAGGGTAGGAGCCAGCGAGTTCAGAAATGTGCTGGTCTTCGTAAGCGACCGGGACAACTTGCTCGGGCTAGATCTGATCAGCAAGTTGGGGCGCCTGAAAATCACCCGCAAAATCCTGGTGCTCAATGCTGCGCCTTCTGTGCGATGCGACTCGCCGATCGCCTATACCCGCATGGACATCAACCAAAGGCTGACGATCACCGCACGGCTGGATAACCGGGCGACGTTGGCCATCGTGGATACCGGAAACGTTGACTACCTGACATCCGCTGCGCCGGGTGAACTGATCAACGTCGTCAAGTCCGGCAATTCAACCTTTGGCGCCGCCGATAACCAGCGCTACCAAACCTTCAGCGGCGTATTGAAGTTGCCTGGTGATACCCAGGTAATCACTTACAAGTACTACCCGGGCTTCTCCATTCCGCAGTCTTGGCTGCTGGGGCGTTATGTGCCGTCGATTTTGCTCGGGTGGCGCGCCTTCAACGACTTTGAATTGAACCTGGATGTCGAGTCGGGTCGGTCGTGTTTCAACAGGGTTTGATCATTTCAGAAGCTGTTGACCTCTTTACCCACAATCCCTGTTAGCGCTTCTGTGGATAACGTGTTCGCCCCTCGCTGAAACCCACACAAACCGCGGCTTGCAGCCACCAGATCAAAAAACAACCACCTTAAGCTGCGGTTTTTCATGACTTTTTTTCGAGGGGGAGTGTGCACAAGTCAGCTGAGTTGCCCCCAATCTCTGTTGGCGCTTCTGTGGATAAGATGTTCGCTCAACGCTGAAGGCCTTTGAATTCGCGCCTTTCAGAGTGTTGGTTGAAAAATGATCAAATCGACTATTTCAACCAGTACAACGTCTGCAAACCTAGAAATATCGTGGCTTTCAGCGGTTTTCCACAGCGTTGTCGAAGTTGCCCCCAAAGACTGTTGGCGCTTCTGTGGATAAGGTGTTCGCTATCCTCTGCAGGCCAGCATCGGCAAGGCTCTGAGTCTTTTGATCAAAAAATAACCGATCGTTGATAAAAACCCTGCTTCTGAATAAGTCACGGATTTTCTTGGGTTTGTGCAAAAGAAAACGAACTGTGGCTAGATTTGCCCACAATAACTTGTGGGTGGCTTGTGGATAACTTTTTGTCCCGAGCAGTGCGGTCGACTTCAGCTCCCATGATCGTTCCAGCGCTTTGGCCATCGGTCTGCGGTAAGAATTTATGGAGCTTTCACCCCTAGACATAAAATTAATTATAAAACCTTCGCGGTTTATAGCCTTGTATTATGAACGACTGATATTTCTGACAGTTACAGGCCCCGGTTTTTTAGTCACTATGGATCTACGCTTTTCAATAGGAGATCGCTCATGACAACCGAAGATAATGAACTAGAACGCGGTTCTAACGGCGTTAGCTCCTATAGCTTACATAGCTGGATGACGGATCTTTATTCTCCTTATCTTCATAAGCTGCGTCTTAATGATATGAGTATTCCGGGGGCGCATAATTGTGGAGTGGATAATGAAATTGCTCAAAATACCTCCTACCACTCGTGCCAGGATCGGCCAATCCGTCATCAGCTAGATAATGGTGTTCGGGCTCTGGATCTCAGATTCAGGTGGTATAACGGCTCGCCCGGTGGACTCGGTGATAAATTTCGCGCTTACCACGGTGAGCCGGGTAGATCACTCAGTTATATAATGACGGCCGTCGTGCAGTTTCTCCAGGCTCGTCCCGGTGAGATCGTCATCCTCGATGTTCATTATATGGACTCGATGGGGAATTTCGCTGTTCCCTATGCGGCTTTTCATGGCTACATGCTTCAGAATTATGGAGCATATTTACTGCCACGCGCTGCCAGCTATTTGAAACTTTCGGAAATAAGAAGTCAATATCCCGGGCCGCGCATTGTTTTGGCCACGCCTAAAGATGTATGGATGGAAAAAAATGAAATTGTGCGAGATCACACTTATTTTTGGGATCAAATTCGGCATAGTTGGGGTAATGCAGCAGAGCATGCAGATCTTAGAGCATTTATTGAAAGGGAGGTGATAGGTAATCCGCCCTTTTCAGACTACCTGTGGTCAACATCTGCAACGGTATTCAATTACATACACGGGCCTAAAGATATTATTGGACATCTCCGGTCCTGGTACGTGAAAGGCGGTACATGGCAGACAGTGAGCAATATTATTAATTTCGATTGGTGTACACGTGATAATGGAGTAATGATCCGTAATTGTATTGAAAGCAACGACAAACCCGGTTCGCTTGCATACAAGATTACCAGCCCAAAGAATGGAGAAGTTGTATATGCGCAAAAGTTGAAGGTCCAGGGAATCGGGAAGCCCGGCACCACGCTACATCTTTGGCGGAGTGGAGTCGGGGGGGGCTATGGCTATGGCTTGCTCACGAATTCAATATTCGACATAGAGACCTCAATTCCTGAGGGGCCGTTTACGGCCACGTTTAGGCTGCAAGACGGAGAAAGACTATCCAAATTCGTCCCTGATGTGGAGTTTACCTACTGGGCGTCCCTTCCAATTCCAACGATCTTGACGCCAGCTAACGGTGCTCCAGTAAATACAAACAAACCAATGATCAGCGGAAAAAATGGAGCCCCCGGTGCAACTGTTCGCTTCTACCAAAGGGGTTCGATTAATCCTCTTTATGGTACGGCACTTGTTGAATCAGATGGTAACTGGTCTGCCACTCCGAGCATTCCGTTACCGAATGGGTATTTTCAGTTTTCATGTGATCAGACCCTGAATGGGATGGCATCTGATTATGCACAATCTGCGTTTACTGTCATGGCTGGTACAACGCCGAGGAATTTTCGCGTGACAGGCAATGGCAACCGCAGCGTCTCGTTCGCTTGGGAGGCTCCTGAACAAGCGGCGCTGGGTTACCAATTCAAGATCGCGGGGGTGGGGGCAGAAGTCAATGTCGCGGGAACAACCCACACGGCATACAATTTGATTCCCGGCCTCCCCGTTCGTTGTGCCGTACGATCCAGATTGACGGCAGGGGGTCAGATGTCTGATTGGGTCGATCTTTGGGTGACGCCTAAAGCATAGAGACCTGCGGTCTGTGCACTAAAAAGTGCACAGATTTCCGCTTCCCGTTTTTAGCCGCTGACCGGAACCCCTTTCAGGTAAGGCGCAGGCTCAGCCCCGAGGTTGCTCAGCAGGCGCTCGCTGTACCAATCCACAAAGTTCACCACACCAAACTCATAGGTCTTTGAGTAAGGCCCTGGTTGATAAGCGGTGGAGTTGATCCCGCGCTGGTTTTCTTCGGCCAGGCGACGATCCTGGTCGTTGGTGGCGTCCCAGACCTGGCGCATGCGCTCCACGTCGTAGTCCACGCCTTCAACGGCATCCTTGTGCACGATCCACTTGGTGGTGACCATGGTTTCCTGGGCGCTGATCGGCCACACGGTGAACACGATGATGTGGTCGCCCATGCAGTGGTTCCACGAATGCGGCAGGTGCAGGATGCGCATCGAGCCCAGGTCCGGGTTCTTGCTGCGGCCCATGAGCTTGGCGCAGCCCTGTTTGCCGTCCAGGGTCATCGACACGGTGCCCTTGAGCAGCGGCATGCGCACGATGCGGTTACGCAGGCCGAAGCTGGCGTGGGCGTAAGGGATCTTCTCGGCTTCCCAGGCAGCGGCGGAGGCGGCCACGTGGTCCTTGAAGGCCTGGTCGGCGCGCGGGTCGGTGACGTCGTCCCATTCCAGCAGGGTTTTCAGCAGTTCCGGGTGCGACGCGTTGCAGTGGTAGCACTCGCGGTTGTTTTCCAGCACCAGCTTCCAGTTGGCCTTTTCCATCAAGGTGGTGGTGATCGCCACCTTGGTGTTTTCCATGTCGTACGGTTCCATGTAATGGTTGAGTGTCGACAGGAAGTCATCGATGGCCGGCGGGTTCTCTGCCAGGCTGATGAAGATGTAGCCACCGGCGGTCTTCACGTTCACCGGTTTCAGGCCGTATTGCTTCATGTCGAAATCGGCGCCCATTTCGGTTCCGGCGAACAGCAGGCGACCGTCGAGTTCGTAGGTCCACTGGTGGTAGTGGCAGACCAATTTGGCGACCTTGCCTTTTTCGCTGGTGCACAGGCGCGAGCCGCGGTGGCGGCAGACGTTATGAAACGCGTGCACTACACCTTCTGCGCCACGAATCACGATGATCGGATTCTTGCCCACTTGCAGCGTCAGGTAGTTGCCCTTGGTGGGGATTTCGCAGGTCATGCCGGCGATCAACCACTCTTTCTGAAAGATTTCCTGCATGTCGATATCAAACAGGCGCTCGTCAGAGTAGAACGGCTGCGGCAGCGAGAACGTGCGCTCGCGCTCTTGCAGCATCTGCGCGGTGGCCTTGCGTGCGGGTTCCAGCGGATCGCCCAGGCTAAGGGTAGTAGTGACGTCCATCGTTTAATCCTCAAGGCCATTCTGTGTGGCCGGCGAAAGTGGCTAATCAGGGTTGCTACGCAAGGTGTAAAGAATGTGTCTTGGTGTGTGGCGAGTGTGGGGCCGGCGCTGGCCAGAACCTTATCCATGGGCGACATGGTGCAATCTGTTCCCGACGCGCAAGCCCCGGTCGTTGGGGGCTGGTCGCGATAAGCATGTGAATGTCGCAGATAGGTAAATGGGTGGTTCGCGCTATACGCAGAATCGCCAACATGAAGGCCGACAGTCGGCCGTGGAGATCAGCATGTCCAACAGCTTCCTGAACCCGGTAACCACCCAGACCTGGGCCAATGGTCGGCACATCGTCCGTTGCGTCAAAGTCATCCAGGAAACCTGGGATGTGCGCACCTTCTGCTT
>Ga0160432_101043_pt1 | contig 10818 bp, 12 predicted proteins | sample HID1971M_E0MG_FD_108250 | JGI IMG/M metagenome (GOLD analysis project Ga0160432, IMG submission 108250) | Enriched millipede-associated microbial communities from UW Madison campus, WI, USA - HID1971M_E0 MG | ecosystem: Host-associated > Arthropoda: Insects > Digestive system > Unclassified ... | reverse complement strand
GGTGCTGCCGCTGAGCTACGCCATCGACACGATCAACGCCGTCACGGCGGGCGACGAGGGCTGGGACGTGTTCGGGCCGCTGCTCGTCGTGGTCGCGTTCGCCGTGGGGGCGCTGATCCTCGCCTCGCTCACGCTGCGGCGGCGCACGCCGTAGCGGCCGCTGACCCCGCGGAGGGGCTCAGCAGGTCGTCTGCTTCTTGCGCAGCTTCGAGGTGAGGTCGCGCAGCTGCGTCAGCTCGTCGTCGGTGAGCAGCGACATCCGCTCGGCGATGGCTCGACCGTGGGCGCTCGCGATGCGGCGGAACAGCGACGCACCGGCATCCGTCGCGTGGACGAGCGAGCCGCGCCCGTCCTCGGGATCGGCGCACTTCGTCAGCAGCCCGCGGGCGACCATGCGGTCGACGAGCCGTGACACGCTCGGCTGGCTGATGAGCATGTTGGCGGTGACGTCGCGCAGACGCGCCGTCAGGTCGTCGGCCCGCGTGACGGTCAGCAGCACGTCGTACTCGGCCTGACTGAGCGTGTCGTCGTCGAAGTCGTCGTTGATGTCGCCGAACACCTCATGCTGGGCGCGGAACAGGCTCTCCCAGGCGTCGATGGCCAGGCGGCGGTCGGTCATATCGACAAGAGTAGGGCAGGGCGCGGACCATAGGCTTGCGCCATGGCCCCTCTCGCTGCGCGCGCGTCACGCCCGCGCCTCCTCGGTGTCGTCGGCCTGCTGATCGCGCTGTTCGCGGGCGTGCTGCTCGCGGCCGCGGGGCCGTCCCCGGCGCACGCCGACGTCGACGACTTCTCGTTCGAGAGCCTCGACGTCGAATACCAGCTGGGCCGTGATGCCGACGGGGCCGGCACCCTCACCGTCGTCGAGACGTTCGTCGCCGTGTTCCCCGACGTCGACCAGAACCACGGCGTGCGGCGGGCGGTCCCGGACTCGTACCAGGGCGCGCCGCTCGACCCGCAGCTGGTGTCGATCACCGACGAGAACGGCACGCCCCGTGCGTCCGAGACAGAGACCGACGACGGCTTCTATTACATGATCTCGCGCGCCGACGGGTTCGTGCACGGGCGTCAGACCTACGTCTTCACCTACACGCTGCGCAACGTCACGCGGTACTTCTCCGACACCGGAGTGGACGAGTTCTACTGGGACGTCAACGGCACCGCGTGGCCGCAGTCGTTCGGCCGCATCACGGCGCACGTCACGATGAGCGACGACGTGGATGCCGCCCGCACGGGGGCCATGGCCTGCTATGTCGGCAGTCAGGGCTCGAACGCCACGTGTCCCATCGCGGACGCGGGCGACGGGGTCGAGGCATCCGCCACCGACGTGGGGCCGTATGAGACCGTCACGATCGCGATCGGCTTCACGGCCGGGACGTTCACGCCGTTCGACGCCTCGTACCTCGCGTCGCCCTGGGGGTGGGCGCAGGGCATCGTCGCGTTGCTCGGTCTCGGCGGCTCTTTCGTCGCCGCGCTGTTCGCCCGCCGCCGGTACCTGCGCGATGCCCCGGGACGCCCCGTGATCATCGCCGAGTACACGCCGCCGGCGGGACTGGACGCGATGCAGAGCGCCATGCTGCTCGGCCGGACCACCAAGGCTGTGCCGGCCGAGGTGCTCGAGCAGGCGATCGTCGGCAGCATCCGCATCGAAGAGGGCTCGCGCAAGCTGTTCGGCGGCGTCCACCTCAAGGCCGTGCTGCAGGACCCGACGCTGGCCGACGCCGACGGGCGGATGCTGCTGCCGGGGCTGTTCCCCTCGGGCGTGCCGGGCGAGGAGTTCGAATTCGGCGGGACGGACACGCGGTTCTCGAAGACCGCGCAGGCGCTGCTCAAGGCGGCGGCCGACGACCTGAAGGCACGGGGCTTCCGCCGCGTCGTCCCCGGTGGCGCCAAGGCATGGCCGATCGCCATCGCCTGGATCTCGGCCGCGCTCGTGATCGTGTTCGGCGTGGTCGCGCTGATCTCGTTCGTGAACCCGCTGGTGCCCCTCTTGCTGTTCTTCGGCGGCCTCGGGGTGGCGTTCACCGTGACCTTCCTGGTGGCGAGGGATCCGCTCACCGCGGCGGGCGCAGAGGCCCGCGACCACCTGCTGGGGCTCAAGGAGTTCATCGAGTGGGCGGAAGCCGACCGGATCCGCATGCTGCAGTCGCCGCGGGGTGCCGAGCGCGTGCCCGTCGACCTCACCGATCCGACCGTGAAGCTCAAGCTGTACGAGGCGCTGCTGCCGTACGCCGTGGTCTTCGGCCAGGAGAAGCAGTGGGCCGAGGAGCTCGCCGTGCTGTACGGCGATCGCGGGAACCCCGGCTGGTACGTGGGCTCGTCGGCGTTCAACGCCGCCGCCTTCTCGTCGGGCATCTCGAGCCTCTCGGCGTCGGCGGCGTCGTCGTCCTCGTCGGGCGGGTCGTCCGGCGGCGGCTCGGCGGGTGGCGGCGGTGGTGGCGGTGGCGGCGGCGGGGTCTGACGCATGGGACTGCACCACGTGGAGCTGTGGGTCGCCGACCTCGACCTCGTGCGCGACGACTGGGCGTGGCTGCTCGGCCGCGTCGGCCTCACGCGTCTGAGCACGTGGCCGGGCGGCGAGACCTGGGGGGACGGCGGCGCGTACCTGACCCTCACCGGATCGCCCAACCTGGCCGGGGGCGGCCACGATCGGCGCCGGCCGGGCGTCAACCACCTCGCTTTCTGGGCGGGGGATCGTGCCGCGGTGGATGCCGTCATGCGCGACGCTCCCGCGCACGGCTGGCGCCCGCTGTACCACGATCGGTATCCGCACGCCGGCGGCCCCGACCACTTCGCCGGATGGCTCGAGAACGCCGCCGGGTTCAAGGTCGAGGTCGTCGCCGAGACGGAGTGACCTGCGGTGCCGGCGACGCGGTCAGCGCCGCGTCACCGGCTGACGCAGGATCGTGCGCAGCTTGGCGGGCGCCGTCCGGCGGAAGTCGCTGACGTAGATCTCGTGATGCGTGCCTGACAGGCGCAGACCCTGCGACGGGATGAACTCGTGGTGCATCCGGTCGAGCACCGGGCCCTCGTCGTCGAACGGGCCGACGTGGAGCGTCTGGACGCAGCATCCCTCGGTCAGCGTCTGCAGCCGCACCTCGCCGAGCCGCGCCGGCGGCTTCTTCGCGCCGACCTCGGCGACGGCGGCATCGACCAGCTCGGCGCCGATCCAGTCGGGGACGAGGATCATCATCGTCCAGTCCCACAGCGACTTGTCGCGCGCAGTCGTGAAGGCGTCGAGGTCGTCCGCGGTCCAGAGGCCTTCCAGGGGCGGCACGGTGTAGTCGCGGTCGAGGGTGCGCCTGCTCGCGAACTTGAGCTTGTACGCGACCGGATACAGCGCCTCGAGCGCCGACGTGTACGCGGGGGAGGAGTTCGGATCGCCGTGACCGTCGATCATGAGGTACCGCCGAGCCGGCACGTCGAGGATGCGGAACTCGCCGCGCTTGGCGCGGTAGCTGTCGAGGGTCTTCGTGAGGTCGATCTTGTCGGTCATCGCGGCTCCGTCGCCGGGCAAGAGTAAGGGCCGGTCGGAGAGGCTACCGACCGGCCCTTGTCCCTTGCACCAAGAGTGTCCTGCAATCACATGCCGGTAGCTGCCACAGCAAAACAACTACCGTGCAAGCACTCTATAACGGCCAGATAACGACAGCAAGGGTTTCCCGTTATCTTTTTGTGATTCATTTGCTGTGAATCCGAACGGGGCCTCGGGTGAGCCGCAGCCCGGCCCCGATCACCGGAAACGTCCGAGGTGGATGCCGGCGAACGCGAGGGCGGCGATGGTCTCGCCGTCGGTGATCTCGCCGGCGGCGATGAGCGCCAGCGCGTCCGCGAACGGCACCCAGCGGACGTCGTCGATGCCCTCTTCGTGCTGCGTGTGCGCGGCGTCGACCACGCGACGCAGGCCGCGGGCGAGGAAGACGTGCTCCGGAGCGTCGGCGAGGCCGTTCAAGGCATCCATACGGCCGATGTCGGTCCACTCGGACGCGGCGAACCCGGTCTCCTCGACCAGTTCGCGCTGCGCGGCGATGAGGGCGTCCTCGCCGTCGGAGCCGCCGGCGGGCACCTCCAGCGACGAGCGGCCGGTCGCGTAGCGGTACAGCGAGACGAGGCACACGCGATCCTCGGGGTCGAGGGCGACGACGAAGACCGCGGGATGCCGCATCTCGACGACACCGTAGATGCCGGCGCCGTCGGGCCCGATGACGTCGTCCTCGCGCACCCGGATCCAGCGGTTCTCGTACACGGTGCGGGAGGCGAGCGTCTGCCAGATCATGACGCCACACTATGACCCGGGGTGCGGGGAAGGGCCGGATCCGGGACGCACCGGCATCGGCACGCTCTCCGAGCCGGTCACGCGAAATGCCCGCTCATCGGGCAGGATGCAGGCATGCCTCACCGCATCCGACCCGCTTCCCGAGCCCCGAAGGCCGCTGCGTTCGCGGCGGCCGTCCTGCTGGTGCTCCCGCTCGTCGGATGCGCGACGGCCGGGGCCGCCGCGGAGGCGGCCGACCCCGACGCCATCGCGACGCAGGCGGCTGCCCTCGGCATCGCCCCGGAGCTCGTGTACACGACCGACGTGGACGGGTACGACCTGGCGCCGCAGTCCGTCGGAGTCAACGGCTCGGACGGGATGTCGGCCACCTGGGTGCACGACGACACGGCGGCCATGCTGACGCTCCGCACGGAGCGCGGCGAGCTCACCGAGACGACGTGCGAGGCGATGCCGCTCTGGGATGCCTCCGACACGTCGGTGACCTGCACCGAGGAGGACGGGGTCTGGCACCGCAGCGGTGGCGGCATCCAGGAATACGTCGCAGCGTCGGGCGGTGCGCTCATCCGGGTCATCGGCATGAACGGCACACCGCAGGACGACCTGCGCGCCGCGGCGGAGGCGGTGCATGTGCCGTCGGGCGCGGAGCTCGAACTCCTCTTCTCGGATGCCCCGGAGGTCCCTACGGCGCCGGTGGAGCGCGGCGACATCCCCGAGAACGGGGACGGCGCACCGGTCGATCCCGTCGGACCGGGCGGCTGAGCAGGAGCCGGGCGGGGCGACCGGATTTGAGATCGCGGCGGCGCACGGGTACCGTCGCGGCATGGACATCCGCTGGTATGCGTATCGGAGTGGCTCTGGAGGGGCCGACCGCCGATAAGCGCTCCCGCGCCTCCAGAGCCACAGGCAGACACTCGTTCGAGGGTCTGCCTTCGTCGTTAACACGGCGGTGGCCTGCTCCCGGGCTCCGCCGGGAACAGGAATCCGCCATGAACGCCACCCACGACCTGCGCGTCGCCTCCTTCACCCCGCTGCCCTCGCCCGCCGAGCTGCGGCGTGAGCTGCCCATGACGGCCGCGCACGAGACGGCCGTCACCGATGCGCGCGCCGAGGTCGAGGCCGTGCTGCGGGGCGACGACGACCGCCTGCTCGTCGTCGTCGGACCGTGCTCGGTGCACGACCCTGCGGCCGCCGTCGACTACGCCCGCCGGCTCGCGGTCGTCGCCGCGCAGCACCGCGACGATCTGCTCGTCGTGATGCGCGTCTACTTCGAGAAGCCGCGGTCGACGGGCGGTTGGAAGGGCCTCATCAACGACCCGGGTCTCGACGGCACGCACGATGTCGTGCGGGGGCTGCGCGTCGCGCGGCGCCTGCTGCTGGACGTGCTCGACCTCGGCCTGCCGATCGGCTGCGAGTTCCTGGAGCCGATCAGCCCGCAGTTCATCGCGGACGCCGTCGCGTGGGGCGCCATCGGGGCGCGCACCACCGAGAGTCAGATCCACCGGCAGCTGGCCTCGGGGCTGTCGATGCCGATCGGCTTCAAGAACGCCACGGACGGCGACGTGCAGATCGCGGTCGACGGCTGCACGGTGGCGTCGCAGCGCCACGTGTTCTTCGGTACCGACGACTCCGGCGCGGCGGCCGTCGTCTCGACGACCGGCAACCGTGCTGCCCATGTCGTGCTGCGCGGCGGCCGCGGCGGCCCCAACTACGCTCCCGCCGACCTCGAGCTCGCGGCGGGGCTGCTCGAGCGCGCCGGCATGCCGCGGCGGCTGGTCGTCGACGCCAGCCACGCCAACAGCGGCAAGGACCACGTGCGCCAGGCCGAGGTCGTGCGCGAGCTCGCGACGCAGCTCGCCGACACCGACGACATCGCCGGGATCATGATCGAGAGCTTCCTCGTGGGCGGCAGCCAGAAGCTCACCGCCGAGACCCGCGACGGCCTCGTCTACGGCCAGTCGGTCACCGACGCGTGCATCGACTGGGACACCACCGAGTCCCTTCTCGGCGAGCTCGCCGCCGCCGCGCGGCAGCGGCGGCGCGTGCCCGCCGCGGTCATGGCCTGACAGGGCGATGGATGCCGCCACCCGCGCGCTCGCGGCGGGCGGGTGGCGGCATCCACGGCTCTCAGACCCGGGTGAACCTCACCGCGATCCACTGCGAGCCGGGGAGGGCGACCGTGGGACGGGTCGGATCCTGGGCGCCGCGCGCGACCTTCGCCATGCTGTACACGCCGGCGGACGTGATGGTCATGTTCCACGTGTCGATGACGTCGACCTGGTAGGACTGGCCCGCACCGCTGGGGAGGATCGCCTCCCACGAGGTCGGTGCGCTCTCGCCGAAGTAGCGCAGGTAGTACTTGCTGTCGACGCCGGCGATGTCGTAGTCCCAGTCAGGCTGCAGCGCGTCGATGCCGGGGGCGGGCCCGTCCTCCATGATCTGCTTGAGGAACGCCAGGCGCGGAGCGCTCGTGCCGTTGAGGGTGCCACCCTGCCCGAGCCACGAGTTGCTGGGCTTCTGCTCGGGGTTGAGCGTCTCGCCGTGGCCGCAGTAGGTGCCGCCGACGAACGTGTTCCAGAAGCGGTGCGTCATCTGCTCGCCCGACAGCTGCCCCCACCGCTCGCTGATGTTGCCCTCGTACGCAACCTCGTCGAAGATCACCGGCTTGAGTGCGAACTGGCGGTGGAAGTGGGCGCGCAGGCCGTCCAGTGAGGCGCCGGCGCTCTGGATGCTCGCGTGGGTGATCCAGGGCTTGCGGGCGTCGTAGTAGATGTTCTTGTTGTGCACCGAGCGCAGCCGGTTGTGCGGGTCGGCGGCCTGGAGCACCTGGAACAGGTGGTCCCAGTCGTCGATCGTCTTGGTCTTGATGCCGTCGTACTCGTTGGCCATCGACCACCACACGTTGCGGTACGCACCGAACCGCGCGGCGATGTACTTCACGTAACGCTCATCGTCGACCCGCGTCATGTCCGAGTAGCCGCGAGCGGTGTCGTACGGCTGGAACAGCACGACGTCGGCCTGGATCCCGAGCGCCAGCAGACGCTCGATCCGGCTCTCGTAGCGGCGGAAGTACGCGGGGTCGATGCGGGTCGGGTCCCAATCGTGCAGGCCTGTGCCGGTGCGCACGAACGGATCCGTCGCCTCGGCGGGGACGTTCGGGAACACGAGCATGCGGATCTTGTTGAACGGTGACTTGCTGAGCGTGTCGAGGGTCAGCTCGCACTTCTCGTCGGACTGCAGCGCCCACGAGTACGAGGTCGTGCCGATCTGGCGATACGGGGAGCCGTCGGCATAGACGAAGTGATACCCGCCGGGCACGACCTGCACAGGTCCGTGGTTGCCCGCCGAAGGCTCCACGACATCGACCTTGCCTGCCTGGCGGAGCGCCGGAAGGTTGCTGTCGGTCCGCCACGTCCACTGTCCGGCGAAGGGTGGCGAGAAGCGGACCCGGAACGTGCCGTCGCCGTCGTAGAAGCCTGGCACCGTGATGGTCTGGCCTGCACCCTCGTACACCGCAGCGACGGTGACGTCGACGTAGGGGTTGCCCTTGTCAGGGCCGTTGAGCGCGATCTCGTGCATGCCCCAGCGCTCGACCGCCTTGGGGTTCGCGGCCTGCCCGGCCGCCGCGACCGATCGCGTGCTCGCGCTCGCCGGGTTCGGCGCGCCGATCGCCGCTGCGGCTCCCAGAATGGCGGCTCCGGTCAGGACCGTACGTCGCGTGATCTCCATCGATCATCCTCCAGATGATTCCTCGGGGTGGGTGGGATTCGTCCTTCACGCTATCCAGCCATTGAGTAATCTCGCTAGGTCGAATGGTTATGCACACTCTCGTGCGACCGCACCGGGAGTCGCGCGCCGCTAGCATCGTCCGGGCGGCGACGCCGTCGCCCGTCGGTGAGGAGAGGGTGCGATGTCGAGATACGGGCGAGTGGTTCTCAAGCTGAGCGGTGAGGCGCTCGCGGGAGCATCGGGCTCCGGGGTCGATCCCGGGCGTCTGGCGCACCTGAGCGACGAGGTGCTCGCCGTGCACGACCTCGGGGTGGAGGTCGCCGTGGTGGTCGGCGGCGGCAACTACTTCCGCGGACGCATGGCCGACGGTTGGGGCATCGGCCGCGCCGAGGCCGACAACATCGGGATGCTGGGCACGGTGATGAACGCGCTCATGCTGCGTGGCGCCCTCACCGGCCGCACCGACGCCGACATCCGCGTCATGACGGCGATCCCGATGCAGTCGGTCGCCGAACCGTTCATCCGGCTGCGGGCGATCTCGCATCTCGCGCAGGGGCGCATCGTGATCCTCGCCGGCGGCATCGGGCAGCCCTACGTGACGACCGACTACCCCTCCGTTCAGCGTGCGCTCGAACTCGAGGCCGACGCGCTGCTGGTCGCCAAGCGCGACATCGACGCCGTCTACGACAAGGATCCCAACGTGCATGCCGACGCCGTGCGCTTCGACCGGCTGACCTACGACGACGCCGTGCGCCGTGGCATCCGCGTCATGGACACGAGCGCCTTCGTGCTCGCCGGTGAGCAGGACCTCACCATGCATGTCTTCGACGTCGGCCGCCAGGGGCTCATGCGTCGTATCTGCGAGGGCGAAGACCTCGGCACGCTCATCACCGCGGGCGCGGCGGTGACGCGATGACGTCGTGGGAGGACCGCATCGCGGCATTCTGGGACGAGGCGGACGACACCGACCCCGAAGTCGTCGGCCGCATGCGCGCGCTCGTCGACGAGCGGCCGGCGGACGATCCCGCCGCCCTGTTCGAATGGGCCTCGGTGCTCGACTTCGTCGGGCGCGAGCACGACGCCGTTCCCGCATATGAGGCGGCGCTCGCCGCGGGCCTCGACGGCGATCGGATGCCGCAGGCCATGGTGCAGCTGGCCAGTTCGTTGCGCAACATCGGCCGGGCGGACGAAGGGGCGGCGCTGCTGCGTGAACTGGGTGAGCACACCATCGCGGGCGCCGCGGTGCAGGCGTTCCTCGCGCTGTGCCTGCGCGATGCGGGCCAGCCCGACGAGGCGCTCGCGGTCGCGCTGCGAGCCCTCGCTCCGACGCTGCCGCTGTACCGCCGCTCGGTCGTCGCGTACGCCGACGAGCTGGACGGTCAGGGCGCCGCGTAGCGGCACGCGACGGGGCGCCCAGGGTGCGGCATCCCTCGCCTCACACGTGCGCGGAGTCGTATGCGGCGCGCGCGGCAGCGATGGCCTCGCGCTGCGCGATGGCCCAGCTGGCGACGGCCGACGCGGGACCGATGAAGGTACGGCCGACCGCGGTGAGGTCGTACTCGACGCGCGGCGGGACCTCGCCGTAGGCGGTTCGCGTCACGAGGCCGTCGCGCTCGAGTCCGCGGAGGGTGACCGTGAGCATGCGGTGCGAGACGCCGGGGATGCGGGCCTGCAGGTCCGAGAAGCGCAGTGCGCCGTCGGCGAGCGTGCCGATCACGAGCACCGACCACTTGTCGCCGACGCGCGCCATGATGTCGCGGATCATGCGGCCGACATCGGGCTCGCTGCAGCTCGCCTCGTAGTCGAGGCGGCGTTCCGTGGTCGCGGTCATGGGTGCTCCTGAGGGTCACGGGCACCTCGAGGTGCCTTTTGTACCGGTCTCGGATGTGAGTCAGACTCCAATACGCACTAACGATAACCAATGCGTCTGAGGAGATGCCATGCCCACCATCGCCATCATCGGAGCCGGCCCCGGACTCGGCCTCGCGCTGGCCCGTCGCTTCGGCCGCGAAGGGTTCGCCGTCGCCCTGATCGCGCGCAACCCCGCCACCCTCGAGACCCTCGTGTCGGACCTCGACGCGCGGGGCATCCGCGCGGCCGCGTTCGTCGCCGACGCCGGCGATCCTGCCGCGATCGGCCGGGCGCTCGACGACGCCCGGTCCCGCTTCGGCAGCGTCGACGTGCTCGAGTTCTCGCCGTACAGCGCCGGCCCCGGGTCGATGGTGTCACCCGTCGATGTCACGCTCGAGGCGCTGCGTCCGGTCGTCGAGTCGCACCTCTACGGCGCGGTCGCCGCCATCGAGAACGTGCTGCCCCACATGCGGAACGCGGATGCCGGCACCATCCTGCTGACGGCGGGCATCGGCTCGATCGACCCGGTGCCGGTGTTCGGGACGCTCAACACGGCACAGGCCGCCACCCGCAATCTGGCGCTGAACCTCCACGGCGCGCTCGCCGGCACCGGCGTGTACGTCGGTCATGTCGCGATCGGGGTGTTCATCGGCGAGGATGCGCCGGAGGGGTGGCCGCACCGGTCGCCCGCCGACGTCGCCGACGAGCTGTGGGCGATGCACGTCGCCCGCGACGAGCGCGAGCGCGTGATCGCCTGAGCGGCGACTGTTACGGGCAGCCCCCCGGCAGGACCGCGGCGGAGGCCGTCCGTAACCTGCCCGCGCGATGGCCCTAGGTTGGCGGCATGGAGATCGAGGACGTCTGGCCGCTGTTCGCCCTCCGCCTGGAGACGCCGCGCCTCATGCTGCGCCCGATCCGCGACGACGACCTGCCGGGGCTGGTCGAGGCGGCGCTGCGCGGCGTGC
>Ga0160432_101041_pt1 | contig 10862 bp, 10 predicted proteins | sample HID1971M_E0MG_FD_108250 | JGI IMG/M metagenome (GOLD analysis project Ga0160432, IMG submission 108250) | Enriched millipede-associated microbial communities from UW Madison campus, WI, USA - HID1971M_E0 MG | ecosystem: Host-associated > Arthropoda: Insects > Digestive system > Unclassified ... | reverse complement strand
TTGGCGGGGTCGATGACGTGGAGGTCTTTCGGGTCGCGGCGACCGGTGTAGCCCGCCTCGGCGAGCATCTCAGCGGCGGTCTCGGCCAGCGATCCCTTGTTCGGCACGGCGATGCGCAGCATTCGCGGATCCTTCGATGTGGGGATGAGAGGGGTCGGAGCGGAGCTCAGAGATGTCGGTAGACATCCTCGAGGCTCAGACCCTTCGCGAGCATCAGCACCTGCAGGTGGTACAGCAGCTGCGAGATCTCTTCGGCCGCGGCATCCGTCGACTCGTACTCGGCGGCCATCCACACCTCGGCGGCCTCTTCGACGATCTTCTTGCCGATCGTGTGCACGCCGGCGTCCAGCTCTGCGACGGTCCCCGATCCTTCGGGGCGCTCGGCCGCCTTGGCGGTCAGCTCGGCGAACAGGGCATCGAACGTCTTCACGGTTCCAGGGTATCGAACCGGCAGGGCGTCCAGGCGCCGCGTGACGCGCAGGTCAGTGCACGTGGGCCGCGGCCGCCGCCGCGCGCAGGCCGGTGATCGCATTGCCCGGGTCGCTCGCGCCGAACACCGCGGAGCCGGCGACGAACGTGTCTGCACCCGCTTCCGCGGCCTGCGCGATCGTCGACTCGGCGATGCCGCCGTCGACCTGCAGCCACACCGACGAGCCGCGCCGACGGGCCTCGTCCGCGAGGCGGCGGAGCTTGGGCATGGTCTCGGGCATGAACGACTGGCCGCCGAAACCGGGCTCGACGGTCATCACGAGGATCTGGTCGAAGTCGTCGAGCAGGTCGAACAGCCCATCCACGGGGGTGGCGGGCTTGACGGCCACGCCGGCGCGTGCGCCGATGTCGCGAAGGCGCCGCGCGAGCGCGACCGGCTCGGTCGCCGCCTCGAGGTGGAACGTCACCGACGCGGCGCCGAGCTCGGCGTAGCCGGGCGCCCAGCGGTCGGGGTCGGTGATCATCAGGTGCACGTCCAGCGGCACGGGGCTCGTCGCCTGCACGCGCTCCACCATCTGCGGCCCGAACGTCAGGTTCGGCACGAAGTGGTTGTCCATCACGTCGACGTGCGCGAAGTCGGCCGTGGCGATGCGCGCCAGCTCGGCCTGCATGTTCGCGAAGTCGGCCGCCAGGATGCTGGGGTTGATGCGGATGCCGTCGGCGCGGCCGGTCTCGGAGGTCGGAAGCACGCGTCCATTATGGTCGAGCCGTGGATCCGATCACGGCCCTGCTGCACGACGTCCTCGAGGATGTCCGCCCCCACGACTCCGGCGCACCGGCGGGGTACATCCCCGAGCTCGCGGCCGCCGATCCCGCCCTGCTCGCCCTCGCGGCCGTCGGACCGCACGGGCGGGTGCGCGCGGTCGGCGACGTGACCCACGAGTTCACGATCCAGTCGATCTCCAAGCCGTTCGTACTGGCGCTCGCCCTCGCCGACCGCGGGCGCGAGGCGGTGCTGCGCAAGGTCGGCGCCGAGCCGAGCGGCGAGCCGTTCAACGCGATCAGCCTCGAACCCGGCTCCGGCCGTCCGGCGAATCCGATGGTCAACGCCGGTGCCATCGCCACGTCGGCGCTCATCCACGGCGACGGCGTGGACGACCGCACGGCGCGCATCGTCGACGGGCTGTCGGCCTTCGCGGGCCGTTCGCTGTGGGTGGACGAGCAGGTCTACGCCTCGGAGTCCCAGACCGGCGACCGCAACCGCGCCCTCGCGCACCTCCTCCGCTCGTACGGCATCATCGACGGCCCCGTTGACATCGCCGTGGAGACGTACTTCCGGCAGTGCTCGCTGCTGGTCACCGCCCGGGACCTCGCCGTCATGGCCTCGACGCTCGCGTTCGGCGGCGTCAACCCGGTGACGGGTGATCGCGTCGTGGCGGAGCACGTCGCCCGCGACGTGCTGTCGATCATGACGAGCTGCGGCATGTACGACTACTCGGGCGAGTGGCTGCTCCGCGTCGGGCTCCCTGCGAAGAGCGGCGTCAGTGGAGGCCTCCTGGCCGTCGCGCCGTCGCAGTTCGGCGTGGCCGCGTTCAGTCCGCGCCTCGACGCCCACGGCAACTCCGTACGCGGCATCGCCGTCATCGAGACGCTCTCGGAGCGGTTCGGCATGCACCTCCTCGAACCCCACGACAGCGTCGCCGTCCCCGCGTTCACCGTCGAGGACACCGATCAGGGTCGCGTGCTCCGGCTCTCGGGCGAGCTGGGTCTTGCCGGCACGGAGCGGGTCATGGCCGTGCTGCGGGAACTGGCCGATGCGATGCCCGCGGACGCACGGATCACCCTCGACGCGCGAGCGCTCGGTCGCACTCATCGAGAAGCGCTCGTCGCCCTGCGTGCGGAGTTCGAGCGGATGCCGCGCAGCTTCACGCTGCGGGAGTGACCTGGGGTCCGGGCCACCCCACCCCTGGGTCAGACGCGGCGCAGCAGGGATACCGACATGCCGTCGGTGTTGTGGCGGTGGGGCCAGAGCTGCGCCCGCCCGCTGCCGTCCGCCTGGGCCGGGAGCCCGGGGTCGGCGTCGGACAGCGACGTGATGACGTCGCGGGCCGAGATCTCTTCGAGGGCCTCACCCCACTCGCGCCGGATGTCGGCGACCACGGCGGACGTCTCGGCCAGGTGCGGCGAGCACGTGACGTAGGCCACGACTCCGCCCGGCTTGAGGGCTCCGACCGCCGCCGTCAGCAGTTCGCGCTGGAGGGTCGTCAGCGCAGGCACGTCACCGGGCGACTTGCGCCAGCGCGCTTCGGGGCGGCGGCGCAGGGCGCCGAGTCCGGTGCACGGCGCGTCGACGAGGATGCGGTCGTACGTCTCGGGAGCGGCCTCGGCGCGCGTGCGCCCGTCCTCCTCCGACACCGGCACGTCCAGCGGCACGCCCGCCAGCGCCTGACGCACCAGGCCCGCGCGCGCCGGCGAGATCTCGTTCGCCTCGAGCCGTGCGCCGTGCGCGAGCGCCTCGGCCGCGAGCACCGCGGTCTTGCCGCCCGGCCCCGCGCACAGGTCGAGCCACCGCTCGCCCTCGGTCAGCGGCAGGGCACGGGTGAGCGCGAGCGCCGCGAGCTGCGACCCCTCGTCCTGCACCCGGATGCGGCCGTCCGAACCGCGAACGGTCTGGTCGGGGTCTCCCCCGCCCAGACGGAACCCGATCGGCGAGAACGGGGTGCGACGTGCGTCGTCGGGCGCTTCGGCGAGTCCCGGGAGTGCCGCCATCGTCACGCGTGGCGACGCGTTGTCGGCCGTCAGCAGCGCCTCCAGCTCGTCTGCGCGCCCTTCTGCGGCCAGCGCACGACGGAAGGCCCGCACGACCCACACGGGGTGCGAGAACAGCAGTCCGAGCTGCTCGTCGTCGGAGCGGGCGCTCGCGGCGACGTGCGTCATCCAGTCGCCCGGCGTGTCGCGCGAGACGCGCCGCAGCACGGCGTTCGCGAACCCGGCTGCGCCGCGGCCGCCTGCGGCGCGGGCGAGCTCGACGGACTCGTTCACGGCCGCGTGCGAGGCGACCCGCGTCGACAGGAGCTGGTGCACCCCGAGGCGCAGCGCATCGAGCACTGCGGGGTCGATGCTCGCGACGGGGCGGTCGGCGGCGATCGCGATGACGGCGTCGTAGGTGCCCTGCCGGCGCAGCGTGCCGTAGGTGAGCTCGGTCGTCAGCGCCGCGTCGGCGGGCGACAGCTCCGCGCGGGCGATGGCGGTCGGAAGCAGCAGGTTCGCGTAGGCGTCGGACTCGTGGACCGCCCGCAGGGTCTCGTACGCGATACGTCGCGCGGCGACCGTGCGGCTCATGATCCCGCCACCGGGGTGTCGCGGAGCCCGCGCCACCAGTCCGCGGCGCGCATGGCGCCCTTGCCCGCCGGCTGCACGGTCTCGAGCACGATCGGCGCCGAGGCGGTGCCCGCGAGCACCTGCTTCGCGTGCAGCGCGAGTTCCCCGGGCGCGAGTACGGGCGCGTCCGCGGATGCCGTCGTGACAGCCAGCACCTTCATGCGCGCTCCGTCGATCGTGGTGTGGGCGCCGGGCTCGGGGGTGACGCCGCGGATCCGGCCGAGGACCGCGGCGACCGGCTCGTCCCAGCGGATCCGCCCGTCCTCGTCGCCGAGCTTCGCGGCGTACGTCGGGTCGCCCTCCTGCGGCTTCGCCACCGCCGTGCCCGCCGCGATGTCCGACACGACGTCGGCGAGCAGGCGCGCACCGTCTTCGGCGAGTGTCGTGAGCAGCTCGCCCGCCGTCGCCGTCGCGGGCGTGTCGATCGCGAGCTCGGCGAACACGTCGCCCGCGTCGAGCTCCGGGACGAGCTGGAAGACGCTCGCGCCGGTCGCGGCATCCCCCGCGATCAGCGCGTGCTGCACCGGGGCGGCGCCGCGCCACCGGGGCAGCAGTGAGAAGTGCAGGTTGATCCAGCCGTGCGCGGGAGCCGAGAGCAGCGGCTCGCGCACGAGCCCGCCGTACGCGACGATCACACCGAGATCGGGCTGCAGCGCGGCGATCTCGGCCGTGACGTCGGCGTCGAGCCGGTCGGCGCGGATCACGGGCAGACCGAGCTCCTCGGCCGCCGCCGCGACGGGCGACGGCGTGAGCACGCGCTTACGGCCCAGCGGAGCGTCGCGTCGCGTGACGACCGCCACGATGTCGTGGTCGGATGCCGCGAGCAGCCGCAGCGACGGGACCGCCGGCGCGGGAGTGCCGGCGAAGACGAGGCGCATGAGGCTCCAGATCCGTGGCGTTCGAGGGTGTTCAGAGATCGAGGTCGGGCACGTCGACCCGCACCTTCAGTGTATTGGCGGCGCCGGCGGGCCGCCCCTTGGCGGGACGACGGCCCTTGACGGCCTGGCTCACCACCGACGCGCGCAGGTTCTCGGTGACACGGGCGCCGAGACCGTACTCGAACCGCACCAGCGCGCGCACGGTGTCGCCGTGGGCCAGCGGGCCGAGCACGGCCTCGCCGTCCAGTTCGGGCACGGCACGCCGCAGCTCGGCCAGCGCGGCATCCACCGATCGCCGTGGGCCGTCCACGGCGGCGACGCGCACGGTCGGAGGCATCCGCAGCGGTGCGCGATCGGCGAGCTCCGTCCGCGCGTACGCAGCCTGCGTCCAGGTGGCGAGGGCACGGGCGATCTCGCCGCCGACGCCGACCAGGTGCACCGGGGCGCCCGGGGCTGCCAGGGCGGCCGCGTTGGACCACCAGCGCAGGCACGACTCGCCGATCCTCAGTTCGTCGGCCATGAGCATCCGATCGCCGTCGAGGAGGATCACCGCCCGATAGCCGCCGACCGCGAGCGGTTCGGCGCCGCGTGTGGCCACGACGAGCGCCGGACGCTCGTCGACCGAGACGACCGGGTGGTCGCCGTCGGCGACCACGACCCGCGTGCCGGGGAAGGCGCGTCCGAGCTCGTCGGCGGTGCGCTCGCTGCCTGACGAGGCCATCCGCAGCATCGTCGACGAGCACTCCGGGCACGTCCAGGCGTTGGCCGCGCGACCGCACCACGTGCACGCGGGCACGGCGCCGTGGCGGGCGGCGTGCAGCGGGCCGCCGCAGTGCGGGCAGCGGGCGGGATGCCGGCAGCTCGCACACACCAGCACCGGCGCGTAGCCGGGGCGGGACACCTGCACCAGCACGGGTCCCTGGGCCAGGGCCTCGCGCGCGGCCGCGAACGCCGCGGAGGGCACCCGCGCGGCCCGCGACTCCCCCTCGCGATGGGCGGTGAGCACCACCCGGGGGCTGCGTCGCCGCGTCGCCGGCAGGTCGCGCACCCAGCCGACGGCGACGAGGCGCTCCACGTCGCTCGTCCGCGTGTGGCCGGCGAACACGAGGGCGCCCCCGTCGAGCTCCTGTCGCAGCAGCGCCGCGTCCCGCGCGTGCACCCCGGGGCTGAGCGGCTCGCCGAACAGCGGGTCGCCGTCGTCCCACAGCGCCACAAGTCCGACATCGGCGACCGGGGCGTACACGGCCGAGCGGTTGCCGATCACGACGCAGGGCGCGTCCGCCAGCGTGCGCAGGAACGCCGTGTAGCGCGTCGGTCCGCTCTGCTTCGCATCGTCGCGCACGAGCGCATCGGCGGGCACCCACGCCTGCAGCGCGGCTTCCAGCTGGGCGCGGTCGCGATGGTCGGGCACCGCGATGATCGCGCTGCGCCCATCTGCGAGCGACCGCACGGCGGCGGCGGCGAGCAGCACCGCCCACGCTCCGACCGGCGTGCCGTCGGCGAGGCGCGCCGGCTGCGGCGGTGCGTCGAGGGCGAGGCGGGCGTCCTGCGTGAGCGCGTCCGCGAGACCCGGATACTCGGCCAGGACGCCGTCGGCCCAGGTGCGCGCCTCGGGATCGAGGTCCGGCTGCGACGGGGCATCCGAGGCCAGCCAAGCCTTCTCGGCACGGACCATGCGCTTCGGGATCGCGAGGCGCAGGATGTCGCCCGCCGAGCCGGCGGCGCGGTCGGCGGCACGGCGTGCGAGCGCATACAGACGCGGCGTCAGCACGGGCATGGGCGAGACGACGGCCTCCAGCCGCGAGAGCGGCCGGTCGGAGGCATCCGGCTCGCCCAGCTCGACGAGGAACCCGTCGATCACCCGCCCTGCGCTGCGCAGCGGGACGCGCACACGCACGCCCGGCAGCGCCTCGTCGGCGAGCTCATCGGGGATCTCGTAGTCGAACAGCCGGTCGAGCTGCGGCAGGGGCGAGTCCAGCAGCACGCGCGCGACCCGACGCCGACGGATCGGCGTGGGCGCGGCATCCGTGTCGTGGTCCGCCTCGTCGGGCACCGCGCTCACGCGGGCCGTGTCAGAGACCGGCGGCCGCGCGCAGAGCGTCGGCGCGGTCGGTGCGCTCCCACGTGAAGTCGGGCAGCTCGCGTCCGAAGTGTCCGTACGCGGCCGTCCGGGCGTAGATCGGACGCAGCAAGTCGAGCTGATCGATGATCGCCTTGGGGCGCAGGTCGAACACCTCGAGGATGGCGCGCGTGATGGCCTCGTCGGCGACCCGGCCGGTGCCGAAGGTCTCGACGTACAGCCCCACCGGGTTCGCCTTGCCGATCGCGTACGCGACCTGCACCTCGAGACGGTCGGCGAGCCCCGCGGCCACGGCGTTCTTCGCCACCCAGCGCATCGCGTAGGCGGCCGAGCGGTCGACCTTCGACGGGTCCTTGCCGCTGAAGGCGCCACCGCCGTGACGGGAGGCGCCGCCGTAGGTGTCGATGATGATCTTGCGGCCGGTGAGGCCCGCGTCGCCCTTCGGACCACCGATCACGAACGGGCCCGCGGGGTTGATGTAGAACTTCACGTCGGACAGGTCGAGGCCCGTCGACTCGAGCACGGGGTCGATGACCTCGGCGCGCACGGCGGCGCGCAGGGCCTTCTGCGAGATGTCGGGGTGGTGCTGGGTCGACAGGACGACCGAGTCCACGGTCTTGGGCGTCTGGCCGTCGTAGCCGAGCGTGACCTGGGTCTTGCCGTCGGGACGCAGGAACGGCAGCTCACCCGACCGGCGCACCTCGGCGAGCCGCTCGGCCATGCGGTGCGCGGTCCAGGCGGCCATCGGCATCAGCTGCGGCGTCTCGGTGGTCGCATAGCCGAACATGATGCCCTGGTCGCCGGCGCCCTGCAGGTCGTGCGGGTCCTCGGACCCGTCTTCGCGACGCTCGAACGCCTTGTCGACGCCGGCAGCGATGTCGGAGGACTGCGCGCCGATCGACACGCTCACGCCGCACGACTCGCCGTCGAAGCCGGTCTCGCTCGAGGTGTAGCCGATGCGGTTGACCACGTCGCGCACGATCGCCGGGATCTCGACGTACGCCGAGGTCGACACCTCGCCGGCGACGTGCACGAGCCCGGTGGTGACGAGCGTCTCGACGGCGACGCGTCCGTTCGGGTCGGCCGCGATGATCGCGTCGAGGATCGAGTCCGAGATCTGGTCGCAGATCTTGTCGGGATGCCCCTCGGTGACGGATTCGGACGTGAACAGACGCAGGTCGGTCATCGATACTCCAGTACTCGGGGCTCGGCTCGCCATGAGGGGACGGATGCGGCGGGCGCGGACACCAGTATGCCCCCGAGGACCGACATCATGGTCCTCGGGGGCATCGCCGGCGTCACAGTGATTACTCGGCGCGACGCAGGCGCAGCTTGTCCTCGTGGATCTCGTGCATCGCGATCGTCAGCGGCTTGTCTTCGACCGTCGAGTCGACGAGCGGACCCACGTTGTCGAACAGGTTGCCCTCGTGCAGGTCGGAGTAGTAGTCGTTGATCTGACGCGCGCGCTTGGACGCGAAGATCACGAGCTGGTACTTCGACATGGGCGCGCCGCTCGGGTCCGGCTTCTCGAGCAGGCTGTCGATGGGGGGCTCGATGATGCCCTGATTCGTTCCGGCCATGGGAACCTCCTGGTCTCGGTGTGTCTGTGGGCGCGCGCAAGGGGGCGCGCGGACGCATCGGACCAGTCTACCCGGTCGGCGCCCGCGGCGCTTCACACGGCGACGAGGGCGCGGCGGGCGGCCGGGTCCGTGAGCACGGCGACGTCGGTCGTCCGCTGCTCGATGCAGCCGCGGCTCGGCGGCAGCATGCGCACGTCCTCGTCCGCGATCGCCTCGTGCAGCCGCTCGACGACCTCGGCGCGGGGATGCCGGAACGGGCGATCCCAGAAGGCCTCGGTGGCGGGTGCCGGGGCCGGGAGGTCCGCGGACCGCTGCAGGTCGAGGAGCGCTTCGAGCGCGTCCGACAGGCGGTCCTGGCGCGCCGCGCCCTCGTCGGCGCACAGCGCGGCGTCGAGAGCCGCCGCGAGCGGAGCGGTGCCCGGCAGCAGCCGCAGCAGCGTCCCGCTCCACTTGGGGTAAGGCATCCAGGCGCGGGCCACCACGAACGCCAGGTGCACGACGGTGCCCGCGAGGCGTCCGGCGATGATGCGCGATCCGAGGTCGTCGCCGACCTGTGCGGCACGGCCGAGCAGCGGCAGCTCCTCGCCGATCTGCCGCCAGCCCACGGCGACGATGTGACGGCGCACGTCGTCCGGGTACTGCCGCAGCGTCCGGCGGACGCGCGTGAGCCGGCCCGGCTCATCGACGAACACCGGTCCCGCGACGACCTCCAGCGCCGCTTGGCCGCTCACCGACAGCCAATCGAGCGCGGACATCGGTCCGGTGGGATCGAAGCCCAGCCGCGCCACGGCGAACGCGCGCGGCGAGGCGACGTCGACGTGGTGGCGGGCGGCGTCCTCCCCCGTGAAGGGGAAGCGCGTCGGCAGCCCGAACGCGGTGTCGGGCAGATCGGATGCCAGCGCGCGGTCCACCTCGTCGACCATGGCGTCCTCGACGAAGAGGCTCAGCCGGAGTCCCCAGTCGTGGTCGCGCGAGGTCGCGTCGTCGAGCCCGAGCACATCGGACCCGGCGCCGAGGCGCCCCGCCGCGACCGGCAGTCCCGGCCAGCGGGCCGCGATCAGCGGGCGGACGACGTCGAAGAAGTAGCGTTCCGCGAGCCGGCGTCCGTCGTCGAGGTCATGTGGCACCGCCGAAGCCTAGCGGGTGAGGCGGGCGACCTCGGCGGCGGCGCGGGCCACGTCGTCGTTCACGACGCGGAAGTCGAACTCGCCCTGCGATGCCAGCTCCGTCTTCGCGGTGCGCAGACGGCGCGCGCGCTCGGGCGCGTCCTCCGTGCCGCGGCCGACGAGCCGCTGCACGAGCTCGTCCCAGCTGGGCGGGAGCAGGAACACGAGGGTCGCCGAGGGGTCGGCGTCGCGCACCTGACGGGCGCCCTGCAGGTCGATCTCGAGCAGCACGGTGCGGCCTTCGGCCAGCGCCTTCTCGATCGGTCCGCGCGGCGTGCCGTAGCGGTACGCGTTGTGCACGGTCGCGTGCTCGAGCAGCTCGCCCTCCGCGATCATGCGGTCGAACTCGGCGTCGTCGACGAAGAAGTAGTGCTCGCCGTCGACCTCGCCGGGACGCGGCGCACGGGTCGTCGCCGAGACCGACAGCAGGATCTCGGGGTGGTGGTCCTTGATGTAGGAGGCCACCGTGCCCTTGCCGACGGCGGTGGGACCGGCCAGCACGACGAGCCGGCTCCGGCCGCCGCGCGGCTCGAGCTCCGGCCAGCGGGCGTCGAGGAATGCCCGCAGCTCCTCGCGCTGGCGCGAGCCGAGGCCTCCCAGCCGCTTGACGGGCGAGATCTCGAGGTCGTGCAGGATGCGATCGCGCTTGCCCTCGCCGATGGCGGGGATCGCGGTCAGGAACTCGGGGACGCGCATCGCGCCCGCAGGCGACGACGGGTCGGCCAGCGCACGGCGCAGGAGCTCCTGCGCCGTGATGACGCGCATCGCGACGTCCTTCTTGAGGGCGGCGCGTTCGCGTCGCGCGGCGACGGCGCGACGGGATGCCGCCACCCGGTCGACCTCGGGCGGCCTCGCGGGTGTCTGCGGCGAAACGCCGGTATCGGGGGTGCGTGAATCGGGCATGTCAATCACCACGGTAGAGATGGGCGAGCTCAGAATGCGCGGCGCGAGCCGGTCGGGTCCGGCTGTTCTCGCTGCGGCTCTCCGAAGGTATCACCGCAAAGGCGGGGTCACCGAAACCACTCCGTGGCGCGGGGATCGTTCCCCCGCCTCGCTCGGAGAGGACAGCGTTTACCCCGCCGCGACGGCGGTGTACAGCGCCGCGCGTTCGGCGATGCGGGTCGCGATGGCGTCCGGACCGGCCGAGAGGATGCTGCGGCTCTCGGACGCGATCACCGCGCCGGCGAGCGGCCCGAAACGCTCCGCCAGGTGCCTCGGTTCGGCACCCTGATGGCCGAATCCGGGGCCGAGGATCGGCGCGACCGGCGAGAACGGCCGCAGGCCGGCATCCGTCCAGTCCACGGTGCCGCCGATGACGAAGCCGAGACTCGCCCACTCCCCCTCCGGC
>Ga0160432_101040_pt1 | contig 10862 bp, 13 predicted proteins | sample HID1971M_E0MG_FD_108250 | JGI IMG/M metagenome (GOLD analysis project Ga0160432, IMG submission 108250) | Enriched millipede-associated microbial communities from UW Madison campus, WI, USA - HID1971M_E0 MG | ecosystem: Host-associated > Arthropoda: Insects > Digestive system > Unclassified ... | reverse complement strand
TTACAGAAACGATGTTGCAAGATGTCGTTCCGCCGCGAGGCGAAAAATCCGGGGCTATAGCTCAGCTGGGAGAGCGCCTGCATGGCATGCAGGAGGTCAGCGGTTCGATCCCGCTTAGCTCCACCAATTTTACAAGTTCAAGGTCTGGCCACACCGGCCTTGAATCGATCAGCTCTCAGCACTGATCAGTTGTATAGAAGGGTTTGTGTCCCCTTCGTCTAGTGGCCTAGGACACCGCCCTTTCACGGCGGTAACAGGGGTTCGAGTCCCCTAGGGGACGCCACGATTACCCGCTCTGCGGGATTTTATAAGGGTCATTCAATTATTGAATGGCCCTTTTGTTTGTCTGGCGTTTGGCCAAATCTCCCTCTTTCTCTCAAACTGTTCTTCAGACCAGCGGTCACATCCATGACTTGTAGAATATTATTATGAGAATAATATTCTAGTCGTAATATTCGGAGGCAACGATGAACGATAAAAAAGCTCAAACCCGCGAACGCATCCTCAAGGCTGCCAGCGCCGCGCTGATCCAGCGTGGTCCGGCCGAGCCGAGCGTTGGCGAAGTGATGGGCGCAGCCGGCCTGACGGTCGGCGGCTTTTATGCGCACTTCGAAAGCAAGGACGCCATGATGCTGGAGGCGTTCAAGCAGTTGCTGGGTCACCGCCGTGACCTGATTGCCGACATGGATGCCCAATTGACCGGTGAAGAGCGCCGCACCCTGGTCGCAGCGTTTTATCTGTCACGCAAGCACCGCGACTCCAGCGAGTCGGCGTGCCCGATCCCGGCCTCGATCGGTGAGCTCGGTCGCCTGCCCGAGGCGTTTCGAATCGCGCTGAATGAACATATGGAGCTGATGGTCGCGCAGTTGGCGGCCAGTCCTGAAGACACCGACAAAGCCCTGGCCGACCTGGCCTTGATGGTGGGCGGCCTGGCGCTGGCACGGGCGCTGGGCCCCGGTGATTTATCCGATCGATTGCTGCGCGCGGCCAAGTCGGCGGTGCGTTGACCTGAAGGCTGCGGCCTGGGGAGAATGCGATGAGCACGTTGAAGTGGGTTCGTGGCGTTAATGGCACCTTGGGCTGGTTCGCCCCGAAGCTGGTGGCGAGCAAGATGCGCCTGGCGTTCATGACGCCGCGCGACTTCCCGCCCCGTGACTGGGAGCTGCCGCTGCTGGCAAAGTCGGAGCGCATCACCCTGCGTTTCGGTCTGTCGGCACTGCGTTGGGGGCAGGGCCCGGCAGTATTGCTGATGCACGGCTGGGAAGGGCGGCCCACGCAGTTCGCCAGCCTGATAACGGCGCTGGTCGATGCCGGTTATTCGGTGGTCGCCCTGGACGGCCCGGCCCATGGTCGGTCTCCCGGGCGCGAGGCGAACGTGGTGCTGTTCGCCCGTGCCATGCTCGAAGCCGCCGCCGAGTTACCGCCGCTGCAAGCGGTCATCGGCCACTCCATGGGCGGCGCCAGTGCGATGCTCGCCGTGCAGTTGGGCCTGCGCACCGAAACCCTGGTCAGCATTGCTGCCCCGGCGCGGATCCTCGGAGTATTGCGCGGTTTCGCCCGCTATGTAGGGCTGCCGCCGAAAGCCCGTTCGGCGTTCATCCGCCAGGTCGAGACCGATGTCGGCATGCGCGCTGCGATGCTGGATGTCGCGCACTACCAACTCGACATGCCTGGGCTGATCGTGCATGCCGAAGACGACACCCACGTTCCGGTCAAGGAATCGCAACTGATCCACGAATCCTGGTTCGACAGTCGTCTGCTGCGCCTTCAGGAAGGCGGCCATCAGCGGGTACTGGCCGACCCACGGGTCATTGATGGCGTGTTATCACTGCTGGCCGGTCGCAGCCTGCAATCGCGCCAATCGGCCTGAGCATCCGTTACACTGCCCCGGTCGAATCAATCTGACCGGGGAGTGGGGCATGGGCTGGGATCGGGCAACGCCGTTTATCATTGATCTGCAAGTGGGTGCCGAGGACATCGATGGGCTGGGGCATGCCAATAACGCGGTGTACGTGACCTGGCTCGAACGCTGTGCGTGGCGCCACTCCCAGCGCCTTGGCCTGGATCTGGTCGAGTATCGGCGCCTGGACCGGGCGATGGCGGTGGTGCGCCATGAGATCGATTACCTGGCGGCTGCCTATGAAGGCGACGAGTTGCAATTGGCGACCTGGATCGTCGATTGGGACCAGCGCCTGAAAATGACCCGGCATTTCCAGTTGAAGCGTCCCAGCGACAACACCACTCTGTTGCGCGCCCAGACCACTTTCGTCTGCATTGAACTGTCCAGCGGCAAGCCCAAGCGCATGCCGGCCGAATTCATCGAAGGCTATGGCCCCGCCATCCAAACCCCTGCCTGACACAATCCCCCTGTAGGAGCTGCCGCAGGCTGCGATCTTTTGATCTTAAAATCAAAGTCAAGAGATCGCAGCCTGCGGCAGCTCCTACAGGGGGGTGAAACCCGGTAAACTACCGCACGTTTTTTCCTTGAGTAGTGTTTTCCCCATGCAAATTGCCCTGGCGCCCATGGAGGGGCTGGTCGACGACATCCTGCGCGACGTATTGACCCGAGTGGGTGGCATCGACTGGTGCGTGACCGAGTTCATTCGGGTCAACGACCAGTTGCTCACGCCGGCCTACTTCCACAAATTCGGCCCGGAATTGCTCAACGGTGCCCGGACGGCCTCCGGTGTGCCGTTGCGTGTGCAGCTGTTGGGTTCGGATCCTGTGTGCCTGGCGGAAAACGCCGCGCTGGCCTGCGAGCTGGGCTCTGAAGTGATCGACCTGAACTTCGGCTGCCCGGCCAAGACCGTGAACAAGTCCCGTGGCGGCGCGGTGTTGCTCAAGGAGCCCGAACTGCTCAACCAGATCGTCGAGCACGTGCGACGCGCCGTGCCCGCGCACATTCCGGTGACCGCCAAGATGCGCCTGGGCTTCGACAGCCCGGACGGTTCGCTGGTCTGCGCCACCGCGCTGGCCGAGGGCGGCGCCGAGCATATCGTGGTGCATGCCCGGACCAAGGTCGATGGCTACAAGCCGCCGGCGCATTGGGAGTGGATCCCGCGCGTACAGGAAGTGGTCAAGGTGCCGGTGTTCGCCAACGGCGATATCTGGAGCGTCGAAGACTGGCGCCGTTGCCGGGAAATCAGTGGGGTGGAAGACATCATGCTCGGTCGCGGCCTGGTCTCGCGCCCCGACCTGGCCCGGCAGATTGTCGCGGCCAAGGCCGGTGAAGAGGTCGTCGAGATGACCTGGGCCGAGCTGTTGCCATTGATCCAGGATTTCTGGCTGCAAGCCAAGGCGCAGATGACCGCGCGTCAATCGCCCGGTCGCCTGAAGCAATGGCTGGCCATGCTGACGCGCAACTATCCCGAGGCGGTCGAGCTGTTCAGCGTGCTGCGCCGTGAGACGGAACTGGACCAGGTGTCGCGTTTGCTGGGGCTCCAGGTGGCTGAAGCGGCCTGAAAAAAATCTTCAAAAAATCTCTTGAAATGCACTCAGCGGTCCCTATCTAAGGGTTACGCGATGCCGAATTCGGGTCGCGGAGACAAAAAACCTTGCTGATTGTTTTCAGGAGATTTGAACCATGAGTACTGCATTTTCCCTGGCTCCACTGTTCCGTTCCTCTGTCGGTTTCGACCGTTTCAACGACCTGTTCGAAACTGCGCTGCGCAACGAGCCGGGCAGCACCTACCCACCCTACAACGTTGAAAAACACGGCGACGATCAATACCGCATCGTGGTGGCGGCGGCCGGTTTCCAGGAAGAAGACCTGGACCTGCAAGTCGAGAAGGGTGTGCTGACCATCAGTGGTGGCAAACGCGACGCCAATGAGGACGTGACCTTCCTGCACCAGGGCATCGCCCAGCGTGCGTTCAAGCTGTCGTTCCGCCTGGCCGATCACATCGAGATCAAGGCCGCGGACCTGCGCAACGGTCTGTTGAGCATCGACCTGTTGCGGGTGGTTCCGGAAGAGGCGAAAGCCAAGCGCATCCCGATCAACGGGACGCAAAAACCGGCTCTGCAACACTAAGCCAGAGCAGAAAAAGGGCGCCATCAGGCGCCCTTTTTTGTGGGCGTGATTCGGTGGGGTCAAGTCCAGCCATAGCGCACCAGATGGAAGAAGATCGGCGCCGCAAAGCACACCGAGTCCAGTCGATCGAGCATGCCGCCATGGCCTTCGATCATGTGCCCCCAGTCCTTGACGCCACGGTCGCGCTTGATCGCCGACATGACGATGCCGCCGGCGAACCCCAGCAAGTTGATCAGCAGGGCGATGACCAGTGACTGCCAGGGGGTGAACGGCGTGATCCACCACAAGGCACAGCCGATCAGCGAGGCCAGGACAATGCCGCCGACAAACCCTTCCAGGGTCTTGGAGGGCGACAGGTTCGGGGCGATCTTGCGTTTGCCGAACAGTTTACCGCACACGTACTGCAGCACATCCGACATCTGCACCACGATCACCAGATAGGCGATCAACAGCAGGTTTCGTCCCTCATACCCGACGATGTCCAACGTCAGCAGGGCGGGCACATGGGAGACGCAGAACACCGCGATCATCAGGCCCCACTGGACTTTCGAGGCGCGCTCGAGGAAGTGCGTGCTGTCGCCGCCCAGGGACGCGAGGATCGGCAGGAGCAAGAACACGTAGACCGGAATGAAGATCGAAAATAGCCCGTACCAGTCGTAGTAGATCAACAGGTACTGCAGCGGCAGCGCCAGGTAGAAGGCCGCGACCAATGCCGGGTAGTCGCTGCGGCGGGTGGGCGTGAGGGTGAGGAATTCGCGCAGGGCGTAGAACGACACGGTGTAGAACAGCAGGATCACCGCGCCGGTGCCGAGCCAGAAGGCGACCCCGATCACCAGCACCATCACCCACCAGGCGTTGATCCGCGCGTTGAGGTTGTCGATCACCGGGTTGTCGGTACCGCGGGTGCGGCGCTTGAGCACCAGGCCGATGATCGAGGCCAGCAGCAGGAACGCGCCAATCCCGGCGAACAACATCAAGGTCTGTCTGTCCATGTCAGGCATGCTCCCCGGCCAGGCTCAGCAGCGCTTCGCGACTGCGTTCGAGGAACTGCGCCTTGCTTTCGTCTTCGTCGATGGCCAGCGCGGCACCAAAGCTGATGGTGCATAACAGCGGCAGCGGCAGCACACGCCCCTTGGGCATGACGCGGTTGAGATTGGCGATCCACACCGGGATTACCTGCGCCTGGGGATACTGCTTTGCCAGGTGATACAGCCCGCTCTTGAAGGGCAACAGGCCGTCTTCGGGATTGCGGGTGCCTTCCGGAAAAGGATCAGCGAATCGCCGCTCGCCAGGGCGTCGAGCATTGGCTGCAAGGGATTGTCGGTACTGTCCTTGCGCTCGCGGTCAATCAGCACGCCGTTGAACACCCGGTTGATGATGTACCGGCGCAGGGGGCTTTTGAGCCAGTAATCCGCACCGGCAACCGGTCGCGTGATGCGGCGCAAGGTCGGCGGCAAGGAGGCCCACAACAGCACGAAATCGCCATGACTGCTGTGGTTGGCGAAGTAGATGCGCTGTACCGGTTGCGGCGCACAACCGAGCCAAAGGCTGCGCGCTCCGGTGAGCAGGCGCGCGGCCGAGGTGATGAGGGTGGCAACCACGGGTTCCAGCATGAGAGCTCCTTATTCGGCATAGGCCAGCCAGGGGTTGGCCAGGATGAACACCAGGGTCAACAACAGTTGGGCCGCCACCAGCAATGCCTGGCGGCGTAACAGTTTCAAGGCGCCGGCGATGCGTTCGCTCCAGGGGCGGCCGCCGCGCTCGGCAGGTTGCAGGCCCAGGGCCGTCAGCGCCTGGTCCAGGTCTTGGGTGCGCTGGGGCAAGTCTTCGGCACGGTCGGCCAGATGGCGGAACAGATCGGCGTCGAAGGCTACCCGCAGTGCCCAGTATTTTTGCCACAGGCCGAGCACCAGTAGTCCGCCGCTGCAGGCCAGGCTCCACAACCCCGGGCCGGGCATCAGGTACTGGCCCAGGCCGAGCAGGGCGCCGAGCAGGGTGAGGCCGCTGGACAATCGATCCAGGGAGTCGCCACGGCGCAACAGACTGGCTGTCACCTGCAGTTTCATATCAATGGACACCTTTCTTCTCCAAGCGGGTCGCCAACGGCTCCAGCGCCTCTCGGTGCAGGAGACCCAGAACAATCCCCGGGCGTGCGCGCTGGATCACCAAAAAGGCTTCGGCGACACTGCTGGCCCGCCCGGTGTGCAGCAGCCAGGCGGCGACTGCGGTGGCGCTGCGCGAATAGCCCAAGGCGCAGCAGACCAGTAGCGGCCCGTGCTGGCGCAGGCTTTCGATGGCCAACGCGGCTTGCTGGCATTGCAAGGGGGTGGGGGTGGTCAAGTCCAGCACCGGTAGCGTGCGATAGGCGACGCTGCCAGGATCGAGCGACAGTTCGGCACACAGGTCGAACACGGCACTGAAGGGGCTGCCCTTGAGTTCCCGGCCAGTCGGTATGCGCCCCAGCCAGACGTCATCGAGCACCTGGTCAGGCTGCGGATTGTTGCGCGTCCACAGGCGCGAGTTGAGCCAGGCGGCAGCCAGGTAGGGCGCCATCAACCAGCGTGCGGCAGGGGACAGGCGTCCATCGGCGCCTTTCTGAAAACCTTCTGCACCCAGCACGGCGTAATTGAGCACCACCAGCAGCAAGGCCGATGCAGGCCAGGTCAGCCACAGCCAGATGCCCCCGAAGCTGAAGGCCGGGACGGCAAAAGCAGCAGCCCCCACTAGGTAATACAGCGCCAATTGCCAGCGTTTTTGCCCGGTTGGCAGTCGGGCGCGCTGCAAAGGGCCAGGTCCCTCCAGTGGCCACAGCCAGACACACAGCCAGCCAAGCAGCACGCCGGTCGGCAGATCGATGAAGTGGTGCTGGTAAGTGGTCAGCACCGAGATCCCGATGAGGATGAACCAGGCATGCATCAATCCGCGCCAGAGGCCCTGCAAGTGCCGGTGGTAGCAAGTCCACAGGATCACCAGCAAGGCGATGTGCAGGGATGGCGCCTGATTGAATGGCTTGTCAAAGCCTGCCAGGACATCGAACAGCCAGCCGAATACGCCGTTCAGTTCCGGCCGGGCGAAGGTGAAGCGCAACGGCCAGATCAGGAAACAGCTGACCGCAATGAGTTGCGCGGTCAGCAGGCGCAAGGCGTGGCGCTTGAGTTCCTGGCGACTGTCGGGCAGCAGCAGGGACAAACCGTACAGCAAGTCGATGGACCAGTAGGGAACAATGGTCCAGGCCCAGAACGGCATATGGTTTTCCCAGCCGAACACCAGGCTGCCGACATCGTCGCGCTGGGTGGTGAACCAGGTGGCAAACCCGTAGGTGCCGAAGAACAATGGCGCCAGGAGCAGCAACCAGAGCAGCGCAGGTTTGAGCAAACCGGGTTCGCGTGTCGTCGTCGTGTTGCGCAGCATCAAGACACCCGTTGCGCGAGAGCCACGCTGAAAATGCCCCACTCGTCGACGCGCATGCTGACCTTGCGAAAGCCGGCGGCCTCCACCAGTTGGTCCATTTCCACCTGGGTGCGCCGGCGCATGACCCAGGCCTGACCTTCACGGTGGCTGGTCAAGGCGCGGGCGATCAGTTCCAGTTGCGGATGCCAGGGTTGACCGGTATAGACCAGGTATCCGCCCGGCTCCACGGCTTCGGCCAGGCCAGCTAGGGAAGCCGCGACCATCTGGTTGTCGGCGAAAAGCTCGTACAGACCGGAGACCACCGCCAGGGTCGGCTTGGGTTGCAGCGCAGCCAGGTCTGCACGGTCGAAGGCGTCGCCCTTGACGAATTGTGCGATCCCTTCCAGGCCTTTCTCGCGGATCAGCGCGCTGCCGTCGCGCACGTTGATGTCGCTGTAGTCGCGCAACAGGATCGACTCGGGTAACGGGCTGACGCCCTGCAGGGCTTCGAGAATGTAGCGTCCGTGGCCGGCGGCGATGTCGACGATGCGCACTTCGCGGCCCTGGTCGCGTAATTGTTGCATCGCCAGGCGCAGCAGTTCTTCGACGTGCAGCTTGCGTTGGCGAATGCCGCGCCAGCCGATGGAGTCGAGGTAATTGCGGTCGATCAGGCGGCCGACACCCGACTTGCCCGTGGCTGTGTTGCGGTAGACGTAGTCCAGGGTGCTGCCGGAGTCGAAGCCGGTGTCGAACCCCAGCTTGATCCCGGACGACAGTTGGCTGCCCAGGCGCATGCTGGCGCGGGTCATGCGCCAATACAGGTCGCGCAGTGAGTTGTGCGGCAGCGGCGCGGCCAGTGATTCGGATTCGGCGCAGGTCAGGCCCAGGCGATCGGCATTCAGCAGGCTGGGGCGTTCGCTCGGCTGTGCGAAGTTCTGCTGGATGAAGCGACGTGCGCTGGCGACGGCGTGCCCGCGGTTCTTTTCGCCCAGGGTGTCGTGGAAGAACCCCGGCAGGATGTGTTTTTCCTTGCGCAGGCTGCCCAGGCGCTCGAAGAACTGCTCCTGGGGTTGGCGATGCACGACGAAGTCGGCACCGGAGATCAACAACTGAGTGGGTATCGTGATGGCCTGGGCATCGGCCACGACACGCTCGGCGGCCTCGTAGAGACCGAGCAGGACATTGACTGAAATGGCCTTGGTGATCAGCGGATCACTGTCGTAGCTGGCGACGCGTTGCGGGTCGTGGCTGAGAAAGCGCGCCTTGACGTAGCTGTTGACGAAAAAATTGCCGCGCCATCGACGCATCAGTGCCAATCCCTGGCGGGCGAAGGGCACGTAGAGCTTGACCTTGAACGCCGGGGACGCCAGCACCAGCGCTCGGATGCGCGGCGCGTAATCGTGGGCCCAGGTGGCGACGATCACCGCGCCGACGCTTTGCGCGATCACCGCAGTATTTTGTTCGTCGATCTGGTAGGTCGCGCCCAGGTGCTCGCAGAAGGTCTGCACGTCCCGCACGCTGGTGGCAAAGCCGGGGCTGTCGCCCCGGGCGCCCGGCGAGAGGCCATGGCCCCGGGCATCCCAGGCAAAGAAGTCAAAACCGGGCAGGTCCAGTTCATCCACCAGATGGGCAATGCGCCCGGAGTGTTCGTGGCCGCGGTGAAACAGCAGCACGGCCTTGCGCGGCTCCCCAGGTTCCGGGGTGCCTGGCCAGTGTCGGTAGAACAGTTGCACGTCATCGTGGGTGGTGAATGTCTGTTGTTGTGCTTCGCGCATTGCCATTTCCTTAGGCTGAAGAGCTGTCAATTTGTGCTTCCCTGAGGCCCTGGCGGACCCGGTTGATCAAGGTATAAACCAGCAGCATCGCGATGATCGCGAACACCGTGTTGATCCAGAACGCGCCGATCCAGCCCGGTACGATGCCAGCGGCCACCACCCCCAGGACAAACGCCCGGTCACTTTTGCCCATGGGCCCGTCATAGCGCCGCGAAGCCCCGACCATCGGCCCCAGCACGCCGCTGTACTCGCTGAACAAGGCGAGCAGCGCCACCAGCAACACCAGCCACAGGCTGACGCCGGGCAGCAGGGCGAACGGCAGGATCAGGGCGCAGTCGGCAGTGATGTCGCACAGCTCATTCAAATACGCCCCCAAACGCGACTGCTGGTTGAATTCCCGAGCCAGCATGCCGTCGATGGCGTTGAGCGCCATGCGCACGATCATCCAGATGGGTACCAGTGCAAAGATCCAGGGGTGATGCACGAAGCCTGCGATCACGGCGCCCACAAGGATTGAGCCGATGCCCGCGATCAGGGTGATCTGGTTGGCGGTGGTGCCGTTGTCGAACAGGCGCTGGACCAGGGGGCGCAGGAGGTTTTGGAACGCGGGTTTGATCTGGTAGATGCTGGGCACGTTGGAGAGGTCTCGGCCTTGGATAGTTGGGGCTGGGGATATGGTTACTGAGTGTAGATGGCATCTTGGGATGGATTTGGTGATGGCGCCTGGTGTGTGGGGTTAATGCTCGAAGCATGTCAGGGATTCGTCCATGGCGTGGCCAGTGACAGCGTGATGAGGTAACGCTCCTCGGTGGGGTGCCTGTAATCCGTGAAACGATTGACCACCATCATCACCTGATACTGGGTGCCTGCATGCCAGTAGGATGTGCCGCCTTTGTTTGCATCGCGTAATTGGGCACGCCAATGCGGCATGTCCGCGAACGGTGGGAAGTCATTGACCCTGATGGGTACCCAGCCAGCATTGCGCCATTGCTCCTGTAGATCCAGCACGACCTTGAGTGTGTCGTCGAGCAGCAGCGGCTCGATTTGTGGGGACATGCGGACACTGCTGACCCGCTCATCATCGAAACTCACGGTAAAGAAACGGGCCAATGGGGTCACAAAGCCGTATTGAGGGTCAGCGAAGCGCAGGCGAGCATCAGACTTGGCCTGCCGCCCCCAATAGTGTCCGGGAATGGCTGGATCAATGGCCGCACTGGAGCGACGGCGCATATCCTCCCAAGGTTCGCCAATCAACAGGGCAATTTCCGGCTCATCCGAGAGGGCCTCAATCGCTGCCAATGTCAGGAGGGCCGCGACCGCCAGTGCCAACGCACCACGACGCCAGCCCACGCGTTGCAACAGGCTCATCGCACGCCTCCACCCCAGGCGATATCCCTAATCGACTGCTCAATCTGCCCGCGCTGGTTGCTGCGTAATAGATCATCAAACTGATCTGCGGCTCTGAGCACGAAGGGCATGCGCTGATTGATATCGGCCAGGTTGGCAGTGAGGCTGTTGCTGAAACCAACGGTACGTCCATCGTCGATACGGCGGCATTGACTGGCCAACGTCAGTTCGATGGCTTCGGCGGCGCCAGACGGGATACTGCTCAGGTAGGAAAGATGATTGCTGTACAGCAATGAGCTGAATCGCCAGTCGTTGTACAT
>Ga0160432_101038_pt1 | contig 10893 bp, 9 predicted proteins | sample HID1971M_E0MG_FD_108250 | JGI IMG/M metagenome (GOLD analysis project Ga0160432, IMG submission 108250) | Enriched millipede-associated microbial communities from UW Madison campus, WI, USA - HID1971M_E0 MG | ecosystem: Host-associated > Arthropoda: Insects > Digestive system > Unclassified ... | reverse complement strand
CGCGATGTCGGCGTCGATGCCCTCGCGCGCCGCGACGGCGATCACCTCGTCGACGCTGTCGTTGAGCGCGCGCTGCTGCGCGATCGCCGCATCGCGTCCGTGCGAGGCGGCGTAGCCCTCGCGGCCGCCGGTGACTGAATTGGTGAGCCAGCCGCCGTTGCGGCCGGACGCGCCGAACCCGGCGAAGCGCTGCTCGAGCACCACGATCCGCAGGTCGGGCTGGGAGCGCTTGAGGTAGTACGCCGTCCAGAGGCCCGTGTAGCCGGCGCCGACGATCGCGACATCGGCCGCGAGGTCTCCGGGCAGCGGCGCGCGGGGTGCCGGCGTGCCGCCGAGGCTCTGCCACCACCACGACACCTGTCCGTTGGCCACTGCGGAATCGGTCATGCGCTCATCCTGCCGAGTGTCGGGCGGCGGCGTCCCGGCCGATCTGTCGCGAACTCGTGCCCGCGCCCGACACCGCCCCCGGTTCGTTCGTCGTATATGCACGCGATCTCGCCGGTTCGGCGTGCATATACGACGAGCGAACGGAGGGGATGCCGCGACCCTGCAGTCGGCAGAGGGTCAGGCGTCGAGGGCGCGCAGGGCGGCCCAGAGCTCGGCGCGCGTCGCGAACGACGACAGGTCGCGGCCGAGCACGCGTTCGACGAGCGCCAGGCGCGTGCGCACGGTGTGGCGGTGGACGCCCAGCGCCTGGGCGGTGGCCTCGTGCGAGCAGTCCTCGTCGAGCCACACCTGCAGCGTCTCGACGAGGTGCGTGCCCTGCGACGTGTCGTGCTCGTACAGCGGGGCGAGCTCGGCACGGGCGAGCGAGCGCGCCTCGTCGGTGAACGCCGACAGCACGCCGGCGCGCGACACGTCGGCGAACGCGGTGATCGGGCCGACGCCACGGTCGCGGGCGACGCGCGCCTGACCGACGGCGGCGGCGAACCCGTCGTAGCCCGCGGGATCCGACAGCCCGAGCTGCAGGTCGAACCGCTCGGCGAGGTCGCGCAGCGCCGACAGGTCCCCGGCGGGCACGACCAGCACGAGGCCGTCGTCCGTGCGCCCGAAGAACAGCGCGCCGCGCCGCTCGTCCGCCCACAGCTCGAGCAGCTCGGCGATGCCGTCGACGCGCGCGGAGGCGGCGTCCGTCAGCCCGACCGTCACCGGCGCGGGCGGGAGCGGTCCCCACAGCTCGCGCGATGTGCGCCGGGCGAGCGCCGGATCGCCGGCCAGAAGGGACTGCACGAGCCCCGCTCGCAGGGCGCTGCGAGCCCGCACGAGTCCCTGCTGCTGCTCCAGCGCGAGCCCCGCCATCGCGATGACGGAGGTCACCACGACGCGGCCCTCCTGGTCGAGGTCGCCCGCGGCGATCGCGATGACGCCGCGCAGGTGGCCGCCGCGGCCCAGGGTCTGCAGCGTGAACGGGGTGTCGCCGATGCGCAGCGACGAGCCGGCGCGCGCCCCGCGGTGCAGCACGGCGGTGACCTCGCGTTGCAGCGCCGCGGCGGTCTCGGGGTCGAGCCCCCCGAGCGGATGCTCGCGCGCCGGCTCGCCGGCCGCGTCGAACATGCCGACCCACGTGTCGAGCTGCTTGGCGAGCTCGGCGACGGTGGCGCCGAGGCCGTCGGGTCGCAGCGCTGCGAGCGCGATCGCCCGCTGCGCCGCGAGCGCCCAGCTGCGCCGCGCGTACGCCTCTGCCGCGATCGCCTCGGCGTTCGCGCGCGCGACGGCGATGAAGGGCGTGCGGTAGGGGACCTCGAACAGCGGCATCCGCTCGTCGCGGCATGCGTCGACGAGGGCGGGAGGGATGCCGTCACGCACCACCTCGGTGCCGAAGCCGAGGCCGACCACTCCGCGGGCGGCCAGCCGGTGCACGTACGCGCGGTACAGCTCCGACGCGTCGGCGCCGTCGCCGCCGGGGAACTGCGTGCCCGTCGTCAGCAGCACCAGCCCCTCCGACAGGAAGGGCGTCGGATCGGCGAGATCGGAGCTGTGCACCCACCGGATCGCCCTGTCGAGCGCGGCCGGGTCGACGTCGTCGACGGCGAGGGTCAGCTGGAGGTCGCGGCGGGCGAGGAGTGCGCGGAGCGTGGGGGCGTCGTCGGCGTCCATGTGTCCCGAGTGTACGGGTCGTACACCAGGCCAGACAGAATGTACGTGACGGCGGGTGCGGTCGGCCGGAGCGCCGACATACGCTCCCGAGCATGAGCAGCGCAGCCGACATCATCATCGAAACCCCGCTCGGCGGTCCGTCCCTTCCGCAGGAGCGGCGCCTCGTCACCAGCATCCCCGGTCCTCGTTCGCAGGAGCTGCTGGATCGCAAGGCCGACGCCGTCGCCGCAGGCGTAGGGCACACCGCGCCCGTGCACGCCGTGGCCGCGGGAGGCGGAGTCATCGTCGACGCCGACGGCAACTCGCTCATCGATCTGGGTTCGGGCATCGCGGTCACCACGATCGGCAACGCGCACCCCAAGGTCGTCAAGGCCGTCCAGGAGCAGGTCGCGCAGTTCACCCACACGTGCTTCATGATCGCGCCGTACGACTCGTACGTCACCGTCGCCGAGGCGCTCAACCGCATCACGCCCGGCGACCACGCCAAGAAGAGCGCCCTGTTCAACTCGGGCGCCGAGGCGGTCGAGAACGCCGTCAAGATCGCCCGCAAGTACACCGGCAAGCAGGCGGTCGTCGCGTTCGACCACGGCTACCACGGCCGCACCAACCTCACGATGGCGCTCACCGCCAAGGCGATGCCGTACAAGAGCGGCTTCGGCCCGTTCGCGTCGGAGATCTACCGCGCGCCGCTGTCGTACCCGTACCGCGACGGCCTCGACGGCGGCCTCGCCGCCAAGAAGGCCATCTCGATGATCGAGAAGCAGGTCGGCGCCGACAACCTCGCCGCGGTCATCATCGAGCCCATCCAGGGCGAGGGCGGCTTCATCGTCCCCGCCGACGGGTTCCTGCCCGCCATCGTCGAGTGGTGCCGCGCCAACGACGTGGTGTTCATCGCCGACGAGATCCAGACCGGCTTCGCCCGCACCGGACGCATGTTCGCGAGCGAGGTGTTCGGCATCGTGCCGGACCTCATCACGACCGCCAAGGGCATCGCGGGGGGCCTGCCCTTGGCGGCCGTGACGGGCCGTGCCGAGATCATGGACGCCTCGCACTCGGGCGGCCTCGGCGGCACCTACGGCGGCAACCCGATCGCGTGCGCCGCCGCGGTGGCCGCGATCGACGTGTTCGAGAACGACGGCATGATCGAGCGCGCCCGCGAGATCGAGGCGATCCTCAAGGGCCGTCTCGGCGCACTGCAGGCCGCCGACCCGCGTGTCGGCGACGTGCGCGGCCACGGCGCGATGATCGCGGCCGAGTTCGTCGACCCCGCGACGGGAGAGCCGGATGCCGCGCTCACCGCCGCGGTCGCGAAGGCGTCCATCGCACAGGGCGTCATCGTGCTCACGTGCGGCACCTATGGGAACGTGATCCGTTTCCTGCCGCCGCTGTCGATCACCGACGACCTGCTCCACGAGGGCCTGGACGTCGTCGCAGCAGCGCTTGCGGCATCCTGACCCCGATTCCGTCTGACAGCATCCGATCCTCCGGATCGACTCCCGCGGCGGCCCGACCGGTCGCCGCGGGACCCGCAGCACACGCAAGAAACCGCACGACGCGCGCCGGGCAGGCGCGCCCGACAAAGGAGTCCGAATGACCGAGCTGACCCGTGACGTCGTGATCATCGGCGCCGGCGCCGCCGGAACCACCGCCGCCAACGAACTGAAGAAGGCCGGCCTGTCGGTCGTCGTGCTCGAAGCCCGCGACCGCGTCGGCGGACGCCTGTGGACCGACGTGATCGACGGCGCCATGCTCGAGATCGGCGGCCAGTGGGTCTCGCCCGACCAGGACGCGCTCAAAGAGACCATCGCCGAGCTCGGGCTCGAGACGTACAGCCGCTACCGCGAGGGCGACAGCGTCTACGTCGGACCCGACGGCACCCTGCACCGCTTCACCGGCGAGATGTTCCCCGTCTCGCCCGAGACCGAGAAGGCGATCGCCGACATCACCGAGCGCCTCGACGCGATGGTCGCCGAGATCGATCCCGACCGTCCGTGGGAGCACCCGAACGCCGCCGAGTGGGACGCCGTCACGTGGGACGCCTGGCTGCGCGCGCAGACCGACGACGACGAGGCCGTCCGCAACCTCGCGTTCGCGACCGGTTCGGCCATGCTCACCAAGCCCACGCACGCCTTCTCGCTGCTGCAGTCGCTGCTGATGGCGGCCTCGGCGGGCTCGTACTCCAACCTCGTCGACGCCGACTTCATCCTCGACAAGCGCGTCGTCGGCGGTCTGCAGCAGGTGCCGATCCTCCTCGCCGAGCGCCTCGGCGACGACGTCCTGCTCGGGCACCCCGTCCGCACCCTCGAGTGGTCCGAGGACGGCGTGACCGTCCACGCCGACGGCGACCTGCACGTCAACGCGCGCTATGCGATCCTCGCGCACGCCCCCGTGCTGTACGACCGCATCTCGTTCGTTCCGGCGCTGCCGCGTCGCCAGCACCAGCTGCACCAGCACCTGTCGATGGGCTTCGTCATCAAGGTGCACGCCGTCTACGACCGCCCGTTCTGGCGCGAGCAGGGCCTGTCGGGCACCGCGTTCAGCCCGTACGAGCTGTCGCACGAGGCCTACGACAACACCAACCACGGCGACGAGCGCGGCACCCTGGTGGGCTTCGTCAGCGACCAGAACGCCGACGACCTGTTCACGCTGTCGGCCGAGGAGCGCAAGGAGCGCATCCTCGAGTCGCTGTCGCACTACTACGGCCCCGAGGCGAAGAACCCGGTCGTCTACTACGAGAGCGACTGGGGTTCGGAGGAGTGGACCCGCGGTGCCTACGCCGCGAGCTTCGACATGGGCGGCCTGCACCGCTACGGCGCCGACCTGCGCACCGCCGTCGGCCCGATCCACTTCGCGTGCAGCGACATGGCGGGCGCCGGCTACCAGCACGTCGACGGCGCGATCCGCATGGGCCGCTTCGCGGCGGCCAACGTCCTCGAAGCGGCGCGACGATGACCGCCCGGATCGTCGTCGGGCACACCGCGACGGACGCCGGGGCCGACGCCGTCGCGCTCGGCGCCCGCTTCGCCGCGGCCACGGGTGCAGAGCTCGACCTCGTGCTCGTGCTGCCGGGCGAGGACCGCAGCGTCATCACGCCGCCCGACGCGAGCTACGACCGGTACCTGCAGGGGCAGGCCGAGACGTGGCTCGCCGAGGCGACGGCGACGATTCCGGATGCCGTCACCTCGCGGTCGCACGTCCGGTTCGCCGACTCGTTCGCTGAGGGCCTGGTGGCCGCGGCGCACGAGTTCGCGGCATCCCTCATCGTCGTCGGCGCCGCCAACGGCGGTCTGCGCGGACGCCACCGCCTCGGCACCGTCGCGAGCGAGCTGCTCCACTCGTCGGATGTCCCCGTCGTGCTCGCGCCCGAGGGGTCGCGCCGCATGGCGGCGACCGGCATCACCCGGGTGACCGCCGCGGTCGGCACCCGCCCCGGCGCCGAGGCGCTGCTCGACGAGAGCATCGCGCTCGCGGTGGCCGCCGGGGCCGAGCTGCGTCTGCTGTCGCTCGTGTCGGTGGACCTGCCGGCGACGGTAGACACCGGAGTCATCCGCATCGCCGGCGCCGCCCACGCCGACGACGTGCTGGGCAAGGCGCTGGACGCCCTCCCCGACGACGTCGAGGCCGACGTCGTCGTCGCGCGCGGCGACAGCATCGAGGACGCCGTCGCCCACCTCGCATGGGAGCCCGGCGAGATCGCCGTCGTCGGCTCCAGCCGGCTGGCTCAGCCCCGGCGCCTGTTCCTCGGCTCGACGGCGGCGAAGATGCTGCACGAGCTTCCCGTACCGATGGTCGTCGTGCCGCGCACGCGCCAGGAAGGCGCGTCACGATGAGCGCTCCACAGAACTCGGGGGCCGCGGCGCCCCTGGCACCCGCGTCCGGCGCGCATGCCGGCGAGCTGTCGAAGAAGGGCCTGAGCGCCGGGGCCGTCGGTGTCGTCGGCGCGGTGGTCATCGGCGTCTCGACGATCGCCCCGGCGTACACCCTCACGGCGTCGCTCGGCCCGACGGTGGCCGTCGTCGGCACCCAGGTGCCGGCGATCATCCTGGTCGGCTTCATCCCGATGCTGCTGACCGCGTTCGGCTACCGCGAGCTCAACCGCGCGATGCCCGACTCGGGCACCTCCTTCACGTGGGGCGTGCGCGCCTTCGGCCCGTGGATCGGCTGGATGACCGGCTGGGGCCTCATCGCCGCCACCGTCATCGTGCTGTCGAACCTCGCCGGCATCGCCGTGGAGTTCCTGTTCCTGTTGATCTCGCAGCTGACAGGCAACCCCGACATCGCCGACCTGGCGTTCAACCCGGTCATCAACGTCGTCGTGTGCCTGCTGTTCATGCTGGGAGCGACGCTCATCTCGTACCGCGACATGCAGACGACGCAGAAGTTCCAGTACATCCTGGTGGGCTTCCAGGTCGTCGTGCTGGTGCTGTTCGCGGTCGTCGCGATCGTCAAGGCCGTGCAGGGCGACGCTCCCGATCCGACCGCGTTCTCGTGGTCGTGGTTCAACCCGTTCGAGGTGCCGACGTTCAGCGCCTTCGCGGCCGGCCTGTCGCTGTCGATCTTCATCTTCTGGGGCTGGGACGTCGTCCTCACCATGAACGAGGAGACCAAGAACCCGGCGAAGACGCCGGGCCGCGCCGCGATGCTGACGGTCGTCATCGTCGTGAGCCTGTACCTGCTGCTCTCGATCGGCCTCATCATGTTCGCGGGCGTCGGCGACGGCCCGCTGGGACTGGCCAACGAGGACATCTCGGCCAACGTGTTCTTCGCGCTGTCCGACCCCATCCTCGGACCGCTCGCGTTCCTGGTGTCGCTCGCGGTGCTGTCGAGCTCGGCGGCCTCGCTGCAGTCGACCGCCGTTGGCCCCGCCCGCACGCTGCTCGCGATGGGGCACTACGGAGCCATCCCGGCGAAGTTCGCGAAGGTGAGCCCGCGGTTCTTCACGCCCGGCTACGCCACCGTCGTGTCGGCCGTCGTCGCGTCGGTGTTCTACGCCGTCATGCGCGTGGTCAGCGAGAACGTCCTCACCGACACGATCCTGTCGCTCGGCATGATGATCTGCTTCTACTACGGCCTGACCGCGTTCGCGTGCGTGTGGTACTTCCGCAAGCAGTGGTTCGACTCGGCACGGAGCTTCTTCTTCACGTTCCTGTTCCCGCTCGTCGGCGGCGCGATCCTCGCGGTGCTGTTCGTCACGACCCTCATCGACTCGATGGACCCGGCCTACGGCAGCGGATCGAACATCGGCGGCGTCGGCCTCGTGTTCGTCCTCGGCGTCGGCATCATCGTCGTCGGCATCGTGATCATGATCTGGCAGGCGATCAAGCGTCCGGCGTTCTTCCGCGGTGAGACACTCAGTATCGACGCGCCCGAAAGCCTTCGACGCGCCGGTCGCTGACCGGCAGACTGACCCCATCCCTTCGATCGGAGAAGCATCCATGAGCGACTACGCCGTCGTCAACCCGGCCACGGGCGAGACCCTGGCCACGTATCCGACCATCACCGACGAGGCCCTCGAGGCCGCGATCGCGGGGGCGGATGCCGCCTACCGCACGTGGCGGACGACCCCGGTCGCCGAGCGCGCGGCCCGCATCCGCCAGGTCGCCGACCTGCACCGCGAGCGTCGCGACGAGCTCGCCGCGATCATCGTGCGCGAGATGGGCAAGCCGCTGGAGGCGGCGCTGGGCGAGGTCGACTTCGCCGCCGACATCACGCAGTACTACGCCGACCACGCCGACCGCATCACGGGCGACCAGCCGCTGGACATCGACGGCGAGGGCACCGCGGTGATCCGCCGTTCGCCGCTGGGCGTCCTGCTGGGCATCATGCCGTGGAACTTCCCGTACTACCAGGTCGCCCGCTTCGCCGCGCCGAACCTCATGGTGGGCAACACGATCCTGCTCAAGCACGCCCCGCAGTGCCCCGAGTCGGCCGCCGCGATCGCGCAGCTGTACGCCGACGCCGGTCTCGGCGCCGAGTACACGAACGTCTACGCGACGAACGACCAGGCCGCCGCGGTCATCGCCGACCGTCGCGTGCAGGGCGTGTCGGTCACGGGGTCCGAGCGTGCGGGTGCGGCCGTCGCCGAGATCGCCGGCCGCAACCTCAAGAAGGTGGCGCTCGAGCTCGGCGGGTCCGACCCGTTCATCCTGCTGTCGACCGACGACCTGGACGCCACGGTCGAGGCCGCGGTCGCCGCCCGTCTCGACAACAACGGGCAGTCGTGCAACGCCGCCAAGCGCTTCATCGTGGTGGACGGCCTCTACGACGCGTTCCTCGAGAAGTTCACGGCCGCGATGGCCGGCGCGAAGGTCGGCGACCCGTTCGCCGACGACACCGTGCTGGGCCCGCTGTCGTCGCTCACCGCCGCCGAGCGCCTCGCCGCGCAGGTCGACAACGCCGTGGCGCAGGGCGCGACGCTGGTCGCCGGCGGCGTCCGCGACGGCGCCTACTACCCGGGCACGGTGCTCGCAGACGTCACGAGCGACATGGACGCGTACCGCGAGGAGTTCTTCGGCCCCGTCGGCGTCGTCTACAAGGTCGCCGACGAGGACGCCGCGGTGGCCCTCGCCAACGACACGAGCTTCGGCCTCGGCTCGTACGTCTTCACGACCGACGAGCAGCAGGCAGCCCGCGTCGCCGACAAGATCGACGCCGGCATGGTCTACGTCAACGTTGTCCTCGCCGATGAGCCCGCGCTGCCCTTCGGCGGCGTGAAGCGCTCGGGCACGGCCCGCGAGATGGGCTTCCTCGCCGCCGACGAGTTCGTCAACAAGAAGCTCATCCGCGTCGGCGCCTGACCCGGAAGCGCGAAAGGGTAGATTTCCGCCGCGGGAACCTACCCTTTCGCGGGTCCGACCGGCGCGACCGGGGCAGGCGGCGCTCAGAGCCTGATGCGGGCCTCGACGAGCGCCTCGTCGGCCCACTGCACCTGCTGCGGCGTCCCCCAGCGCACGGCGGCCTCGCGCGCCGCCTCGAACGACGTGACGGCATCGTCGACGCGGCCGGCGTCGAGCCGGCGCCACCCGGTGTTGTTGTGGAGCGCGATGCGCCAGCGCAGCGTGCGCGGGTCGTCGACGACGTCGAGCACGTCGAGCGCGGCCGCCGTCCAGTCGTCGGCCTGCTCGGCATCGGCGATCGCGAGCATGTGCAGCGCGTCGACCCGCAGGAAGACGAGGTCGGTTCGGGATGCCGCATCCACCGCCGCGGTGAAGTAGGGGATCGCCGCGTCGGGGTCGCCGGCGGAGTTGCGCACGCGGCCGCGTTCGAGCGCAGCCCTCGCGGCCACCGCGTCGTCGTCGATCGCCACAGCGTCCAGCGTCTGGTCGGCCTCGGCGAACCGCTCCTGCAGGCCGAGGGCGCGTGCGACCTGCGTCTGCAGCTCGGCACGGGCGCCGGCATCCACCGCCTCGTCGGCGGCGCGGCGCAGCCGTGCCTCGGAGGCCGCCGGGTCGGAGAAGTCCCACAGCTCGTCGAGCCGCGCCTGCGACAGGGTCATGCCGGAATGGTAGCCCCGCCATCCGGGGGTGTCGTGCCGGCCGCCCAGCGACGAGGATGGGGGCATGGCTGACACACCGGATCCCGTCGTCGCCCTCTCGGACGAGCAGTGCTGGGAGCGCCTGCGCGCGCAGGAGCTCGGACGCCTCGTCACGCACGTGGGGGACGTGCTCGACATCTTCCCCGTGAACTACGTCGTCGACGGCGAGAGCGTGCTGTTCCGCACCGCCCAGGGGAGCAAGCTGTTCGAGCTGACCGTCAACGACGAGGTGCTGTTCGAGGTCGACGACCACACCGACACCGACGCGTGGAGCGTGATCCTGCGCGGGCGCGCGCATCCGCTCGACCGCTCCGCCGATGTCGAGCGCGCGGACGGGCTGGGGCTGCGTCCCTGGATCCCGACGCTCAAGTACACGTACGTGCGGGTCGAGCCCACCGCCGTGTCGGGGCGGGCCTTCGAGCGTGCCCCGGAGCCCGATCGGTACGGCATCCAGCAGTACTGACGCCGCCGGGCCCCGCGCGTCAGTCGCGCGACGCGGTCCAGGGCGCCAGGGCGTCACCGACGGCATCGGCCAGCGCGCGCCGGCGTTCGTCCTCGGGGGCGTCGGCCAGGTCGCGCGAGACGGCGCCGGCAGCCGCCGACGCCGCGCCCACGAATGCACCGACGAGCGCGGCCGCCTGGACGGCGGAGTACCGCTCGGGGTAGGCCCGGTGCAGGGCGGCGCCGATGGACGCCTGCGCGTCCGCGAGCCGGCGCAGCGCATGGCCCCGCACGGACGGCTCGCTCTCGATGAGCGCCGTGCGCAGCGCCGCGCGGTCGCCCAGCAGGTCGGTGGCCGCGATCTCGGCGCCGCGCAGCGCCCGCAGGAGGGCCGTGATCGGTTCGTCGTCGGTGCGCTGCTCGAGGGCGTCGACGGCCGCACGAACGCGCTCGTCGGCGTCGGGGAAGAGCAGGTCGTCCTTCGTGGCGAAGTACGTGAAAGCGGTGCGCGTCGAGACGCCGGCCTCGGCCGCGATGTCGGCGACGGTCGTCGCGGCGTACCCGCGCTCGCGGAAGAGCCGATCGGCGACCTCGACGAGCAGCCGGCGCGTGTGCTCGCGCTTCTGTTCCCGCAGTCCGGTCATGCACCGCAGACTATCGCAAGATTGCATGTAGTGCAGAAATGCACCGAGTGCTAATCTGCAGTGCATGCAGAAATATCGGATCCTTATCGTCGGCGCCGGCATCGCGGGCGCTGCCGCGGCGGCCCTGCTCGGGCGCAGCGGACACGACGTGACCCTCGTCGAGCGCAGCGCCGGCGT
>Ga0160432_101034_pt1 | contig 10922 bp, 7 predicted proteins | sample HID1971M_E0MG_FD_108250 | JGI IMG/M metagenome (GOLD analysis project Ga0160432, IMG submission 108250) | Enriched millipede-associated microbial communities from UW Madison campus, WI, USA - HID1971M_E0 MG | ecosystem: Host-associated > Arthropoda: Insects > Digestive system > Unclassified ... | reverse complement strand
TCGGCGGCAGGCCCGTGTGGACCTCGACGTTGTACGGGTTCTCGGTGTCCTCGAGGTCAGCCGTGGTGAGCTTGGTGCCCGGCTTGCCCGCGCCGTAGGCGGTCGCCGCGTTGATCTGGAGCCGCATCCCCTGGGCGAGCCGGTTGTCGATGGCGCGCGCGATCTTGGGGCGGTCCTCGTCCATCTTCGCCTCGCGCTCGACGAGCGACGCCTTGTTGAGCACCGTCTCCCAGTCGGCCTTCGCGACGTCCTTGTCCTTGAGGACGGAGACGGTCTTCGCGGTCATCTGCTTGAGCACGTCGGTGGCGCTCGCGTCGGGAGCGATCTCGTAGGTGGCGGGGAACAGCCACCCCTCGACCTTCCCGTTCGCCTCCTTGGGCAGGCCGATCGCCTTCTCGTCGGACGCGGCCTTCTTCACGTCGGCCACGGGGATCAGCATCTTCGAGCTGATGCGCTCGTAGATCTGCTCGGCCGTCAGACCCTCCGGGATCGTCACCCGGAACGAGTCCTTCGACGCCGGGTTCAGCAGCGCCTCGACCGCGTCGGCGGCGCTCATGTGCTGCAGCAGCGTGTAGGTGCCGGGCTGGATCGAGGCGGCGTCGAGGTTCGCGGCGAAGGCATCGGTGAACGCCTCGGTCGATGCGACGACGCCGGCCTCGGTGAGCGTGGCGGCCATGTCGGCGCCCGTGTCGCCGGTGTTGATCGTCACCTGGGTGTCGCCGAAGCCCGGTCCGGAGTAGTCCGTCGGCTGCGAGCTCGGAGATCCGCCGTCGTGGGCCATCCCGCTGAACAGCGAGTAGACGACGTAGCCCGAGCCCAGGACGAGGGCCAGCGCCACGATGACGACGAGGAAGCTGCGGCGCCGGCGCTGCTTGCGCTGGCGCTCCTGGCGCTTGCGGCCGCCGCTGCGAGAGCGACGCGGCTGCTCGGACGTGGGGTCGCCACCGAAGAGGTCGGCGCTGTGGCCGTTGCCCTCTGTCGGTGCCCACCACTCGGTCTGGCTGTTGCTCACGTGTGCGTCACTCCACCGTCGTTCCGAGACCCGCAGCCCCTGACGCGTCGTCTTCCCCCGCACCGCGCGCGGTCACGACCTGTTCACCAGGTCGTCTTCCCGTCGCTCGTTCTGCGTCCAACGCGTACTGCAGAATGACCACCGCGGCCGCCTGGTCGACGACCTGCCGGTGGCGGCGTCCGGATCGGCCGGACGCCTGCAGCGCCTGATGTGCGGTCACCGTGCTCATCCGCTCGTCGACCATACGCACCGTGACCGGTGCGATGGCCTGCGCCAACCAGACAGCGTACGCGCGTGCGGCCTCCGAGGAAGCCCCTTCCGCACCCGACAAGTGGCGAGGAAGCCCGACGTACACACACTGTGCACCTCGTTCATGCACCTCGCGCACGATCTGCTCGACGTCCTTGGACAATTGTCCAGCCGAGGGCTTCCGCGTGTCGCGCGCCAGCGTCGCGACCGGCGTCGCGATCAGGCCGTCCGGATCGCTGACCGCGAGCCCCACCCGGACCGACCCGACGTCGACACCGAGGCGCGGCCCACGGACGATCGCCTCCACGTCAGCCGCGCACCGCGGTGACGACGGCCTCGAGCGCCTCGCCCAGCTTCGACGCATCGGTGCCGCCACCCTGGGCGAGGTCGTCCTTGCCGCCGCCGCCGCCGCCGAGCACGCCCGAGGCGAGCTTGACGAGCGCGCCCGCGCGAACGCCGGCGGCCCTCGCGGCCGCGTTGGTCGCGACGACGACGACGGGCCGGCCCTTGGTCTGGCCACCGATCGCGACGACGGCCGGCTCGGACTCACCGAGTCGCGAGCGCACGTCGAGCACGAGCGTGCGGACGTCGTCCCCTCCGACCTCGCCCAGGTCCGCCGTCACCACGCGCGTCGCACCCACGAGCTCGGCTCCGGCTGCGAGCGAGCCCGCGCCGGCCAGCAGCTGTGCCTGGCGCAGCGCGCCGAGCTCCTTCTCCGACTCCTTCAGGCGCGCGAGCAACGACGACACGCGGTCGGCGAGCTCGTCGGGCCGCGCACCGAGCAGCCCGGAGATCTGCCCGACGAGGGCGCGCTCCTTGGCCTGGTAGCCGTAGGCGCCCGCGCCGACGAGGGCGTCGACGCGGCGCACACCGGATCCGATGGCCGACTCCGAGAGCAGCGTCACGAGCCCGAGCTCGCCCGAGCGCTTGACGTGCGTGCCGGCGCAGAGCTCGAGCGACCAGTCGCCACCGATCGAGACGACCCGGACCTCGTTGCCGTACTTCTCGCCGAACAGCGCCATCGCACCCTTCGCTCGAGCCTCGTCGATGTTCATCGTCTGGTCGGTGACCTCGAGGTCGTCCTGCAGACGCTCGTTGACGCGCGCCTCGATCTCGGCGACGGTCTCGGCCGGCGTGGCGGACGGCGAGCGGAAGTCGAAGCGCAAGCGGCTGGGAGCGTTGAGCGACCCGGCCTGCGTCGCCGTCTCGCCGATCGACTCGTGCAGCGCCTTGTGCACCAGGTGCGTCGCCGTGTGGGCGCGCGCGATGGCCTGGCGCCGAGCCGTGTCGATCCGCGCGGTGCCGCTGTCACCGATCGCCACCGTGCCGTCGACCAGGCGCCCGTGGTGGACGGATAGGCCCTTGACCGGCGCCTGCACGTCGTCGACCTCGATGCGCGCACCGCCGTCGAGCACGATCGTGCCCGTGTCGGCCTGCTGACCGCCGGCCTCGGCGTAGAACGGGGTCACGTCCAGCACGACCTCGACGTCGGCGGGCGCGGTGGCCGCCGGCGCCGGGATGCCGTCGACGAGCAGGCCGACGACCTTCGAGACCGCCTCGGCGTCGGTGTAGCCGACGAACTGGACCGCCTTGCCGTTCTCGCTGCTGAGCGTCTTGTGCAGGTCCTGGTACGCACCCGTGTCGGCTCGTCCGGCGCGCTTGGACATCGCGTCGGCACGAGCGCGGTCACGCTGCGCCTGCATGAGCGTGCGGAACGCCTCGCGGTCCACGTCCACGCCCTGCTCGGCAGCCATCTCCAGCGTCAGGTCGATGGGGAAGCCGTAGGTGTCGTGCAGCTGGAACGCGTCGCTGCCCGACAGCGTGCCGCTCGTCGTCTTCGCCGACGCGACAGCGGTGTCGAGGATCGTCGTGCCCGCCACGAGCGTGCGCCGGAAGGCGTCCTCCTCGGCGTAGGCGACCTGGCTGATGCGGTCGAAGTTCGTCGCGAGCTCCGGGTACGACGGGCTCATCGCGTCGCGGCTCAGCGGCAGCAGGGTCGGCAGCGCGTGGTCCTCGACCCCCAGCAGGCGCATCGCGCGGATCGAGCGGCGCAGCAGGCGCCGCAGCACGTAGCCGCGGCCCTCGTTCGAGGGCGTCACACCGTCGCCCATGAGCATCAGCGCCGAGCGCACGTGGTCGGCCACGACGCGCATCCGCACGTCGTCGTCCCGGGCGGCGCCGTACGTGCGGCCGGAGAGCTCCTGCGCGCCCGCGATGACGGGGAACACCTCGTCGATCTCGTACATGTTGTTGACGCCCTGCAGCAGGAACGCGACGCGCTCCAGACCCATGCCGGTGTCGATGTTGCGCTGCTTGAGCGGACCCGTGACGCGGAAGTCCTCCTTGCTGCGCACCTGGTCGAGCGCGTACTGCATGAAGACGAGGTTCCAGATCTCGACGTAGCGGTCCTCGTCAGCGACCGGACCACCCTCGACGCCGAACTCCGGCCCGCGGTCCACGTAGATCTCCGAGCAGGGGCCACCGGGGCCCGCGCTGCCCGTGTGCCAGTAGTTGTCCTTCTTGCCGCGGCGCTGGATGCGCTCGTCGGGCAGGCCCGCGATCTGCTTCCACAGGTCACGTGCCTCGTCGTCGTCCTGGTAGACGGTCACCCAGATCTTGTCGGGGTCGAAGCCGTAGCCACCCGCGGCCGGGGAGCTCGTGATGAGGTCCCAGGCGTAGGTGATCGCGCCTTCCTTGAAGTAGTCCCCGAACGAGAAGTTGCCGTTCATCTGGAAGAACGTGCCGTGCCGCGTCGTCTTGCCGACCTCCTCGATGTCGAGGGTGCGCACGCACTTCTGCACGCTGGTGGCGCGGTTCCACGGCGGGGTCTGCTCGCCGAGCATGTACGGGATGAACGGCACCATGCCGGCGATGACGAAGAGCGTCGACGGGTCGGGCGAGATGAGCGGGGCCGACGGCACCACGGTGTGGCCGCGGCCCTCGAAGTAGTCGAGCCAACGCTGGCGGATCTCGGCGGTACGCATGATGTCCTTCTTCGCGAGGTACAGGTGCTGGTGCTGCTGGTGGTGCGGGCGATGCTGGTCGTCAGAAGAACGCCGCGTCGCCGTCGTCGTCCGGGTCCTCGGTGGGTCCGGCCCAGCTGGCGGGGACCTTCGGGGAGTCGGTGGGACGGAACCTGCGGCGCAGGTCGTCCACGTGCTGGGGTCGCTGGGCGCGCAGCTCGTCCACGTCGGCGTCGCCGACGACGCCGTGCATGAGGTCTCTGGCGCGCTCGGAGAAGCCGGCGGAGAACTCCGCGCGCGCGGTGTTCCAGCCCCGCGACAGGCGCGTCGCACCGTCCACGACGTCCGTCGCGCCCGCGGGCAGGTACTCCGACGCGATCGCGCGGCCCTTGCGGATGACGACGATCGTGACGGCGACGCCGACGCCCACCCAGAACAGTCGGCGCATCATCGGTCCTTGCTCGCGCCTGCGGCGAACCCGCCGAGCGCACGACGGACGCCGTAGGAGAACGCCGCGATCCGGATCATCGGCGCTCCGAGCGTGGCTGCGAACAGCGCGGTGAGCGCGGAGACGTTCTGGGAGACCTGCGCGGCCGCCGTCGTGACGGTGTCGATGTTCTCGAGCTGGGTGTTGCTGGACGCGACGAGCAGAGCCGTCTCGTCGAGCACGGGCACCGTGTGGTCCGTGAGCTCCTTGACCGACGTCGTCGTCTCGTCGAACACCTTGCCCAGCTTGATCAGCGGAACGGCCAGCAGGCCGACCAGCAGCACGAACGCGATCGCGGCGATCATGCCTGCGATGTCACCCACCATGTGACGGACCTCCCGACCCGTTGCCCAGCTGGCCTGACCGGCCCGCCCGAAACCCTACCTGCCCGGACCGTGCAGAGGCCCGCGCGTCAGCAGGTGGACGGCGTGAATGACGAACGCCCCGCCGGCGCTGTGCGCGGGCGGGGCGTTCGGTGAGGCTCAGATCAGCGGGCGTAGTACTCGACGACCAGCTGGACCTCGCACGTCACGGGGACCTCGGCGCGCTTGGGGGCGCGGACCAGGATCGCCGAGAGCTTCTCGAGCTGGACGTCCAGGTAGCCCGGGACGGCCGGCAGCACGTCGCGGTGCGCGCCGGCGGCGGCGACCTGGAACGGCGTGGTGGCCTGGCTCTTCGGCTTGACCTGGAGCGTCTGGCCCGGCTTCACGCGGAACGAGGGGCGGTCGACGATCTTGCCGTCCACGAGGATGTGACGGTGCGTCACGGCCTGGCGGGCCTGCAGGATCGTGCGGGCGAAGCCCGAGCGGAGCACGAGGGCGTCGAGGCGGACCTCGAGGTTCTCGACGAGCGCCTCACCGGTCAGGCCCGGGGCCTTGCGGGCGTCCTCGTACGCACGGGCGAGCTGCTTCTCGCGCAGCGCGTACTGCGCACGCAGACGCTGCTTCTCGCGCAGACGGACGGCGTAGTCCGACTCGGTGCGGCGACGCGCGCGGCCGTGCTCACCGGGCGGGTAGGGGCGCTTCTCGAAGTGCTTGACGGCCTTGGGCGTCAGGGCCAGGCCGAGCGCGCGGCTCAGGCGGACCTGGCGACGCGAGCGGGTCACACTGCTCACAGAGTTACTTCCTGTCGTTTGATGACGTCACACCCGTGTGCGGAAGGATTTCCGTTCGGGCGTGGGGCCGACCGTAGATGCGCGAGCTGATCGCGCGGGCTAGGGCCCCAGGTGGCCGTCCGACCAAGCGGACGACCCGCCTACCTTACCGGCTGGGCGTGTCAGAACCCAATCCGCGCATCGGTGGCCCGTCAGTGACCGAGGATCGCGCGGATCCGCTCCAGGCGCTCGGCGACCTGACGCTCGTAGCCGCGGTCGCTCGGCACGTAGTAGCGGGCATCGGCCAGCTCGTCGGGCAGGTACTGCTGCGCCGCGACGCCCGAGGGCTCGTCGTGCGAGTACACGTACCCCTTCCCGTGCCCCAGCGCACCGGCACCGGCGTAGTGGGCGTCACGCAGGTGCGGCGGGACCGAGCCGATCCGCCCCGCCCGCACGTCGGCGAGCGCCGCGTCGATGCCGCTGTACGCGCGGTTCGACTTGGGCGCCGTCGCGACGTGCACGACGGCCTCCGCGAGGATGATCCGTCCCTCGGGCATGCCGATGAGCTGCACGGCCTGCGCCGCGGCGACGGCCGTCTGCAGCGCGCTCGGGTCCGCCATGCCGACGTCCTCGGCGGCAGCGATGACGACGCGGCGGGCGATGAAGCGCGGGTCCTCCCCCGCCGCGATCATCCGGGCCAGGTAGTGCAGCGCGGCGTCGACGTCGGAGCCGCGCATCGACTTGATGAACGCGCTGATGACGTCGTAGTGCTGGTCGCCGTCCCGGTCGTACCGGACCGCCGCCACGTCGACCGCCCGTTCGACGGTCGCGACACCGACCACCGCAGGCTCGCCGCGCTCGTCGGCGTCCGACAACGCGGCCCCAGCGGCGGCCTCGAGGATCGTCAGCGCCTTGCGGGCGTCTCCACCCGCGAGGCGGAGCAGGTGCTCGAGCGCGTCGTCGGTCAGCTCCACCGTGCCGCCGAACCCCCGCTCGTCCGCCACTGCGCGCCGGACCAGGACGCCTACCTCCTCGGTGGACAGCGGCTGGAGGGTCAGCAGGAGCGAGCGAGAGAGCAGTGGCGAGTTCACGGAGAACGACGGGTTCTCGGTGGTCGCCGCGACGAGCGTGACCCAACGGTTCTCCACGCTCGGCAGGAGCGCGTCCTGCTGCGCCTTGGTGAAGCGGTGCACCTCGTCGATGAACAGGACGGTCTCGCCCGAGTCGGTCGCGAGCGCCCGGCGCGCGTCCTCGATGACCGCCCGCACGTCCTTGACTCCCGCCGTCACCGCGGAGAGCTCCACGAACCGGCGTCCCGACGACGACGCGATCAGGTAGGCCAAGGTCGTCTTGCCCGTGCCCGGTGGCCCCCACAGCACGACGGACGACGGCGCGGCCCGTCGCACCGCGTCGCCGGCGGGCTCGACGAGCCGGCGCAGCGGCGAGCCCGGAACGAGGAGGTGCCCCTGGCCCGCGACCTCGTCGAGCGAACGCGGTCGCATGCGCACCGCGAGCGGTGCTCCAGCGCCGACCGCGGGCAGCCCCGCAGCGGTCGAGGTCGCCGCGTCGAACAGGTCCATGCCGTGCAGGGTACGGCGCCTCACCGACATGGTCGCTCCACGCGCGCGGAACGACGCTGTGCGCGAAGTGTGCGCGAGGCTCCGGTCACCTGCGACGATAGCCAGCGTGTTCGCCCGCCTCGGTCACGTCGTTGCCCGCCGCCCTCGCCTGACCGTTGCCGTCTGGCTGGTGCTGGCGGTGCTCGGGTACGCGTTCGCCGCGCTGGGCGTGCACGGCGAGAGCCTGTTCGACCGCCTCACGACGGGCGAGCCCACGGTGCCCAGCTCGGAGAGCCAGCAGGGCCGCGAGATCCTCGCGCAGGCCGACCAGTCCGGGGCGTCGCTCACGCTGATCCTGTCGGACGTCGACCCGGCGACGCCCGGCCTCGACGACGCGCTCGATCCCGCCCGGGCCGACCTGGGCGACATCGACGGCGTGGCCTCCGTGGTCGACCCGCTCGCGCTGCCGGACGGGATCGACAACCCCGCGGCGGCTCCGCTGCTCGCGAAGGACGGCAACGGGTTCCTCGTCGTCGTCGAGCTCGAACCCGCACTGTCCCAGTCGAAGGAAGACCACGCGCTCGACGCGGTCGCACACCGCCTCGACGCCGTACCCGACGACCTGCGCAGCGTCGCGCCCCAGGTCACCGGGGTGGTCGGCGGGTCGTCGCTCATCTACTCGGCGATCACCGACCAGGTCGAGGTGGACCTGCGCACGGGCGAGGCGATCGCGCTGCCGGTCGCGCTGCTCATCATGGTGCTCGTCTTCGGCGGGTTCCTCGCCGCCGCGATGCCCATGGCGGGTGCGTTCGCGTCGATCGCGGGAGGCCTGGCCGCGCTGTACGGCATGTCCTACCTCATGGACCTCGACTCGTCGGTGGTCAACGTCGTGACGGTCCTCGGCCTGGGCCTGTCGATCGACTACGGGCTCCTCATCGTGTCGCGCTACCGCGAAGAGCTGCACCGCCTCGTCGACGTCGACGGCGGGCGGGCATCCCGACGCCGCCGCGGTGACGGCTCGGTGGCCACAGCAATCGAGAACACGATGGCGACCGCGGGCCGGACCGTCGCGTTCTCCGCGCTGATCGTGGCCATCTCGATCTCGGCACTTCTCGTCTTCAGCCCGCAGATCCTGCGCGCGGTCGGCGCGGCCGGCGTCGCGGTCGTCATCGTCGCCGCCGCGACCGCCCTCACCCTCGTCCCCGCGCTGCTGGTCATCACCGGCCGACGCCTGATGCGCCCAGGTGTGCTCTCGCGCGTCCCCGGGCTGTCTCGCCTGCTCGTCGGCCCGCCGGAGGTGCTGGCGACCGAGGGCCGGTTCTCGAGGCTCGCCGGGCGCGTCCAGCGGCACCCGTGGTGGGTGCTCGGCGGCGCCGTCGTCGTCCTCGGGGCGCTCGCGCTTCCGCTCGCTCACCTCGAGCTGCGCAGCTCGACGACGCGACTGCTCCCCGAGGGCAGCACGCAGCGCGAGTTCGTGGAGCACCTCGCCGACCAGTACCCCGCGTCGACGGCGCCGGCGATCACCGTCGTCGCCGAGGCGTCCCTCGACGAGGCGCAGGCCTGGGCGAGCGACATCGCAGCGCTCGACGACGTCGCGAGCGTCGACGAGCCGACCGCCGTGGGCTCCTACGTCGCGATCGGCGTGCGCCCGGACACGACCGACGGCGGCGGGGCGACGGCGCGCGCGGCGGTGCAGGAGATCCGTGACCTGGACCCGCCGTTCCCGACCTGGGTGACCGGGCAGGCCGCTGCTCAGATCGACTTCGTGGCCGCGCTGCGCGCGGGTGCCGTGTGGGCCGCGCTCATCGTCGGGATCGCGACGTTCGTGCTGCTGTTCCTCATGACCGGATCGTTCGTCCTGCCGATCAAGGCGCTGCTGACCAACGTGCTCTCGCTGGCGGCCTCGCTCGGCGTCCTCGTCTGGGTCTTCCAGGAGGGCCACCTCGAGGGGCTGCTCGGATTCACGTCGACCGGTGGCATCGAGACGTTCGTCATCGCGCTCGTGATCGCCTTCGCGTTCGGGCTCGCGATGGACTACGAGGTGTTCCTGCTCTCGCGCATCAAGGAGCAGCACGACCAGGGAGCGCCCGACGACCTCGCCGTGCGTCGTGGTCTGCAGAGCTCCGGCCCCATCATCACGTCGGCGGCGGCGATCATCATCGTCGTCTTCGCCGGCTTCGTCGCGGGTCAGCTGCTCGTGATCAAGCAGGTCGGGTTCGCGCTCGCCGTCGCGGTGCTCATCGACGCCACGATCGTGCGCCTGCTCCTGGTGCCGGCCACCATGACGATCCTCGGACGGTGGAACTGGTGGGCCCCGGCCTGGGCTACGCGCGTCTACGAGCGGCTCGCGATCACGCACTGAGTTCGCCCGGTCGGCGCACGCCTCGCCGTACGCGCTGCTGCTAGACATCTCGTGTGCCAGCAGCGCTGACCCCCGAGATGGACAGGTACCACCGCCTGCGCCGACGCGCCGTCGTCTGGACGATCGTCGTCACCCCGGTGCTCGCGATCTACGCGCTGCAGTTCGTCCTGTACCTCCGGGACCACGACCCACGCGGGGCGTGGATCACGTTCCAGGGCGGACTCGTCGCGGTCGGCGCCGGCTTCCTGCTGCGGTACCTGTGGAGCCGCGCGCTGCGGGCGAAGCCGAACGGTACGGACGATGCGGGCGTGCCTGACGCGTCCAGCGACGGCCATCCCTCCATTCGGGGTCAGCAGTCGATCCCCACGAGATGGTGACGGTGCCGAGCCTGCGCGGATGAGCGGGGATCGGTGGCCGCGCGCTGCGCACGCGGCCACCGCTCACGTCACTCGGCGGGCTTGGCCTTCGGCTTCGCGTCCACCCCGGCCTCGCGGCGCTGCTCGGGCGTGATGGGCGCGGGCGCCTGCGTCAGCGGGTCGTAGCCGCCGCCCGACTTCGGGAACGCGATGACGTCGCGGATCGACTCCGCACCCGTGAGCAGCGCGACGATGCGGTCCCAGCCGAAGGCGATCCCGCCGTGCGGCGGCGCGCCGAACTGGAACGCGTCGAGCAGGAAGCCGAACTTCTCCTGCGCGTCGGCCGGGCCGATGCCCATGATCTCGAAGACCCGCTCCTGCACGTCGCGGCGGTGGATACGGATCGAGCCACCGCCGATCTCGTTCCCGTTGCAGACGATGTCGTACGCGTAGGCGAGCGCTGCGCCCGGGTCCTGCTCGAACGTGTCGATCCAGTCGGGCGTGGGCGACGTGAACGCGTGGTGCACGGCCGTCCAGGCGCCGCCGCCGACGGCCACGTCGTCGTCCTCGCCCGTGGGCTTGAACAGCGGCGCATCGACGACCCACACGAACGACCACTCGCTCTCGTCGATCAGGCCCCCGCGGCGGCCGATCTCGAGACGAGCGGCGCCGAGCAGGCCGCGGGCGTCGGAGACGGAGCCCGCGGCGAAGAAGATCGCGTCGCCCGGGCTGGCGCCCACGGCAGCGACGAGGCCGGAGCGCTCGTCGTCGGTGATGTTCTTGGCGACCGGACCGCCGAGCTCGCCGTCCTCGCCGACCGTGACGTAGGCGAGGCCCTTCG
>Ga0160432_101031_pt1 | contig 10978 bp, 9 predicted proteins | sample HID1971M_E0MG_FD_108250 | JGI IMG/M metagenome (GOLD analysis project Ga0160432, IMG submission 108250) | Enriched millipede-associated microbial communities from UW Madison campus, WI, USA - HID1971M_E0 MG | ecosystem: Host-associated > Arthropoda: Insects > Digestive system > Unclassified ... | reverse complement strand
CGCCCGCGTGCGGGTCGTCGCTAGCCTGACGTCATCCGGGGGGGCGACGGGAGCGAACGCATGGACGGGCGTTATCAGGGATTTCAGGATGACGAGCACGGGTCCGCGAGCGGGCGGCTCCCCGAGCAGGATCCCGTCGGCCCGCCCGACGGAGCGGTAGCCGCCGCCACGCCGGTCTCGGCCGCCGCAGCATCGGCCGCGACCTCGCTCGCCGCCGATGACGGCTCCGACCACGACACCCGCTTCTTCGGCCAGCCATGGGCGCTCGCGCACATCTTCGGCGTCGAGATGTGGGAGCGGTTCAGCTTCTACGGCATGCAGGGCATCCTGCTCATCTACATGTACTACTCGGTCGCCGAGGGCGGCCTCGGCATCGACCAGGCCACGGCGACGGGCATCGTCGGCGCGTACGGCGGGACCGTGTACCTGTCGACGATCCTCGGCGCATGGGTGGCCGACCGGCTGCTCGGCTCGGAGCGCGTGCTGTTCTTCAGCGCGTGGGTCATCATGGCCGGTCACATCGCGCTGGCGCTGCTGCCGAACGTGTGGGGGCTCGGCGTGGGCCTCGTCCTCGTGGCCGTCGGCTCGGGCGGGCTCAAGGCCAACGCGACCGCCGTGGTCGGCACGCTGTACTCGCCGAAGGACGCCCGGCGCGATGCCGGCTTCTCGCTGTTCTACCTCGGCATCAACCTCGGTGCGTTCCTCGGTCCGATCGTGACCGGTGCGCTGCAGAGCAGCCTCGGCTTCCACTGGGGCTTCGCGGCTGCGGCGGTCGGCATGGCGCTCGGCCTCATCCAGTACTCGTTCGGCCGCAAGCAGCTGCCGGCGGCATCCCGCGTCATCGCCAACCCGCTCCCCGCGAACCGTCGCGGGCTCATGATCGGGATCGCGGCGGCCGGACTCGTCGTCATCGTCGTCCTGGTGCTCACCGGTGTCATCCGCGCCGACAACCTCGCCGGTGTCGTGATCCTCGTCACGCTGGCGGCGGCGATCGCCTACTTCGCGGTCATCATCGGCTCGCGGCACATCAGCGGCGACGCGCGCTCGCGGGTGATCGGCTTCATCCCGCTGTTCATCGTCAACGTGGGCTTCTGGTCGCTGTACCAGCAGCAGTTCACGGTGCTGACGATCTACTCCGACGAGCGCCTCAACCGGATGATCTTCGGCTGGGAGATGCCGATCCCGTGGGTCAACTCGATCAACCCGATCTTCGTGATCATCCTGTCGGGCGTCTTCGCCGTGATCTGGACCAAGCTCGGCGACCGCGCCCCGTCCGCCCCGGTGAAGTTCTCGCTGGGCGCCATGATCATGGGCCTCGCGTTCCTGCTGTTCCTGCCGTGGGCGAACGGCGCCCCCAACTCGACGCCGCTGCTGGCGATCGTGCTGATCCTGTTCGTGTTCACGGTGGCCGAGCTGTTCATCTCGCCCCCGGGACTCTCGGTGACGACCAAGCTCGCGCCCGAGCGCTTCCACACGCAGATGGTGGCGCTCTACTTCCTGTCGATCGCCCTCGGCACGGCGATCGCCGGCTGGCTCGCCCAGTTCTACGACCCGAAGAACGAGATCCCGTACTTCACGATCCTCGGCGGCATCGCCATCGTCCTGGGCCTCGCACTGCTCGCGGCGGTGAAGCCGGTGCTGAAGCTCATGCGCGGCGTGCGCTGAGGATCGGTGGATGCCGGGCGCCCGGCATCCACCGATCATCCGCCCGGATCAGGGCAGCATGTGGATGTCGCTGATGCCGCTGATCGCGTCGCGGCCGGTGATCGGGCTGCCCGCGAGGTACGCGGCCAGCGTGAATCCCGTCCACTTGCCGTCGATGGGCGCCCTCAGGTCCATCGGCACGTCGATCGGATCGGCCGCGTTGAGCTTGTCGGCGTAGGCGTTCATCTGCGCCTGCGTGAAGGTGAGCGTCACGTTGTCGCCGGCGTCCACGGTGCCGGGCACGACGCCCTGGGGGTAGAACTTGCTGCTGTTGAGCACCTGCGAGCTGAGGTCGTCGGCCTTGACGTCGTACGAGTAGGTGCGGGCAGACATGTCCTCCTTGCCGGACGCGTCGAGCGACTGCGACATCTGGAAGTCGCCGCGGTCGCCGTACGTCGCCGTCAGGAGCACGTCGGACCGGCCGTCCGGGTACGTCGTCATGACCTTCGACCCGGTGTTCTGGCCGACCTCCTTCTCGAAGCCGCCGATGGGGGTGCTGAGCTCGGCCTTCGTGGCGGAGTCGTAGTCCAGGCGCGCGATCTTGGTGAGGCCCGAGACGCCGGTCGAGGCGTCCTTCGGGATCTCGCCCGTGACGAGGTAGTGGTTGTAGGCCGCCTGCCCCTCGGGCGTCGACAGATCGAAGTCGGCGGTCTGCAGGGAGGTGCCGGCGAGCGAGGTCGTGTTGCTGACCATCGCCTTGATGCCCTCGATGTCCACGCCCATGCCCGCGGTGTTCGCGATGGCGTCGGTCGGACCCGACGTCACGCGCACCGTGTTCTCGTCGACGCGCTCGACGAGGCTGCTCACGCCGCTGGAGTCCTTGACCGAGGACTCGACGGCGATGTGGTGGTACGCCGCGTTGAGCTCGGTCTTGGTGTAGTCGCCGCCGTCCATCTTGACCGAGCCGCCCACCGGGATGCTGTGCGGGTCGAACGGGTTGATCGACCCCGGGTCGACGTCCTTGGCGGCGTCCGGCACCTTCACCTCGTACGCCGCGGTGACGCCGGTGCTGTACCCGCCGCTGACGCCCGTGCCGCCCTTCTCGACGCCGCCCTCGACGCCGATCGACACGTCGGACTTGGACGTGTAGGTCGTGAAGCCGTCCTCGGACTTCTGGCCGGTCGTGTACTCGGCGCCGCCCGTCACGCCGAACGTGACCTTGGAGCCCTTCGGCCCGTCGGCCCACTGCGAGAGCGAGCCGTTGCCCGAGTAGGTCGTCTCGCCGCTGTCGGGGTCGTACGAGACGCCGCCGCCGACCTTGGCGTCGGTGCCGTGCGTCGCCGGGGAGCCGAGCGAGCCGTTGTCGGTCGAGACCTCGTGCGCTCCCTTGGCGTTCGAGCTGAAGCCCGTCTCGTCGGGGGCCTCGGCGTCGCCGCCCGCCCCGTGGCCGGAGCCGCCTCCCCCGCCGGCACCCCCGCCACCGCCCGTGCCGCCGGGACCGCCCGCCGCGCCCGCACCGCCGCCGTTCGCGGCACTCGTGGCCTGCTGATCGTCGGCGTTGGCCTTGACACGGTCCGAAGCCCGGCGCAGCGTCGTCGCGGCATTGGTGAGGATGGGCGAGAGCTCGCTCGACCACTGGCCCCGCAGCTTGTCGCCGTCCGGCCCCGTCCAGCGCGCCCCCGTCACCGATGACTGCAGTGCCCGCCGCGCGTCTTCGAGCGATTCCGCCCCCGCGGCCAGCTGCCGCGCGAACGCGCGCAGCTCATCGACATCGGCACCGTAGAACGCCATGGTCTCCCTCTCACCGGCACGTTTCGTGCATCGGGAGCGTAACAGCGCGCGCACTCCCGTCCCCATGGGGCGGATTCCCCATGGGCGGGGAGGGATGCCGTCGTCATCGCGGCATCCCTCCCCGCTCACCGTCGCCGCGAGGCGAGCACGGCACCCACCGCCGCGAGCACGGCGGCCAGCAGCACGGCCGCGGCCGACACGGCGGGGTTCGCGGTCGGGCCGAACGCGCTGCTGAGCTGCCCGCCCGCCCATGAGCCGGCCGCGATCCCGACGTTGAACAGCACGATGATGGCCGCGCTGGCGAGGTCGCGCAGCCGGTCGGACGCCGCACGCATGAGCGCGGTCTGGATGAGGGGGAAGACGGCGCCCGTCGCCGCTCCCCACAGCGCCAGCGCGACGACCACGACCGCGATCTGCCCGGGGAAGGCCGCGAGCGCCGCGAACGCGAGAGAGAACAGGACGAGCGTGCCGGTGAGCGCGGAGCGGGGGAACCGGTCGGCCAGTGCACCGGCCACCGCGACGCCCGCCATGCCCGCGGCGCCGAAGACGAACAGCAGCACGCTCGCCCACGCGTCGGGGACCCCCGCGGCTTCGGCCAGGTACGGCCGGATGTAGACGAACGACAGGAACTGCGCGAGCCCGATGAGCAGCCCCGAGACGCCGAAGGCGACCAGCGCCGGAATCGAGCGGTCGTGCCGCAGGGGCTCGCGCGCTCCCGCCGGCACGGGAGCGACGAGCGAGCGCGGCAGCCGTCGCAGCACGACGGCGGCGAGCACCAGCATCCCGATCCCCATCACGGCGAACGAGACGCGCCAGCTCGTCACCTGCGCCAGCGCGGTCGCCGCCGGGAGTCCCAGCACCGTGGCGGCGGTGCCGCCGCCGGTGACCAGCGCGAGCCCCCGGCCGAGCTGCGACCCGGTCAGCAGCCACGACGCGTACACGATGACGATGGCCCAGAACACGCCGTGGGCGATCGCGGCGACCACGCGCGTGGCGAACGCGAACTCGTAGCTCGGCGCGAACGCGGTGGCCACGTTGGCGAGAGCGAACACCGCCAGCGAGGCGGCGACCACGACCCGCCGGTCGATGCGGCGCGTCGCCCGCGTGAGCGGCAGGCTCGTGCCGATCACGACGAGCGCCCACACCGAGACCAGCAGGCCGATCCGCAGCGGGTCGACGCCGAACTCGGCCGCCATCTCGGGCATGAGGCCGGCGGGCAGCGACTCGGCCGTCACGGTGACGAAGACGCCGAGCGAGAGCAGCAGCAGGGCGCCGAGCGGGAAACGGACGACGGGGGGTGAGGAGACGGCGACGGATGCCGTGGACGTGGTCATGCAGCGAGGCTAAACTTTGACATCAATGTCAATGTCAAGCTCTCGGGTGAAACTCGACGACACACGAGCGGGGACCACATGAAGATCGGCGAGCTGTCCGAGCGCACCGGCATTCCGGCGCGCATGCTGCGGTACTACGAGGAGCAGGGACTCATCACCGCCACGCGGTCGGCCAACGGCTACCGCTCCTACGACGATGCCGACGTCGAGCGTGCGACGCGCGCCCGGGGACTCGTGCAGTCGGGGCTCACCACACGACTGGCGAAGGTCGTGCTCGACGTCGAACTGGCGTGCGCGGACGGCACTCCCCCGGAGTGCTCGCGCGAGCTCGGAGCGATGCTCGCCACCGAGCTGGCCGCCCTGAACGACCGGCTCGCCTGCCTCACCCGCAGCCGCGACTCCGTGGCGCGCTTCCTCGCCCTCACCCGCAACGACGACCTCGTGGATGCCGCGCCCCCGGCGTGACGGCATCCCGTCTCTTCTTCGCAGCGCGACAGGGCAGAATCGAACAATGGCCGCCGAACAGCTCAAGCCCGACCACGTCTGCCTCATCGTGCACGGCAGCGACCAGCCGGGGATCGTGGCGGCCGTGTCGGCGATGATCACCCGCATCGGCGGCAACATCGTCGCGTTCGACCAGTACTCCGACGACCCGACCGGCGGCGCGTACTTCCAGCGGGTGGTCTTCCACCGCCCCGGCTTCGCCGCCGACCGCCCGCTCATCGAGACCGAGATCGCTCAGACGCTCAGCGGGTTCGAGCTGGAGTGGTCGCTGACCGACCAGTCTGTGCCGAAGCGCATGGCGATCCTGTCGTCGAAGCAGGACCACTGCCTGCTCGACCTGCTGTGGCGCCACCGCCGCGGCGACCTGCCGGTGAGCGTCCCGATGGTCATCTCGAACCACACCACCTCGGCCGAGGACGTCCGCTCGTTCGGCGTGCCGTTCTTCCACGTGCCCGGCATGCCCGGACCCGACAAGTCGGCGTCCGAGGCCAAGATCCTCGAGCTGCTCAAGGGCAACGTCGACTTCGTGGTGCTCGCCCGCTACATGCAGATCCTGTCGGGCGACTTCCTCAAGGAGCTCGGGGTGCCGGTGATCAACATCCACCACTCGTTCCTGCCCGCCTTCATCGGCGCCGAGCCGTACAAGAAGGCCAAGGAGCGCGGCGTCAAGCTCATCGGCGCGACCTCGCACTACGTCACCGACGACCTCGACGAGGGCCCGATCATCGAGCAGGACACCGTGCGCGTGACCCACGCCGACTCGGCGTCCGAGCTCGCCCGCCGCGGCGCCGACGTCGAGCGGCAGGTGCTCTCGCGCGCCGTGCTGTGGCACGCCCAGGACCGCGTGCTGCGTCACGGCAACCACACGATCATCTTCTGACGAGAGGATGCCGGGCCCCCGGCATCCTCGAGCCCGCGGTCACTCCGCCGCGAGCGGACAGCCGCAGGACTGCAGGATGCGCAGCGAGGGCTCGAGCACGAGGTGCGTGGGCGACGCCGCGTCGCCGCGGGCGACCAGGATCTCGACGGCCTCGGCGGCGAGGCGGTGCACGTCCTGCACGACCGAGGTCAGCGCGGGGAGCGTGTACAGCCCCGCCTCGGACCCGTCGAGCGACACCAGCGCGACGTCGTCGGGCACGCGGGCTCCGGCCTCGCGCAGCGCCCGCAGCGCGCCGATGGCCTGGGCGTCGCTGGCGGTGAACAGGCCGTCGAAGTCGACGCCGGACTCCGCGATCGCGGCCTGCACCGCGCGGTAGCCCGCTTCACGCGAGAACGCGCTGCGCCACACGAGCGCGTCGCGGTCGTCGCCCGTCGTCTCGTGCCAGCCCTGGTCGCGCTCGCGCACGGGCTCGAGCTCGGCGGGACCGGAGAGAAACCGCAGCCGGGTGCGCCCGTGCTCCTGCAGGTGCCGCACCCCCAGCGCCGCGGCGGCCCGGTTGTCGGTGACGACGCTCGAGTGCGTCGCTCCGACCGCGGCACGGTCGAGCAGCACGAGCGGGATGCCGGCGGCCTCGATCTCGCGCACGTCGGGGTCGGCGGACGCGCTGATCAGCACGACGCCGTCGACCTGCCGGTCCAGGAATGAGCGCAGGTAGCTCTGCTCGCGCTCGACGTCGTTGGCGGCCGTGCCGATGATGAGCACGTAGCCGCGTCGCTGCGCCTCGTCCTCCATCGCCTGGGCGAGCTCGGCGAAGTGCGGGTTGAGGTGGTCGGGCATGAGCATCGCGATCGAGTGCGTCCGGGTGCCGCGCAGCGCCTGGGCGATCTTGTTGGGGCGGTACCCGAGCTCCGCGATCGCCGCCTCGACGCGGCGGCGCGCGTCGGCCGACACCGGCCGCGGGCCCCCGTTGAGCACGTAGCTGACGACGGCCGGCGACACCCCGGCGGCCTGCGCGACGTCCGACCGTCGCACCGACGTCATCGGGCCTCCGCCGCGCGCGCGCCGGCGAACTGCACGGTCCGCGTCCCGGCCGAGACGCCGCTGTCCACCGCCGCCGCGAGGTCGCCCCCGCGGTTCAGCCGCGCCACCATCGCCCCCACGAACGCGTCGCCGGCACCGGTCGTGTCGACGACCTCGACTCGTTGCGCATGCGCTCGTCCGCCCTCTCCGCGCGAGGCCCACACGGCCCCGCCCGCGCCCAGTGTAATCACAACCGATCGGGCCACCTCGGCGAGCGCCTCGGCGAGACGCGGACCCGAGAGGTCGTCGGTGCCGACGCCCAGCGCCAGGGCGGTCTCCTCCGCTTCGAGCTCGTTGACGACCAGCGGATCGGCGACGGCGATCACGTGCCGCGGGACGTCGATCGCGGGCGCCAGATTGAGGACGAACCGCAGGGATGCCGCCTCCGCCGCCTCCGCGGCGGCCTCGACCGCAGCGACCGGCGACTCGCCCTGCGTGAGCACGATGCGGGCTCCCGGCGTCGCGGCGATCGCCGCACGGACCTCGGCCGCGGTGAGCGCGTCGTTCGCCCCCGACGAGACGATGATCGAGTTCTGTCCGTCGTCGTCGATCATGATCACCGCGGTGCCCGTGGTGGCGCCGGGGTCGGCGCGGATGCGCGTGACGTCGACGCCGGCCTCCTTCAGCTGTGCCACGAGCGCAGCGCCGTCGGCGCCGACGACCCCGACCATCGCGCACGACGCCCCCGCCTCGCGGACCGCGACCGCCTGGTTGGCGCCCTTTCCTCCCGACCGCCGCGTCAGCGACGACGAGAGCACCGTCTCGCCCGCCCACGGCAGCCGCTGCACCCGCAGCCCCAGGTCGTAGTTGACCGATCCCACGACGACGACATCCGTCACTTCAGGCCTTTCGTCGCCACGGACTGGGTGAAGTAGCGCTGCAGCACCAGCAGCAGCACGGCGGGGATCAGCGAGATCACCAGCGCCCCTCCGAACATCTGCCCGAAGTTGAAGCTCGTGTCGGAGAACGTCCGCGACAGCGCGATCGCCGCCACCTGGATGTTGTCGTCCGAGACCACGAGCAGCGGCCACAGGTACGCGCTCCACTGCGCCAGGAAGATCAGCAGCGCCGAGTTGATGACGGGCGTCACGCTCAGCGGCAGGTAGACCTGCGTCATCGTGCGGAACTCCGACGCCCCGTCGACACGGGATGCCTCGTGCAGCTCCGGCGGGATGCCGAGGAAGAACTGCCGCAGGTTGAAGATCGCCAGGCCGTTGCCGATGCCCGGCAGGATCAGGCCGATGTACGTGTTGTCGAGATGCCATTGCGTGAAGATCTGGGCGAGCGGGATCGCGATCGCCTCGAACGGGATCATGAACCCGACCACCAGGATCGCGAACACGAGCTCCCTGCCCGGGAAGCGGAACACGCTGAGCGCGTACGCTGCCGGGATCGAGATCGCCAGGCCCAGTGCGACGCTCGCGAACCCCACGATCAGCGAGTTCATCAGCGCCTGCCCGAACCGCAGCGGCCCGAACAGCGACGCGTAGTTGTCGAGGGTCCAGACATCGGGGATGAGCGTGTTCCAGCTCAGCGGACTGACGCTGCCGATCACGTCACTGCCGGGTCGCAGCGAGCCGAGCAGCATCCAGACGGCCGGCAGCACGAACAGCAGGCCGACGAGCGCGGCGAGCAGTCCGAGCAGCCACCGCTGCGCGAGGACCCGACCGCGCATCGATCGCCTTCCGGTGGTCAGGGCGGTCATCGGGCGTCCTCCTTGAGCAACCGGAACTGGATGAACACGATGATGAGCATGACGACCGTCAGGATCACCGTCGCCGTCGCCCCCTGGTTCGGCTGCGAGTAGGTGTATGTGCGCCGGTAGGCGTCGAACATGAGCATCGTGGTGGAGTTCTGCGGCCCGCCGCCGGTGAGCATCTGCATGGGCACGAACAGCACGAAGTTGGCGACAGTGTCGGCGACCAGCACGAACAGCAGCGGACGCTTGAGCATCGGCAGCGTCACCGACCAGAAGCTGCGCCACGCGCCCGCGCCGTCGAGGGATGCCGCTTCGTACAGCTCGTCGGGGATCTCGTTGATCCCCGCGATGAGGAAGATCATCCAGTACCCGATGCCCACCCACGACGCGACGAGCATGATGCTCGCGAGCGCCTGGGTCGGAGACGACAGGAAGGGCTGGGCGGGCAGCCCCAGCGCCTGGAGGATGCCGTTGATGGGCCCGTCCGCACGCAGCGCGACACCCCACGCGATCGACGAGCCCACGAGCGGGATCGTGCAGGGGATGAAGACGGCCATGCGCCACAGCCCCCGCGCCGGCACCCGCCGGGTCAGCAGGACCGCGATCACGAGTGCGAGCGCGATCTGCAGCGGGTTGATGATGACGTTGAACAGGAGCGTGCGTCCGAGCGTCGCCTGGAACAGCGGGTCCGACAGCAGTTCGATGTAGTTCTGGAACCCGGCGAACCGCTCTTCGGCGAGGAGCCCGATGCCGTCGCGCACGTGGAGCGTCGAGATCACCGCCCCGATGAACGGGATGATGCGGATGAGCAGGATGGTCACCACGGCGGGCGCCAGGAACGCCGCGACCATCAGCCACGTGCGCCCGACGCGACGGCGGCGGGCGCGCACCGGGCGCACCCCGCGGGCGGCGGCCTGCGGGTCGTCGGCGCGCGGCGGGGTGGGGACCCCCTGCGGAGTCCCCACCGCCTCGATCACTTGTACTGCTTCCATGCGCCGTTCAGCTCGGTCTCTGCCGCGGCCAGTGCGGTGGCGGGGTCGGCGCCGTTCGCGATGTCCGAGAACGCGCGGCCGATGATCTCTTCGAACTCGATGTAGCCGACGGTGGACGCGCGCGCGACCGCCGAGGTGGTGGACTCCTCGTTCACGACCTCGGCGGCCTGCTTGCCGCCGTCGGACGAGGTGAACGCGGGCCCGGCGAGGTACGACTCGAGTCCCTCGATGTTCGCCGGCAGCTCCGCGAAGTCGCGGAACTCGCCGTAGCCGCCCTGGCCGTCGATCGCCATCCAGTCGATGAAGATCGCCGCCGCGTCCTTGTTCTTCGAGAACGGGTTGATGCCGAGCGACCACGAGCCGGTCGGCGTCGCCGGGTCGCCGCCCTCCCACACCGGGTTCAGCGCCGCGCCCCACGCGAACGTCGCGTCCTGCATCTTCGGGACCATCCAGTTGCCCTCGATGAAGAACGCCGTCTTGCCGGCGAGGAAGGTCGCATCGGTCTGCTCGGGCGTGATGCCCTTGGGCGAGACGCCGTCGGTGAACAGCGAGCCGTAGTACGTCATCGCGTCGACCCAGCCGTCGTTGGTGATGTCGGGGGTGAGCATGTCGTCCCCGGTGACCCCCACGCCGCCGCCGGCCGACACCGGGAGCGGCTCCAGCTGGTAGTACCGGTCCGGCTGGCCGACCATCAGTCCGATGTCCGCGCCGCCGGAGGCCTGTGCCTGCGCCGCGAGCTCCTTCAGCTGCTGCCAGGTCACCCGCTCGCCGCTGGAGCCGGGCGGGGTGATGCCGGCGGCATCCAGGATGTCCTTGTTGTAGAACAGGACCTGCGTCGAGTTCGCGATCGGCACCGACCACAGCTTGCCGTCGTACGAACTGGAATCGACGGTGGCCGGGACGAGACCGTCGAGACGGTCCGAGAACTGCTCGGTGAGGTCCTCGAGGTAGCCGCGTGCCGACAGCGCGGGAACGCGCGGCTGGTCGACCCAGAACACGTCGGGGTCGCCGCTCTTGGACGTGATGCGGGTGTCGAGCACGCTGTTGAGGTCGT
>Ga0160432_101030_pt1 | contig 10990 bp, 9 predicted proteins | sample HID1971M_E0MG_FD_108250 | JGI IMG/M metagenome (GOLD analysis project Ga0160432, IMG submission 108250) | Enriched millipede-associated microbial communities from UW Madison campus, WI, USA - HID1971M_E0 MG | ecosystem: Host-associated > Arthropoda: Insects > Digestive system > Unclassified ... | reverse complement strand
GAGCGTGGCCACGTTGCGTCGGCAGACCTCGGCGGCCTCCTTCGCGGCCTCGACGAGCGTCACCGCGACCGCGCCCCGGCTGGCGGCCTCGAAGCCCAGCGCGCCCGATCCCGCGAACAGGTCGAGCACGCGAGCGCCGTCGACGACGTCGAGGTGCTCGAGCCGGGAGAACAGCGCCTCGCGCACGCGCTCGCTCGTGGGCCTCGTCCCCTTGCGCGGGACCGCCACGGTCCGGCCGCCGGCGGTCCCGGCGACGATGCGCGTCATGCGCTCTTCCGCTTCTTGTCCAGCTCCTCCTGGCTCGACATCATGCGTTCCATCATCGTCCCGGTCGCGACCGACGACCCGACGGCTACCGCGATGAAGGACAGTGCGACCTGGATCCCGATCATGGTCGAGTTCACGTCGCGCAGCAGGACCGCGATCCAGACGGGCAGCAGGCCCAGCACGACGACGTCCGGGCCGCGGGCCAGGACCGCGCCGACGCCGGTCGGCAGCGCACCCATGGGCGTCGAGACGAGCGGGCCGCCCCAGTCGGGCGCGGGACGGTACGACGAGCGGACCGCCGCGGCCGCCCACACGGGCGTCGAGACCACGCCGAGCACGATCCAGCCGGCCAGGTCGCCCGTCCAGCGGCCCACCGCACCGAACGCGACGACGGACCACACCAGCATCGCCAGGGCGGGCACGACCATCCGCAGCCGGCGCACTGTCCGCGCCTCCAGCGGGAGCAGGCGGTCGAGGATCGGGGCCATCTGCGCGCGTCGAGCCCCCTCGCCCGTCGCGCTCATCGCGACGTAGCCCGCCACCAGCAGCGCGAGCAGCACCCCGCCCGAGCTCGCGAGCTCGGGCACCGAGCTCACGAGGATGGGGACGAGCGCCGCCACCACGAGCTGCACGCTGTGCCGGACGGAACGCCGCAGCACCACGAGGTCGGCCGTGACGAGCGCCGAGGCCGCCCCGCGGGCCGTGCGCAGCCGCGACACGAACCGGCGCGTGGTGCTCGCCGCACCGTCGGTCAGGGCGCGCCCGAGCTCGCGGGAGTCGAGCGAGACGGCCGCGCCTACCGCCTGCGTCGCGACCGAACCGCTCTCGCGCAGCGAGCGCGTCGGGATGTCCCCGAGGCGGCGGTCGACGAGCAGCGCCACGCCCACCAGGAGCACAGCCGCGAGGGCCGCGCCGTACCAGGGCAGCGCGGGCACCTCGTCGAGGGACCAGTCCGTCAACGCCAGGATCACCGCCGCGACCGGCGCCGCGGCCAGCAGGAGGTCCCCCACGAGCGCAGTCGCGGAGCGGCTCACACCGGCGGACTGCGCCAGCGCGGCGAGCAGCACGATGCCGGCCCCCACCAGCGCAGAGGTGAGCACCACGTGCGCGACGCGCAGCGCCGAGTCGCCCAGCAGCCCGGCGTCGAGCAGGCCTACGAGGATCGCGGCGACCAGCGCCGCGATCATCGGCAGCCGCCGGGCCGCAGGACGCAGGAGGCCGCGCCGGCCGACGGGCAGCGGGAGCCACCAAGCGGCCTCGGCGCCGCCGGCGCCCACGGGCCCGAGCCGACCGGCGAGCGACACGAGCATGCCGACCAGCGCCACGATGATGACCACCACGAGAGTCGCGAGGCTCAGGCTCGTGGGCTCGGCCACGTCGGGCTCGGCGGGCAGCGAGACCCGCATCGCCTGGGCGAACCCGAGCGCGAGCCCGATGGCGATGCCCAGGGTGATGACGGCGTAGTAGACGCTCGCGAGCAGCGATCCCAGGCTCGCGCCGCCGCGGGCGTTCGCCGCCTGCGACGTGTAGCGGCGGATGTCCCGTGCGCCGGGAACTTCGCCGAGCTCACCCGGCAGGACGACCGGGTCGAGCTCGCTCACGGGTTCTCCGCGCTGATCAGCGCCGCCGCGTCGGCGGGAGCGAGCAGGCGGGTCACGTCGTCCGCGACGTGCACGGCACGATCGGCGACGGCGAGCACCAGGTCCGGGTCGTGCGTGGCGAGGAGCACCGCTCCCCCGGCCCGCTTCTCGGCGACGAGCCTGGCGGCGAGCCGGTCGCGCATCGCGCGGTCGAGCCGCTGCTCGGGCTCGTCGAGCACCAGCAACGAACGGGGTCGGACGAATCCTGCTGCGAGCAGCAGTCGCCGGCGCTGGCCCGACGACAGCGCGACCGGCAGCGACGTGGAGTGGTCCGTGAGGCCGAACTCGTCGAGCAGCTCCGTCACGACGCCGGCCGCGCCGAGCACGCCGTGCCCGCGCGCGGTGAGGTACAGGTGCTCGTAGACCGTCAGGGCCGGGAAGTACGCGTCGTCGTCGAGCACGCTGGCCACCTGGCTGCGGAACGCGACGGTCCGCTCGTCGACCTCCTCGCCGAGCACCGCGAGCTTGCCGGACGTCGGCTCGAGCAGCCCGATGACGGCCCGCAGCACGGTCGACTTGCCCGAGCCGTTGGCGCCGACGAGCGCGATCGCCTTGCCCGGGGCGAGGGTGAATGTCACCGGGGCGCAGACGGGGGCACCGCCGTAGCCGACGAGCAGGTCCTGGGCGCGCACGGCGGGCTTCGACACGTCCGCCAGGGTAGCCGCGTCGCCGCCCTGCTCCGCACCGTTCGGGTCACGCGGTCAGGGGCACCCGCTCAGGTGCGGTCGTCGGGTGCGGTCGTCAGACGCGGCGGTCAGGTGCGGTCGTCAGGTGCGGTCGAGGAACTCGTCGCGCCGGTCCGTCAGCAGCGTGCCGATCGCGGCCTGCAACGCGGGCCACGCCGAGAGCTCCGCATCCTGCTCGACCAGAGCGCGGGCGTCCGCCCGAGCCTTGTCGATGAGGTCGCCGTCGCGCGTGACCCGCAGCAGCCGCAGCGAGCTCGCCGCGCCCCACTGGGAGGCGCCCAGGATGTCGCCCTCGCCGCGCTGCTCGAGGTCGAAGCTCGCGAGCTCGAAGCCGTCGCTGGTCCCCGCGACCGTGGCCACGCGGTCCGCGGCAGGCGAGCCCTCCGGCGCGGTGCTGACCAGCAGGCACACGCCCGGCGCCGATCCGCGCCCGATGCGCCCGCGCAGCTGGTGCAGCTGCGAGACGCCGAACCTGTCCGCGTCCAGGATCACCATGGCCGTCGCCTCGGGCACGTCGACGCCGACCTCGACGACGGTCGTCGACACGAGCACGGGCACCGCGCCGGACGCGAAGTCCGCGAGCGCACGCTCCTTGTCGTCGGGGGCCATCCGCCCGTGCAGCACGCCGACCCCCACGCCTGCGAGGTCCGGCAGACCGCGCAGCTCCTCCGCCACCTCGGCGACGGCGCGCAGCGGTCGACGAGGCGCGGCGCCCGCCTCGGCGATCGTCTCGGGCGTGCTCGCGACGAGGTCGGCGCCGTCCGCGTCGTCGCCCTCGATGCGCGCGCACACGACGTACGCGCGCCCACCCTTGTCGACCTCTTCGCGCACGCGTCGCCACGTCCGCGCCATCCAGGCGGTGTTCTCGGCGGGCACGACGTGCGTGCTGACGCCGCTGCGCCCGGCGGGAACCTCGCTCAGCACCGAGGTCTCGAGGTCGCCGAAGACCGTCATCGCGACGGTGCGCGGGATCGGCGTCGCGGTCATGACGAGCAGGTGCGGGCTCGCTGTCGCCTTGGCGCGCAGCGTGTCGCGCTGCTCGACGCCGAACTTGTGCTGCTCGTCCACGACGACGAGCCCCAGGTCGGCGAACTGCACGTTCGCGGACAGCAGCGCGTGAGTGCCTACGACGATCCCCGCGGCGCCGCCCGCCGCATCGAGCAGCGCCTGCCGCCGCGCGGCGGTGTTCTGCGAGCCGGTCAGCAGCGCGACGCGCGTGGCGATCTCCGCGCCCCCGAGCATGCCGCCCTCGGCGAGGTCGCCGAGCAGCGCGCGCAGCGACCTCGCGTGCTGCGACGCCAGCACCTCGGTGGGCGCGAGCAGAGCGGCCTGTCCGCCGGCGTCGACCACCTGCAGCATCGCGCGCAGGGCGACGACGGTCTTGCCCGAGCCGACCTCGCCCTGCAGCAGCCGCTGCATCGGCACGGCGGCGGCCAGCTCGTCGGCCACCTGCTCGCCGACCTCACGCTGGCCCGCCGTGAGCGTGAACGGGAGGCGCGCGTCGAACGCGTCGAGCAGGCCACCGGCCACCCGCGGGCGAGCGGTCGCCGGCTCAGCCGCGGCACGTGCCCGGCGGCGCGCGAGCTCGGCCTGCAGGACGAACGCCTCCTCGTAGCGCAACCGGTGCCGGGCACGACGCCAGTCGGCGTCCGTGCGCGGCACGTGGACGTCGTAGAGCGCCTCGCGCAGCGGGCCGAGCCCGCGAGCCTCACGTACCTGCGCGGGCACGGGGTCGCTGAGCTCGTCGTCGCGCAGCGGTTCGACGACGAGCCGCACGACCGACCGGATCTTGCCCGAGTCGACCTTGGCCGTGGCCGGGTAGATCGGCGTGGGCCAACCCGCCTCCTCGCGGGCGCGCTGCTCCTCGTCGTCGTCCCCGTCGAACCACTCGTGCTTGGGGTTGGTCAGCTGCGCCTGGTCGCGGAAGGCGGAGACCTTCCCGGTGAACAGGCCGCGTCGCCCGCGTCTCATCTGCTCGAGCATGTGCTGAGCCATCCCGCGTCGCTTGGTGAAGAACGTCGCGCGCAGCGTGCGCCTGCCGTCGGTGATCTCGAGCTCGACGCGAGGCGCGCCGTCCTTCTGGGCGTACTTGATGGTGGCGTGACGTACCTCCGCGACGATCGAGACCGTCTCCCCCACCACGAGCCCCGAGATGTCCGTGAGCGTGCTCGCGTCGGCGTACCGGCGCGGGTAGTACCGCAGCAGGTCACCCGCGACGTGCAGGCCGAGGTCCTCGAAAGCCTTGCCCAGCCGGGGCGCAACCTTGCCGATCGGCTGCTCGAGCGCCGACGAGCTCCCGACCCGGTCGGCGTACCCGACGTCGCGACGCACCACCACGGCCGTCAGTCCAGCCCGGCCACGAGCGCCCGCCCGTGTCCCGTGGGTCCGACGAACGTCACCTCGAGACCGGCGCGAGCGGACTCGATCGCGGCGCGGTCCGCGTCGTCGAGCGGGTCGCGGTGCAGCACCGTCAGGTTCTCGCCGGGCCCAGGCAGCGCGCCGACGAGACGGGCCAAGGACTGCGCATCGTCCGAGCCGGTCTCCTGGAGGCGCTCGAGGGCGGCGGCCGCAGAACGCTCGGGAGGGCCGTCCGACGCCGCGAAGGCGAGCGCAGCGACAGCCGCACGGAGCTCGTCGTCAGCGTCGAGCGGGATCAGCACGTCCGGGTGCGCGTGGACGAGGGCCGCCAGCTCGTCGGTCTCGAGCCCGGCGCCGGGAAGCAGCACGACGCGGGCCGCGCCCGTGTCGATGATCGCGCGCATGACGTGCTCGGCGGTGGTCGGAGCCTCCGGGCAGCGGACCACCGCGATCGCCCCCGCGGTCGCGAACCAGTGGGCGAGGGCCGGCGAGGCCGTGCAGGCCACGAGCCCCGGCCGTCCCTCGACAGCCGCCGCGCCGTGGACCGCATCGAGCAGCCTGACGACCACCTGCTCGCGCACGCCGACGTCGCACAGACCTATCGCGGCCTCGGGGTCGTCGGTGTGCACGTGCACGTGCCACCACCCGTCCGCGCCGACGACCGCGACCGAGTCGCCGACCGTGCCGAGCGACGACCTCAGCTCCGCACCGAGGTCGCGAGGTCCACCGCGCACGAGAGCCATGACCTCGAACGCGCCGGCCGAGTCCCCCTCGCCCGCGGACTCCTCGCGCGCCTCGGCCTCGGGGAGCCACGTGAGGTCCGGCACGGGATCGGCCTGCCCGGCGGCGACGCCCGCAAGCGCACCGAGCACGACGAGCAGCGCGCACGCGCCGGCGTCCAGCACGTGGGCGCGACGCAGGACGGGATGCACCGCGCTGATCGTGGCCAGCGCGCGGTGAGCGTCGTCGAGCACCTCGGCGAGCATCGTGGGGAGGTCGGCGCCCGCGTCCGAAGCGATCAGCGCGCCCTGCGCGACGACGTCCGCGACGGTCAGCACCGTGCCCTCCTGCGGGTCGGCGAGCGCCTGGCGAGCAGAACGCGCCGCGCCCGCGAGCGCCTGGGCCACGTCCGGGGCGTCGCCGCCGTGCCGCAGCGAGCGCGCGAAGCCCGCGAGGTACTGGCTGAGGATCACGCCCGAGTTGCCGCGTGCCGAGACCATCGCCCCGTGGGCGAACGCAGCCGCGACCGCACGCTGGTCGGCCTCCGGTGCCAGCCCCTTGAGGCCGTCGACGCCCCCGGCGACGGTCAGCAGCACGTTGGTGCCCGTGTCGGAGTCGGCGACGGGGAAGACGTTGACCGCGTCGATGCGAGCCCGCGCGCGCTCGAGCCCCGTGAGGGCAGCGCGCGCCCAGGCGCGCACGGCTGAGCCGTCCAGGCCGTCGAGGCCGCCGAGCCGGTCCGTCGTCACCGTCCACACCCTGCCGCATCCCACCCACATTTGGGGCCCCCGGCGACCATGGGCTAGTCTTGTCCGGTTGCCCGGAGGACTTCGGGCACCTGAGGCGCGCGGACCTTCGTCTGCACGGCCCGAATCCGCTCCCGGAATCGGTCGCCAGCGTGCGTGCGCCCGGGACAAGACTTCGCCGCTCACGCGGCGTGACCGCACACCATCGGGTCCGATCGCCTCGGCCCGGACCGAGAACACAGGAGAAACCCGTGGCTGCCAACTGCGACGTCTGCGCCAAGGGCCCGAGCTTCGGGCACAGCGTCTCGCACTCTCACGTCCGCACCAAGCGCCGCTGGAACCCGAACATCCAGCGCGTGCGTGCCGTCGTCGCCGGGACGCCCAAGCGTCTCAACGTCTGCACCTCCTGCCTCAAGGCCGGCAAGGTCCAGCGCGCGATCTGACGCCAGATCTTCGAGACGAAGGCCCGCACCGTTCACGGTGCGGGCCTTCGTCGTGTTTGCGGACATATGGCAGGGTGGCACCCATGACTGAGCAGCTCGACGAGGTGACGATCCGGATCGCAAGGCCGGACGACGCCGCGCCGTTGGCGCAGGTGCACGTGCGCTCGTGGCAGGAGGCCTACGCCGACATCGTCCCGGCGGCCTACCTCGCCTCGCTCAACGCGCAGACGCGCGCCGAGCAGTGGGCGCAGCACCTCGCGCGCGGTCCCGAGGACGGCATCACCACGTGGGTCGCGCTGGCGGGAGAACGGCACGTCGGCTTCGTCTCGCTCGGACCGGCACGCGACGAGGACGCCCGTCGCGGGGACCGCGAGATCTACTCGATCTACCTCGACCCGGGCACGTGGGGGCACGGCGTGGCCCGCGAGCTCATGCGGACCGTCATCTCGGAGGCCGGCGAGCGCAGCCGCATCACGTTGTGGGTCCTGGCCGACAACGAGCGCGCGCGGCACTTCTACCGGCGGCACGGCTTCCAGGCCGACGGCGTCGAGCGGTTCGAGGAGGTCGGTGGCGCGGAGCTTCTCGAGGTCCGCTACCGCCGCAACTGAGGCGGTCGTCAGCCGCGGAAGTGGTCCCAGCCGCTGCCACCGGCCCACACCTGGCCCGCGACCAGCGCGGCTGGTGGACCCTCGAGCACGCGCCCGCACGCGACGAAGCCGGCGGGGAGCGTCGCGTCGGGCGGGAACGTCGCCAGCAGGCCGTGGTCCTCGCCGCCCGTCATCACCCACTCGCCGGGGTCGTGCCCCAGTGCGGCGGCCGCCTCGTCCAGCGCGGCCAGGTCGGATGCGAAGGCCGCGGGCCCGACGAGGTCCAGCACGACGCCGCTCGCGCGTGCGATGCGCGCCGCGTCGCGCAGCAGGCCGTCGGACACGTCCAGCATCGACGTCGCCCCCGCTCGCGCGGCATCGACACCCGATGCCAACGGGGCCGTGGGACGTAGGTACGCCTGCACCAGATCGGGATCCACCGCGGCGCGGCCCGCCTCGAGCAGCGCCCACCCGGCCGCCGACCGACCTCGCACGCCGGCGTGCGCGACGACGTCGCCGGGCCGTGCACCGCCACGCCGCACGGGGTCGCGTCCTTCGAGGTCGCCGTGGGCGGTCACCGCGACGACGACGAGGGGCCCACCCGAGAGGTCTCCCCCGACGACGCCCACACCCGACGGCGCGCACTCGGCCGCCAGACCCTGCGCGAGGCCCTCGACCCAGTCGACGGGCAGCTCTGCGGGGACGACGAGCGAGACGACAACGCTCGTAGGCCGGGCCCCCATCGCCGCGATGTCGGCCAGGTTCTGCACCGCGGCTCGTCGGCCCACGTCCTCGCCGCTGGACCACCGGCGCCGGAAGTGCCGGTCCTCCACGAGTACGTCGGTCGTGACCACGAAGCGCCCGTCCGGCGCGGCGACCACGGCCGCGTCGTCGCCCGGCGGCACGATCGTCGCCGCGCCGAGCGGCAGGCGGGGGAAGATCCGAGCGAGCAGGGCGTCCTCGTCGAGGTCGCGCACGAGCAGCTCCGGCTGGGGGGTCACGCGAACACGCTAGACGAACTCGTGCGGTCCAGATCACAAGCCTGGGTGCGGGTACCGGTCCGACGGGCGGCTAGCGTTGCGGCGTGAGCAGACGAGGCCTCCTGGCGTGCACCGCGGCCGTCGCGCTGCTCGCGGGCTGCTCGAGCACGGTGCCGACCACGGCCGCGACGCACGCGACCGACCCCGTCTGCGCGGACGTCGTGCTCTCGACCCCGGACGAGCTGTCGGGACTGGCGCGCCGGGACACCAACGCGCAGGCCACGACGGCCTGGGGCGAAGCCGACGCGGCGATCGTGCTGCGCTGCGGCGTCGAGCCGCTCGGCCCGACCACGGACCGGTGCGTCACGGTCGAGGGCCCCGGCGGGACGAGCGTCGACTGGGTGGTCAAGGAGGGCGACACCGACAGCGACGACGCGGATGCGACGTTCGTCACCTACGGACGGGTGCCGGCCGTGGAGGTCACCGTCCCGGCCGCCGTGCGCAAGCTGCACTCGACGTCGATGCTGATCGACCTGGGTCCGGCGATCTCGAAGACTGCGAAGCAGCGCTCCTGCGTCTGACGCTCCTGCCTCTCGCGCTTCTGCGGCGCCCGGAGCCGGCAGTGGCGCCAGGCGTCAGCGCAGGCCGGTCGGCCGGTGCAGGGCGAGGCGCACGAGCTCGTCGACGAGCTCCGGGTACTCCAGGCCCGACGCCTGCCACATGCGCGGGTACATCGAGAACGGCGTGAAGCCGGGCATCGTGTTGATCTCGTTGACCACGACCTCGCCGTCGGGCGTCACGAAGACGTCCACCCGCGCGAGGCCCTCGCACCCGACGGCCTCGAACGAGCGCACGGCCACGTCCTGGACCTTCGCGACGAGCTCGTCGGACAGGTCCGCGGGGCACACGAGCTCGACGCCCGCCTCGTCGAGGTACTTGGCCTCGAAGTCGTAGAAGGAGTGGCGCTCGTCGGTCACGATGATCTCGCCCGGCAGCGAGGCGCGCGCCCGGTCACCGTCGTGGCCGCCGAGCACCCCGCACTCGACCTCTCGCCCGACGATGCCGGCCTCGATCACGATCTTCGGGTCGTGCGCAGCCGCCGCCTCGATCGCGGCGGGCAGGTCGGCGAGGTCGTCGATCCGCGAGATGCCCAGGCTCGAGCCGGCTCGCGCGGGCTTGACGAACAGCGGGAGCCCCAGCGGCTCGACCTTCGCGGTCGCGGCAGCCGGGTCGCGGTCGAACTCCCCCGGCAGCAGCACCACGAACGGGCCGACGGGCAGCCCGTGCCCGGCCAGGACGACCTTCATCATGTGCTTGTCCATGCCGACCGCGGACGCGAGCACGCCCCCACCGACGTAGCGCACGTCGGCGAGCTCGAGCAGGCCCTGGAGCGTGCCGTCCTCGCCGAAGGGTCCGTGGAGCAGGGGGAACACGACGTCGACGCCCCCGAGCGCTCGAGGCAGCTCGCCCCGCTCGAGCACCTGCACCTCGCGGTCGTCGATCGCCTGCGGCAGCAGCACGTGCGACGCGGTGTCCTCGACCTGGGGCAGACGACCGTCGGTGATGGCCCAGCGCTCCGGGTCGTCGTCGGCCAGCACCCAGCGGCCCGTCGGCGTGATGCCGACGGCCAGCACGTCGTACTGCTCGCGGTCCAGCGCGCGCAGCACGCCTCCAGCCGTCGCGCAGCTGATCGCGTGCTCGCCCGACCGGCCTCCGAACAGCACCATGACGCGCGGGCGTCGTTCGGCCAGCACCCACTCGGCGCCGTCGGTCGTCGGGGGGAGCTCGGGGTCTGGCGTCGCGTTCATCGGGCCCGACCCTACCCGGCTCGGGGTTCCTCGACTGATCCGTCCGGCCCGTAGCCTGGGTTCGTGAGCCACGACGCACCCCTGCAGCCCGCCACCGTCGCCGTCGCGTCGGGCCGACCCGACCGGGTCCAGGGGGCCGCGGTCAATCCCCCCGTCGAGCTGTCCTCGACGTTCGTCTCGCGCGGCGTCCCCGCACCCGGGGAGCTCCTCTACGGCCGGATCGACGCCGACGCCTGGCACCCGTTCGAGCGCGTGCTCGGCGAGCTCGAGCAGTCGCGGCACCCCGCGCTCGTGTTCGGCTCGGGCATGGCGTCGATCGCCGCGGCGCTCTCGCTCGTGCCCCCGGGCGGACGGCTCGTGCTCCCTCGTCACTGCTACCAGGTGACGCTGGGCTACGCGGCGGATCTCGCGGCGCGGCAGGGCGTGGACGTCGCGCTCGTTGACATCGACGACACGCCGGCCGTCGTCGCTGCCGTGCAGGGCGCGTCGATGCTGTGGGTCGAGTCCCCCACCAACCCCATGCTCGAGATCGCCGACCTGCCCGCGCTCATCGAGGCGGCGCACGCGGCGGGTGCGCTCGTCGGGGTCGACAACACCTTCGCGACCCCCCTGGTGCAACGCCCCCTGCAGTGGGGTGCCGACGTCGTGATCCACTCCGTGACCAAGTACCTCGCGGGGCACAGCGACGTCGTCCTGGGCGCGGCCCTCGCGGACGACGACGACCTGCACGCCCGCCTGCACGCGTACCGGACGCT
>Ga0160432_101027_pt1 | contig 11016 bp, 12 predicted proteins | sample HID1971M_E0MG_FD_108250 | JGI IMG/M metagenome (GOLD analysis project Ga0160432, IMG submission 108250) | Enriched millipede-associated microbial communities from UW Madison campus, WI, USA - HID1971M_E0 MG | ecosystem: Host-associated > Arthropoda: Insects > Digestive system > Unclassified ... | reverse complement strand
GCTGGACGACGTGATCCTTGACCGCAAAGAAGCGACCCTGTCCTTCATCAGCGGCGACAGCTACACGTTCATGGACACCACCGACTACACCATGTACGAACTGAACGCTGAAGACATCGAAGCCGTTCTGCCTTTCGTTGAAGAAGGCATGACCGATGTTTGCGAAGCCGTGTTCTTCGAAGATCGTCTGGTTTCCGTAGAGCTGCCGACCACCATCGTGCGTCAGGTTGACTACACCGAAGGTTCCGCTCGCGGCGACACTTCCGGCAAGGTGATGATGCCTGCCAAACTGGAGCACGGTACCGAGCTGGCGGTTGCTGACTTCATCGAAATCGGCGACATGATCGAGATCGATACCCGCGAAGGCGGTTCCTACAAAGGCCGTGCCAAATAAGCACTGCTTGAGGAATGAAAAAGCCCGACCATTGAGTCGGGCTTTTTTGTGCCTGTTTGTAGGAGCCGGCTTGCCGGCGAAGGCGTATTCGAGATCGCTTTCGCCGGCAAGCCGGGCTCCTACAGTAAAGCGTGTTATTTCAGATGTTGCTTGAGCTCTTCAGAGGCCTGCAACATCGCCGATCGCACCGCCGGCACCTGGCTCACCACGTTGAGCAAACCGTAGTCGTGGATCATGCCGTTGTAGCGAACCGATGTCACCGCCACGCCAGCCTCGTCGAGTTTGCGGGCGTAGGCTTCACCTTCGTCGCGCAACACGTCGGCACCGGCGGTCTGCACCAATGCTGGCGGCAACCCTTTCAACTGGGCAGTGGTTGCGCGCAGAGGTGAGGCGTAGATTTCGTTACGCTGGTTGGCGTCGGTGGTGTAGTTATCCCAGAACCACTTCATCGCATTTTTGGTGAGGAAGTGCCCTTCGGCATACTGGTTGTAGGAAGCGGTTTCGAAGTTGGCATCCGTGACCGGCCACAGCAGCACCTGGAACTTGATTGCCGGAGTGCCCTTGTCCTTGGCCATCAGCGCAACCACCGCCGCCATGTTGCCGCCGACACTGTTGCCGGCTACTGCCAGGCGCTTGCCATCGACGTTGATCTCCTTGCCGTGCTCGGACACCCATTTCGTCGCGGCGTAAGCCTGGTTGATCGCCACCGGGTAATGGGCTTCCGGAGATGGCGTGTAGTTCACGAACACGGCCGCGGCCCCCGAACCCGTCACCAGATCACGCACCAGCCGCTCGTGGGTCGGGAAATCCCCCAGCACCCAGCCACCGCCGTGGAAGAACATGAACACGGGCAGCTCACCCTTGACCCCGGCCGGCCTGACGATGGTCAGTTTCAGCGGTTGGCCGTCGACTTGAATGGTCTTCTGGCTGACATCGGCTTTTGGCAGCGTCAGTTTCACCCCGGCCTGTGCACCCGTCAGCACGGCGCGGGCGTCTTTCGGGCTGAGTTGTTCAAGCGGCTTGCCGGTACCTGCATTCAGCACATCGAGGAATGCCTGGGTGTTGCGTTCAACGTCGCCGGCGAATGCACTGTGCACGGACAGGGCGAGAAGGGTACCGGTCAAGACTTTGCTGAAAGCGTTCATGTTCGTTTCCTGTTCGGGCCTGGGTGATCAGCGGTTAGACGGTGACGTGCAGACGTACTTCGACGTTGCCGCGGGTGGCGTTGGAGTACGGGCAGACCTGGTGGGCCGCCTCGACCAGGGTTTGTGCGTCGGCTTGTTCAAGCCCTGGCAGGCTGATGTGCAGGTCGATGTCCAGGCCGAAACCGCCAGGGATCTGGCCGATGCCGACGTGGGCGGTGATCGAGGCGTCGTCGGGGATCTTGCGTTTGGTCTGGCTGGCGACGAATTTCAGTGCGCCGATGAAGCAGGCGGAGTAGCCGGCGGCGAACAGTTGCTCCGGGTTGGTCGCCGCGCCGCCAGCACCGCCGAGTTCTTTCGGGGTGGCGAGCTTGACGTCGAGAATGTTGTCGCTGGAGATCGCACGACCGTCACGGCCACCGGTGGAGGTTGCGATTGCGGTGTAGAGAGTTTGCATGGTGAAAGCCTCGTTCGGGTTTGGTTGATTGCGCTAAATGTTTGCGCGCTAAGTAAGTGTGAAATAAATGTATCGCGCTAATGTTTAGTGCGCAAGATAATTTTGAAAAAAATGCAGATCAGCTGATTTTCCAGCACAAGCGCAAAACAAACTGTGGGATTTTCGGTGGTTTGAAAGTCAGAGGTTTTCTTGCAGATGCCGACGCAGTTCCTGCAGTTCCGCTTGAAGCTTTTGCAGTCGCTCCAGGGTCATCCCACTGGCGCCGAGGATGCACTGGGGAATGCCCCGGGCCTTGTCGCGCAAGGCACGGCCCTGTTCGGTGAGTTCGACGATCACCACGCGCTCGTCCTCACGGCTGCGGGTGCGGCTGAGCACGCCTTCGGCTTCCAGGCGCTTGAGCAGCGGGGTCAGCGAGCCGGGATCGGTCAACAGGCGCGCGCTGATTTCACCTACGGTCAAGCCGTCCTGTTCCCACAGCACCATCATCGCCAGGTATTGCGGATAAGTCAGGCCCAACGCCTGCAGCAAGGGTTTGTAGACCTTGGTCAGCATCAGCGAAGTGGAATGCAGGGCGAAGCAGGCCTGATTGTCCAGCAGCAGGTCGTCGCAGTTATCCGGGGTGTCGCGCTTGGTGGTCATTTGGAAGCCTTGATCAGTGATCCTGATAAAACTAGCGGTCAAATCTTTAACGCGCCAGCAATTTTCGACTAATGCCGGCCCAGGTTGGTTTGCAACGCCAGGTCCCAGGGCGGAATGGGGCTGAAGCGGGTTTTCAGATACTCCAGCAACAGGCGACTGCGGGAGTTAGGCTGCTGCTGCAGTCGCAAGGCGTAGATCCCGGAGCTTTCCGGTTTCGGCAGGCCGTTTTCGCAGAATAACGGCAGCAGTTCGCCACGCAACAGGTATTCGCTGACGAGCCAGGTCGGCAGGTGGGCGATGCCCAGGCCGGCCAGTGCGCTGTAGATCAGCGCTTCGGCATTGTTGGCGCTCATGCGCACGCGCGACGGCCGATGCAGTTGCATCTGGCCATCCCGTTCGAAGCGCCAGGCGAAGGGCGGGGCCAGGCCGGCCCAGTCGAGGCCGTCATGTTCGACCAGCTGCGCCGGATCTTTCGGCACGCCGCGGCGCTGCAAGTAGTCGGGGCTGGCGCAGGCGACACGCACCATGCTCGCCAGCGGCGTGGCCACCAACCGCGTATCGGCCAATTGCCCGGCGCGCAACACCAGGTCGACCTTGCCCAGGTTCAAGCCCTGCATGTCGACAAAACTGTCGATCAGCTGCAATTGCACGTCGAGGCCGGGATAAAGCAGCAGGAAATCGGCAATCACCGGTGCGAGATGTCGCCGCCCGAACGCAGCCGGTGCGTCGATACGAATCAGGCCTTCCGGAGCACTGCTCAGGGACACCGCTTCGGCCCGGGCCAAGCGCAGTTCGGCGACTATCCGCCGTGCCCGTTCGGCAAACGCCAGCCCCGCTGGCGTCGCGCGCACCGCATGGGTACTGCGAATGAACAACTGGCTGCCGACGGCGCTTTCCAGGCTGTCGATGCGCCGCGCCACTGCCGAGGGCGTCAGGGGATGACGGCGGGACGCTGCGGAAAAGCTGCCGGTTTCCAGCACATCCAGAAACAGGCCCAGTTGTTCGGTCAGTTGATTGGGATTCATGTTTGGCTCGATGCTTGTGCAAGTTTGGCATAGCCATTGTGCGTTGCTGTGCGTTTCCCCGCTAGAACCAGTTGCGTAGGATGAATCGCCTGACGTGTGGAGAAATGCGCTGTGATTGAATTTGTGTTGTATCTGGTATTCGGCGCGGCCCTGGGAACCCTCGGCGGCCTGTTTGGCATTGGCGGGGGATTGATCGCGATTCCGTTGCTGGGCGTGTTGTGCGGTCTCGATCAGCAGATTGCCCAAGGGACGGCGCTGGTGATGGTGGTGCCGAACGTGATGTTGGCGCTATGGCGCTACCACCAGCGCAACAGGATCGAGTTGCGCCACGCACTGCCGCTTGCGTTGATGGGATTCTGCTTCGCCTGGCTTGGATCGATCTGGGCGGTGGGAGTCGATGCGCAAACCATGCGTATCGGATTTGTCGCATTCCTGGTCGCACTTTGCGCCTACAACCTCGCGCGGATGTTCATGGCCAGCACGCCGCCTTCGGCGCAGATGAACCATTCATGGCCATGGCTGGGCGTACTCGGTGCGGCATCCGGCACCATGGGCGGGTTGTTTGGCGTGGGCGGGGCCGTGGTGGCAACACCGGTGTTGACCAGTGTGTTCGGCACCACCCAGGTGGTTGCCCAGGGCCTGTCCCTGGCACTGGCGCTACCGAGCACCGGCGTCACCCTGGTTACCTATGGGGTGCATCACCAGGTGAACTGGATGATTGGTGTGCCACTGGCGATCGGTGGGTTGATGAGCATCAGTTGGGGCGTGAAGATCGCCCACAGCCTGCCGGAGCGCCTGCTGCGCGCCTTGTTTTGCGGCTTTCTGCTGTTATGTGCGGTCATGCTTGTTTTTAAAGCTTGAAACCTTCGACGATGTGCTCGGCCAGGCACTCGGTGATCGGTGACGGATTATGCAGGTTGCGCACCAGCATGATGCTGGCCTCGGGCAGCACCGGCAGATCCTCGGCTTCACCGAGGATGCGCATGTCCGCGGTGATCAGGCTTTCCAGTTGCGCGGTGACCGCCAGGCCGGCGCTGACCACCGCCATGATCGCCGACAGGCTGTCGCTGTTATACGCCACGCGATAATCGCGCCCTTGGGCATCGAGGGCGTTGCAGGCCCACATCCGGCAGAAACAATCACTGTTGAACATCGCCAGGGGCAAGGGCGTCTGCTCGTGGGCGCTGTAGCACTGCGCCTCAGCCCAGACAAAACGTTCCTTGCGCAACAACTGGCCGATTTCGCTGCCCGGCTCGCGAGTGACGATGGACAAGTCCAGGTCCTGGCGCATCAGCAGTTGTTTTGATGATTCACAGTGCACTTCGATCTGCACCAGCGGGTAGGACTGGGCAAACTGGCGCAATATCCCTGGCAGGAAACGCATCACGTAGTCGTCCGGGGTACCGATGCGCACCGTGCCGACCATGTGTGGCTCACGCAGGGTGTTGAACACCTCGCTGTGCAGCTTGAGGATTCGCCGCGCATAACCCAGCAACACCTGGCCTTCGGCTGTGAGCCGCACCTGGCGTCCGTCGCGCTGGAACAACTGGCGCTGCAGCACATCTTCTTCCAGCCGCTTCATCTGCATGCTGACAGCTGACTGGGTGCGATGGACCAATTCACCGGCGCGGGTGAAACCACCCTGGTCGGCGATGGCGACAAAGGTGCGCAGCACTTCGGTATCGATACTCGGGTAGGCCGACATGCATCAATCTCCGAGATGGTTACCATCAGAAACATTCGTTGGATTGATCTTAGTCCCGGGCAGAGACTTGAGCCATCCAAACGGAGGGCAACAAGATGAAAGGTCAACATGAAATCCATGGCGCTGAAAAACATTCGGTTCACCTGATTTCCGATCTGTTGCACAAGGTCGGCCGCTGGTACGAGCTGCACCGTGAGCGCGAAATGCTGGCGAGCATGAGTGATGAAGCGTTGAAGGACATCGGCTTGAGTCGTGCCGACGTCGCTCACGAAGCAGAACTGCACTTCTGGCAAGACCCGATGGGCAATGGAAAGTAGGCTCGACACCCCATGAAATGTCCCGACACTACCCCGTCATCCCGGCAAAGGCCCGGGCTGACGGGGTTGTCGCGAGCCCGAAACAGATGGTCATAGAGCTTTGCTGGAGCCTGTTTTTACACTGGCCGAAGATCCTCTCCCCAACATCGAGGAGTGGTGTCATGGAACGACGAAGCATTGAAGGAATACACGCGAGGTATGGCGTGCGAACTGCACTCCACAGACTTCGAGAGCCAGTCTGGGCAGCGATCACACGACTGCAGCGCTGGCGCCAACTGAGCAGGGATCGCAGCGAGCTGGCGCAATTGAGCGATGACTGCCTGCGCGATATTGGCTTGAGTCGAGCCGATGTCCGCCGGGAGGCGACTCGCCCGTTCTGGGATGATCCACTCAAGCGATGAGACGTGGCCATTGGCGTTTTTCCCGCCTGCCGCTAAGGTGGGGAGAGCCTTGCCGATGAGCCTTCAGATGCCTGCTTCCCTGTCTTTTTCCTTGAAACAAGCCAGACGCCTGGCGCTGGCCGCCCAAGGTTTTGCCGGGCGCCAGTCGCCAGCGTCGGTCAAGCCTGCCGCGATCAACCGCTTGATCGAGCGCCTGGGCATTTTGCAGATCGACTCGGTCAATGCACTGGTGCGCTCGCACTACCTGCCACTGTTTTCCCGGCTTGGGCATTATTCAGCCGACTTGCTCGACCGGGCGGCCTGGAGCCAGGGGCGACACCGTACCTTGTTCGAGTACTGGGGGCATGAAGCGTCCCTGCTGCCCTTGTCGCTGTACCCGCTGATGCGCTGGCGCATGGGGCGGGCCAGCCGTGGCGAAGACATTTATCAACAACTGGCGCGTTTCGGTCGCGAACAGCAGGACACGGTGCGCCGGGTGCTGGCCTGCGTTGAAGAGCGCGGTGCGTTGGGCGCCGGCAGCCTGTCGACCCGCCAGGAACGGGCAGGGCCCTGGTGGGACTGGAGCGCGGAAAAGCATGCGCTGGAATGGCTGTTCGCCGCCGGCGAGGTGACAGTGGCTGGCAGGCGTGGCTTCGAACGGCTTTATGACCTGCCGGAGCGGGTCATTCCTTCGCAGGTTCTGGCACAGCCGCTGATCAATGAAGCCGAGGCCCAGCGCGGTTTGCTGCTGCATGCCGCGACAGCCTTGGGCGTGGGTACCGAGAAGGACTTGCGCGACTACTTCCGTCTGAATCCTGCCGACAGTCGTCCGCGTCTGGCAGAGTTGGTCGAGGCGCGCGAGTTGCTCATCTGCGAAGTCCAGGGCTGGAAGCAACCGGCCTATTGCCTGCCCGGGCCCAAGGTGCCGCGCAAGGTCGAGGCCAGCGCGTTGCTGTCACCTTTTGATTCGCTGATCTGGGAGCGCAGCCGAACCGAGCGCCTGTTCGATTTTCGCTACCGGCTGGAGATCTACACGCCGCCGGACAAGCGGGTCTATGGCTATTACGTGCTGCCGTTTCTTCACAATGAGCGGATTGCCGCGCGGATCGACCTGCGTGCCGAGCGGGTTGCCGGGCGGTTGGCGGTGCATGCCGTGCATGAGGAGGAGATGGGGCTGGATGACGAGGGGATGTTGGCGTTGGCTGTGAGTCTGCGACGGATGGCGGATTGGTTGGGGCTGGAGCGGGTGCAGTTGAATTGCCCTAGGGCGAGCGCGTACAGGTTGCGGGTGGCATTGGCACAGATAGAGGGATGAATGATCTGGCCCAATCGCCAGCAGGCTGGCTCCCACATTGGACCTGTGTCGTACACAAAACCCATGTGGGAGCCAGCCTGCTGGATCAAAAACTACCGCCGAACTTGCTTCAAAGTTTCAGCAATCAAAAACGCCAACTCCAGCGACTGATCGGCATTCATCCGCGGGTCGCAATGGGTGTGGTAGCGATCCGACAAACCGTCCTCGGTGATCGGCCGCGCACCACCGATGCACTCGGTGACGTTCTGCCCGGTCATCTCGATGTGGATGCCGCCGGCGTAACTGCCTTCGGCCTCGTGAACCTGGAAGAACTGCTTCACTTCGCCAAGGATCTGCGCGAAGTCGCGGGTCTTGTAGCCGCTGCTGGCCTTGATGGTGTTGCCGTGCATCGGGTCGGAACTCCACAGCACCTGTCGGCCTTCACGCTGCACGGCGCGGATCAGCTGTGGCAAATGATCGCCGACCTTGTTCGCGCCCATCCGTGCGATCAGGTTCAGGCGACCGGGATCGTTGTCGGGGTTGAGCACGTCGATCAGGCGGATCAGGTCTTCGGGGTTCATGCTCGGGCCGACCTTGACCCCGATCGGATTGTTCACCCCGCGCAGGAATTCGACATGCGCGCCGTCGAGCTGGCGGGTGCGGTCGCCGATCCACAGCATGTGCGCCGAACAGTCGTAATAATCGTTGGTCAGGCTGTCGCGACGAACGAAGGCTTCCTCATAATTGAGCAGCAGCGCTTCGTGGGCGGTAAAGAAACTGGTTTCGCGCAGTTGTGGCGAGCTGTCCATGCCACAGGCGCGCATGAACGCCAGGGTTTCATCGATGCGGTCGGCCAGGTGGCTGTACTTTTCCGCCAGGGCCGAGTTGGCAATGAAATCGAGGTTCCACTTGTGTACCTGGTGCAGGTCGGCAAACCCGCCCTGGGCGAAAGCGCGCAGCAGGTTCAGAGTGGCGGTGGACTGGTGGTAGGACTGCAGCAGGCGTTCCGGGTCCGGCACGCGGCTCTTTTCATCGAAACCGATGCCGTTGACGATATCGCCACGGTAGGCCGGCAGTGTCACGCCGTCGATGGTCTCGTCATTGGCCGAACGAGGCTTGGCGAACTGTCCGGCCATGCGTCCAACCTTGACCACCGGGCAACCGGCCGCGAACGTCATGACAATGGCCATTTGCAGCAGCACCTTGAAGGTGTCGCGGATCTTCGCGGCGGAAAACTCGGCGAAACTTTCGGCGCAGTCGCCGCCCTGCAGCAAGAACGCGCGTCCCTGGGTCACTTCGGCAAACTGACGGCGCAATTCCCGGGCTTCCCCGGCAAACACCAGCGGCGGGTAGCTGGCCAGGGTCTGCTCGACGTGCTGCAGATGCGCCGCGTCGGGGTATTGGGGTTGTTGCTGGATCGGCAGGGCGCGCCAGCTGTCAGGGCTCCAGGGTTGGCTCATCATGATCTCTAGTGTTTTCCGCTCGGACGTCCATGTTATCAGCAAATTAGTGCGTGACCTGTTCCCGTCGCTTCGCCGACAATCGCGCCTTTGCCGCTTCCGCTGCGGTTTATCGCGTTGCTGTTTGCCCAAGAAGGCCCGGTGACGATCAGGAGACGAAATGACTGAGGAGCGCGTCGAGCATCTGCTCGCCGAGGTGCAGGACGAATTTGGCGTGATCCGCGTGCTGGAAGTGGCCGATTACCGTTTTCTCGAATTCGGTGATGCCATCGAGCAAAGTTGCGTGTTCACCGCTGATCCGAGCTGGCTCGAGTACGACTATACCCGGGCGATGCTGATTGGCGCGCTGTGCCATGAACAGCCGGAAAGCGCGCTGTTCCTGGGGCTCGGTGCCGGTACGCTGACCCAGGCTTGCCTCAAGTTCCTGCCGTTGGAAGATGTCGAAGCCATCGAGCTGCGCCCGGATGTGCCGCGCCTGGCGATCGAATACCTGGGGCTGGACGATGATCCGCGCCTGTATATCCGCGTGGGCGATGCCCTGGAGCTGCTCGACACCGCTGAACCTGCCGACCTGATTTTCGTCGACCTGTATACCGACGTCGGTCCGGGTGTCGGGCACCTGGCCTGGTCGTTCCTGGAAAACTGCCAGAAACGCCTGAATCCGGGAGGCTGGCTGGTGATCAACCAATGGGCCACCGACGATGGCAAGCCACTGGGCGCTGCGTTGCTGCGCGGGCTTTATCACCGACATTACTGGGAGCTGCCGGTGAAGGAGGGCAACGTGATCCTGATCGTGCCATCGGAGCTGGACCAGGTGGTGGATATGCAGGCCCTGACCGCCCGGGCCGAAGCGCTGGCGCCGCGGTTGGGGTATTCGTTGCAGTCGTTGATCAAGGCGATTCGCCCGGCGACATGAAGATCACCTGTAGGAGCTGCCGCAGGCTGCGATCTTTTGATTTTAAAGATCAAAAGATCGCAGCCTGCGGCAGCTCCTACACGGATTTTCAGCAACCTTTGAAAATGCCGGGGCGCCGCTCAACCAGCGACCGCACACCTTCCTGCGCATCCTCGCTGGTCAGCAACTTCTTCACCAGCGTCGGCAGCCCTCGCGCCGCGGCGGTCTCGCCCTCGTAGCGGGCCTGCCGGGCAGACAGCAACGTTGCCTGGACCCCCAGCGGCGCCTGCCGGGCAATGCGCTCGGCCAGTTCAATTGCCCGCGGCAGCAAATCCTCGCTGGCCATGACTTCCTGCACCAACCCCAGATGCAGGGCATCATGGGCATCGAACTCGTCGCCCGTGAGCATCCAGCGCATGGCGTTGCCCCAGCCAGCCACCTGATGCAGGCGCAACGTGGCACCGCCGAAGGGGAAGATGCCGCGCTGCACTTCCATCTGCGCGAAACGGGTGTTGCTGGCACACAGGTTGATATCGGCGGCCAGCATCAACTCGATGCCGATGGTCAGGCAGTAGCCCTGGGCGGCGACGATCACCGGTTTGTTGACCCTGGGCCCGGCGAAAACTCCCCACGGGTCGCAGCCGCCGGGCGGGGCTTGCCAGCCTTCGGTCAGCGCCGCGCTGGCACTGACCAGGTCCAGGCCGGCGGTAAAATGTTCGCCATGACCGAAGACCACGGCCACCCGTGCTTCGCTGTCGGCTTCGAACTCGCCGTAGGCCAGGCTCAGCTCGTTGAGCAGGTCGAGATCGAAGGCGTTGCGCTTGGCGACCCGGTCCAGTCCGATCATCAGGACATGACCGCGCTTTTCACGGCTCACGCGGCTGGTATTGAGCTCTTTCATGCGGCATTTCCTCGAGCGGGAGCTGGGCGCGCAGACCCGGGGTTTGTGGCGGGTGGGTGAACCGTTTTAGCGTCATCGCCCGCAGGGCAGGGCCTTTGAAAAGTAGACGCTCGTGCGATTATCCGCAAAGCCTGTGACAGAACGCCGTATATGGGAGTTTTGCGATAAAAAAAGCTCCCTTTTTCGGCAAATTCCGGTATAGTGCGCGCCGGCCTTTAGCCGGGCCGCGTTTAGGTGGCGCAATTCCCCGAAGTCATATTCGGTTGCACGTTCGCCCAGCGAACTCTTCCTGAACGATTCTTTTTCATTCATTCGTTTTCGCAAATCCCCGCCGACAAAGCTGCCAGGGCGACTCTTGAGTCTCAACACGGCATGCGCAGCTTTGGAGCATGGGTCTTTGCGGATGC
>Ga0160432_101024_pt1 | contig 11020 bp, 9 predicted proteins | sample HID1971M_E0MG_FD_108250 | JGI IMG/M metagenome (GOLD analysis project Ga0160432, IMG submission 108250) | Enriched millipede-associated microbial communities from UW Madison campus, WI, USA - HID1971M_E0 MG | ecosystem: Host-associated > Arthropoda: Insects > Digestive system > Unclassified ... | reverse complement strand
TCGCCGGCCGGAGCGTCAGGCCTCGATCCACGACTGCGTCGCCTTCGTGACCGCCGAGCCGTCGAGGTCGGCGAGCTTGAGCCCGACGAACGCGCTCGCGGTCGGCGAGGTCTGCACCCGGAACGGAGGGTCCGCGTTCTCGAGCGCCTCGAGGATCACCGCGCCGACCCCGTCCGGCTCCTGGGCGTTGGCGAACACTCCCGCGGTGCGCCCGAGGTAGGCGCGCAGGCTGTCCGCGTACGGTCCTGCGCCCTCGATCAGCACGTCGGTGTCGCCGACGGCGGTTCCGGCGAACGACGTCGCGACCGCTCCCGGCTCGACGACGACGACACCGACCCCGGCGGCAGCGGCCACCGGGTGCAGGCTCTCGAGGAAGCCCTCGACGGCGAACTTCGCGGCGCAGTAGGCCTCGTTGAAGGGCTGCCCGACGATGCCGCCCACGCTCGACACCGTGACGAGCCGTCCCTTGCTGGCGCGCAGGTGGGGGAGCGCGGCCCTGCTCACGGCGACGACTGCGAAGAAGTTGACCTCCATGCAGCGGCGGAAGTCGTCCAGCGTGAGCGTCTCGGCGGTGCCGACCAGGCCGGCGCCCGCGTTGTTGACCACTGCGTCGAGGCCGCCGTAGGTCTCGACCACGTCCGCCACGAGGGCGTCGACGTCGGCGGTCCGGGTGACGTCGAGCGCGCGGACGTCGAGCGTGACGCCCTCCTGGTCTGCTCGTGCCCGGAGCGCGTCGGCCCGCGACGGGTCGCGCAGCGTCGCGACCACCTGCCAACCGCTCTTGGCGGCCAGGACGGCGGCGGACAGCCCGATGCCAGAGGACGTGCCGGTGACGACGACGGTGCGCGGTGCAGTCATCGGGCCAGTCTGCTCCCTGCGCGGCCCGGAGCGCCGACCGTTCGTCGCCGGACCTCAGGACCAGCTCCAGGATGCGAGCATCGCCTCGATGACGGGCCGGAACGAGGTGTCGTCCTGCTGGTGCAGGCACCCGACGCCCCAGATCATGCCGTCGCGCTGGGTGAACCACTCGGTCAAGGTCTTGCTCCCCACGGCGGTCTCCGTGCGAATGGCCGCACCGAACGGGCTGAGCACCTCCGTCACGGTGGGGAGAGTCCTGATCCCCCCGTCGAGCTTGTGCTTCAGCTTCCACGCGATGAACTCGCGCAGCGGTCCCCACTTCGAGGTCGGTCCCATGCAGGTGAGGTACACGGACGACGCATTGGGGAGCATCAACGTCGTCGCCGTGTCTGGAGTGTTGCCCAGGCGCCTCGCGGCCGGCGCGCCGACCCTGTAGCCCGTGCACCCGTCGACGGACCGCGGGATGGCGAGCGTCTTCACCAGCTTCACGGACGGATCAGCAGTGATGGTCTCGACGGCCATCGGGGGGAGCTCGCGCGCTGCATCGGCGCGTCCGACCAGGAACATCAGGACGGCGGCACCCGCGAGCAGGACCGACGTGGCGACCGCGACTGCCTTGACGGTGGAGGACATGCCGCTGCATCGGCACCGAGTCCTCGGCTCCTGAGCGCCCGTCGCTCGGCGTCGCTAGCCTCGGCTTCATGAGGCCGTTCGTCCTGCTGGCGACGCGGGCCGAGGATGCCGCCGCGGACGGCGAGCACGCGGCGATGCTGCGCTACGCCGGGCTGCGGCCCTCGGAGCTGATCCGGATCAGGCTCGAGGCCGGGCCGATGCCGCCCATCGACCTCGACGCGATCTCGGGAGTCATCGTCGGGGGCAGCCCGTTCGACGCGAGCTCGACGAACAAGTCGGAGGTGCAGGTGCGGGTCGAGGCCGAGATGGCGGCGCTGCTCGACCGCCTGGTGCCGGCCGACTTCCCGTTCCTGGGCGCCTGCTACGGCGTGGGGACGCTGGGCGTGCACCAGGGTGCGGTCATCGACACCACGTTCGGCGAGCCCATCGGGCCCGTGACGATCACGCTGACCGACGAGGGACGTGCCGACCCGCTGCTCGCGGGGATGCCCGCGTCGTTCGACGCGTTCGTCGGGCACAAAGAGGCCTGCCGGGTGCTCCCGCCCGGAGCGACTTTGCTCGCATCGTCGCCGACCTGTCCCGTCCAGATGTTCCGCGTGCGAACCAACCTCTACGCGACGCAGTTCCACCCCGAGCTCGACATCGAGGGAATCAGCACGCGCATCCGCGTGTACCGCGACTACGGCTACTACCAGCCGGCCGAGGCCGACGACGTGCTCGGCGGCGTGGAGGGGGCCGACGTCGACGCCGCGCACCGGATCCTGTCCGCCTTCGTCCGGCGGTACGCGCGCGCGTGATCGTCAGAGTGCGACGAACCAGCGGGTTCCCGAGATGGTGGGCTCGCACGGCCGTGACGGAGGATCGCCCCGGTAAACCGACCGCTCCTGCCCGTACCAGCTGCGCGGCGCGGCACGTCCGCACGCCTGGTCGGCCAGTGCGCCCGTGCACCCGTTCGGGCGATTTACGTGCACGCTCCATGCTGAGACCGTGCAACGGGCACGCGATCGCCGTGAGCCTGAACAGGGGGCTCGGCCGTGAAGGCTCGCATCGTCGTCGTCGTTACCGCGCTCGCGGTCCTGCTCGGGATGGCCGCTGGGCCGCCCGCATCCGCATCCGCCGCCTACGACGTCACCGTCCGCGTGCTGGCTGCCGGCGGGGCTCCGATCCCGCAGCGCTGGGTCGAGCTCATGGTGCCGGGCGACGACGCCTGGGCCGATCTGGATGGCGACTCCGTCCCGGACGGCCGCGTCGGTGCGGGCTACACGAGCGCTGACGGCACGCTGACGTTCGCGGCTGTGCCCGAGGGCAGCTACACCACGTGGGCGTCCTCGACGTACATGAACTACCCGGTGCCGGTGACCGTCGCCGGCGGGCCCGCCACGGTCACCGTCACCCAGACGCACGTGGCTAAGGTGACCGGCGTCGTGCGGGACGCGGTGACCGGGAAGCCCGTGCCCGCCGCGCGCCTGTTCGGCTGGGACGACCAGGGCCATCAGTCCCTGGAACTGACGTCCGGTACCGACGGGACATTCAGCGCGTTCGCCGAGGCCGGAACATTCACGGTGAACACCGTCGCGGACGACTATCGCTACGACAACCCGATGACGACGTTCGTCGTCAAGGACGGCGTGGATCGCTCCGTCGAGATCCGGATCGCCGCGAGGGAGCGTCTCAGCGGACGCGTGAGCCTCAACGGGTCGGGACGCGCGACGACCATCTCGCTCGGGAGCACGGCCGCGAATACGTCGAGGTCCGGGACCTACGCCGAGTTCGTCGATCCAGGGACCATCGCACCGGTGGTGGACGGCGACTGGGCCACGTACTTCACGACGTACTACGGCAACACGGTCCGCAAGCAGGACGCTCGGCGGATCAAGCTTGCGCACGGTCAGCGCATCGACCACGTCGACATCGCACTCGTCGGCAGCGCGACGGTCACGGGGACCGTCGTCGACAGCAAGGGCCATGCCGCGAAGTACGCGGATGTGACGGCACAGAACCTCGACCGAACCGGCTCGGCGAAGGCGCTGACCGACTCGAAGGGCCGGTACACGCTGCGTGGTCTGGCGTCGGGCAAGGTGCAAGTGACCGTGTGGGGCGGGACCGACAAGAAGCCGGCGAGCGGGTGGGTCACGGTCACGGCGAAGCAGGGCGCGTCGGTCAAGGCGACGAAGGTCGCGCTCGCGAACGACGCGGTGCTGTACGGCCGGATCGCGACCGCCGGCTCGTCGGCCTCGAAGCAGGACGTCACGGTGACCGACTCCAAGGGCTCGGTCTACGGCACGTTCCGGCCGGACAGCGAGGGCTGGGTCGGCATCGCGGGCCTGCCGGCCCATACCTACTACGTCAACGTGGACGGCTCGAACGTCCGCAAGAAGGTCGTCGTCAAGGCGCACAGGATGGTGAGCTTCGGCACGATTTCGCGGGGCAAGCTGGTGACCGTCAAGGGCACGGTCCGCACGGCGTCGGGCAAGGCGGCGTCCGGCGTGCGCGTCACGGTGGTGGACAGCCACGGCATGTCCTACGGGTCGACGAGGACCAGCTCGAAGGGCGCGTACTCGATCAAGGCCGCCGTGTCCGGCGCCTACACGATCGTCGCGTACCCGAAGTCGACCAGCGACGGCTGGACGAGCGCGCCGGTGACCGTGAGGAAGGGCAAGACGCTCACCAAGAACCTGCGGCTCGGCCAGGGTGCGATCGTGACCGGCGTCGTACTCAACTCGAAGGGCAAGCCGGCGATCGGCGTCCGCGTCGAGACGCTCGACGGCCGCAAGGCCACGACGAACAGCGCGGGCGTCTACACGATCAAGGGGCTGCGCGCTGGCAGGACGGGCCTGTGGGTCCACGACCCGGCGTACGTAGGCGGCTACCGGGACACGGTCGTGACCGTCACTGCGAAGGCGGGCAAGACGGTCAAGGCGAAGCGAGCTACCGTCCGCTGAGCTTGTCGGAGCGCCGGCGGCGACCGTCGTCGCAAGCCCGCGATCGGGGTGCGAGTCGAGTCGTTCGACGGTCACAAGGCGACGACCGACAAGGCAGGGAAGTACACGCTCACGGGCTTGCGCGCGGGCAGGACGACCTTGTGGATCCACGACCCGTCGTACGTCGGCGGCTACCGCGACGGCGCGGTCGACGTGACGCCGAAGGCGGGCAGGACGGTGAAGGCGAGGAGCGCCGCAGTCCGCTGACGCGTGTGGCACTCGGACCGTGTCGTGGGCTCGTGCGGCTAGCGCTTGGCGAGGTCGAGTGCTCCGCCGTCAGCCGAGCACCATGAGAGTGACGCCGACCGCGGCGAGCGCGAGTCCGGCGTTCTGCACGCGCGACGTGCGCTCGCCCAGGACGACGCGGGCGAGCAGGACGGTCCCGGCGGGGTACAGCGAGACCAGCACGCCGACGACCGAGAGCAGCCCGCCCCTCAGGGCCAGCAGGTAGCAGACGTAGGCGGACGCGTCGAGGAGCCCGGCGCCCGCAGCCAGCCACCGGGCACTCCTCGTCGCGACGAAGGGCGCTCTCGCGACGAGGATCGCGATCGCGACCGCCACCCACGCGGCGAGCCTGGCGGGTAGCAGCGGTGCGAGCCGGGACTCCTCGCCGGCGGCGTGCTCCAGGAGCACGAGCGACAGCCCGATGCCCACGCCGGCCAGGAGCGCCAGGACCAGGCCGGTTCGGCCCCTCGGCTCGACGTGATGACCGTCGGCCGGTCCAGGCTCGCGACTCACCAGGACGACAGCGCCGAGGGCAAGCGCGATACCTACGAGCGACAGCGCGCCGGGCCGCTCGCCCGCCGCGAGCCCGGCACCCACGGGGATGAGTGCGCCGACGACCGCCGACACGGGTGCGACGACGCTCATCGGGCCGATCCCGAGCGCGGCGTACAGACAGAACAGCCCGAGACCCGCGCAGGCGCCAGCGACAAGCGCGACGACCAGCCCGTCCGTCGTCCAGCCGTCGACAGCGACGGCCGCGAGGACGACGAGCAGCCCGACCGGTGTGCTCAGCGCGAGCACCGACAGCGCGTGGGTCCGCCTCGCGGCGATGCCTCCGACGAAGTCCGCCGTGCCCCAGGCGGCAGCGCCGAGCACGGCCGTCAGGAACCACATGTCGTGCGCCTCGTCACGCCGCGAGCCGGGATGCCGCCGCGCACGCGTCGAGCAGGCGCTCGCGCAGCACGTTCGACCGGCTCGCGTAGTCGCGCTGCCGGCGCGCGTACTCCGCCTTGCCCTCGGGCGTCTCGATCGCCACCGGCGCGAGGCCGTAGGACGAGAAGTCGTACGGCGACGCCGCCATGTCGGTGTAGCGGATCTCGCGCGCGAGCTCGAACGCGTCGAGCAGCACGTCGCCCGGGACGAGCGGGCCCAGCTTCGTCGCCCACTTGTAGACGTCCATCGCCGCGTGCAGGCAGCCCGGTTGCTCGAGCTCGGCGCGGGTGTCCTGGCGGGGCTGGAGTGCGTTGCGGGCCACGGCGTCCGGCGTGAAGAACCGGAACGCGTCGAAGTGGGAGCAGCGGATCTTGTGGGCCTCGACGACCGCGTCGGTTCCCGCGCCGCCCAGCCGCAGGGGCAGCGGGTGCCGGTGCTCGTCGTCGCGCTCGCGGTAGACCATTGCCCACTCGTGCAGCCCGAAGCAGCCGGTGAAGGCGGGGCGCGACGCGGTGGCGGCGAGCAGCCGTGCGGCGAAGTCGACCGTGTCCGCGCGGTCGGCGAGGAACGCCTCGACGTCGAGCGTGACGACGTCGTCGTCCGTGCGGTACCAGCGCTTGGTCCCGAGCGGGGACGGGCCGTCTGCCCCGGGTTCGAGCGCGATCCCCGCACCCGGGTGCCACACGCGCAGCGCCGCGGGTTTGGTGGGGTAGTACTCGAAGAGGAAGTCCTCGACCGCGTGCCGCTCGCCGCGTGCGCGGCGGGCCCGATGCGTGGCGGTCAGCTCGTCGGCGCGGGCCGCGTGCTCGCCGGCCGCACGCGCCCACTCGCGCGCGGGCAGGCGCGTGACTGCGGGGGAGGCGGGCGCGACGGTCACCGCACCAGGGTAGGTGGCCTTGTCGCAGCGGCCCTGCGCCGACAGACTGCGACGATGCTCACGCTCTGCCTGGTCCTGGCCTCGCTCGCCGCGCTGCTGCACGTGGCGTTCTTCGCGATGGAGTCGCTGCTGTACTCGCGGCCGGCCGTGCACACGCGGTTCGGTACCCGCAGCGAGGACGTCGAGGCCACCCGGCCGTGGGCGTTCAACCAGGGGTTCTACAACCTGTTCCTCGCCGTCGGCACGCTCGTCGGCGTCGCGCTCGCGACCGCGGACGACCCGACGACAGGGCTCGCGCTCGTGCTGTTCGGGTGCGGGTCGATGGTGGCCGCGGCGCTCGTGCTCGTCGTGCCGCAGCCCCAGATGGCACGCCCCGCCGCCGTCCAGGGTGTCCTGCCCGCGCTCGCGGTGGTGCTCTCGGTCGTCGAGCTAACGAGCTGACCCCCCGGGGCGCGGTGCCGATCAGCCCGGTGCGCCGATCGCCCGGATCGTGCCGTCGGAGATGGTGACGTAGAGGCGTCCGCCGGCGATCGACGGCCTGGACGCCGTCCACGACGCGCCCAGGGTCGGCGACTGCCAGACGGTCTCCAGCGTCGTGAGGTCGATGGCCACGAGCCGGGTGCTCGTCCGTGCGAAGAGCAGGTCGCCGGCCACGACGGGTGCCGATCCCAGCGAGAGGTCGTCGTCGCTCTGCCAGACCCTCTCTCCGGTGAACCTGTCGAGGATCGTGAGCGTGCCGTCGTAGGAGGTGCCGGACAGGACCCACTGCTCGGTGACCGTTGGCCCGATGTCCAGGGGGTCGCGCACCGTCCACAGGAGCTCGCCCGTGCTCGCCCGGAGCGCGCCCATGCCGGACAGCGTCCCGGCGTACACGACGCCGTCGCGGTAGACGGGGGTCGCGTGCGTGCCGCTGAACCCGATGGGGTCAGCGCAGGTGCTCTCCGGCGGGTCGTACCGCTGGCTCCATTCCTGCGCGCCGGTCGTGACGGAGACCGCCACCACGTGGCAGAAGTCGAACGCGAAGACCCGCGTGCCGTCGCTCGAGACGTCGAGCAGGCGGCTCGTGCCTGCGTCGGTCAACGGGTGCGTCCAGCTGATCGTGCCGGTCGTGACGTTGAGCGCGACGAGCTTGCGCCCGGCCTGCACGATGGCGAGCGAACCGACGACGAGGGCGGAGCCGTCCCCGTCGAGAGAGACGTCCGGGATCGGGGTGTCCCAGGTGACGCCGCCGGTCGCAGCCGCGACCCGGACCACGTGACCCCCGGACGTGACCGCGACGAGCGCCCCGCCGGTCGGCGTCCCCGTCAGGGTCGGGCTGCCGAGGAACGAGCCCGAGTCGGCGGCCGGGGCGCGCTGCCACAGGGGCGGCGCGGCGCTCGCCGTCGTCGTGTCGTACGCGCGCAGGACGCCGTCGCCGCCGATCACGAACGCGCGCGACCCGCTGGCGACGATCTCGGCCGCCCTGCTGGACGGGGTGGTGTCGTCGGCCGTGCTCGTCCACCGCGTGCCGAACGCCGCGACGGCGTCCGCGTCGATGCCCTGCTGACCTGCGGCGACGCCCGTCCGGCCGGTGTCGCCTCCCAGCAGCGGCCACGCCTGCGTCGACGCGGCGCGGACGGCGAGCGTGACGAGGCGGTCCGTGCTGCGCCCGTTCGCGTCGGTGAGCGTGACCGTGAATCGCGAGGTTCCCGCGGCCGTCGGCGTACCGCCGAGCGAACCGTTCGGGGCGAGCGCGATCCCCGCTGGCAGGGTCCCGTCGGTGACCGACCAGGCGTACGGCGCGACGCCGTCGCCGGCCGTCAAGGTGCCCGCGTACGGCGACCCGGTCCAGCCGATCGGGAGCCGCTGGAGGTCGATGCGCGGCGCGCGCGGGCCGACGCCGAGCACCTCGAGCGCCTTGCCCTGCGCGAGCACGTGGCCGTTCCCGACGATGGGCGGTACGGCCGACGTGTCGCTCATCGTGATGGTGCGCAGCACCGCGCCCGTCTGGGTGTCGACCGCGAACAGGGAGCTCGGCTGCCGCTCTCGCGCGAGCTCGCTCGCATGCACCCAGAGGATCCCGTGCTGGACCGCCATGCCGGCGCGGACCGGGTAGTCGGTCTCTGCGGACCACGCGGCGGTGCCGTCTGCGAGCCGGACCGCGGTCGCGCCCGCCCCCGACCAGCCGCCGAGCTCGTCGAACTCGGCCGTCGACAGGTAGGCCTGCGTCTCGTCGGCCACCATCTGCCCGAACACGTTGACAGGGGTGGTGTAGCTCCACACCACCGCCCCCGTGGCCGGGTCGCGTCGCACCAGGCCCGGGTGCTCCACGACCAGGAGGGCGCCACCCGAGACGACGACCTGGCTGGCAGACGTGGCCTTCGTCCACTGCGGTGTGCCCGTGCCCGTCGCCGAGAAGGCGCGCACCGCGTGCGCGCTGTCGATCACGAAGACCCGGGTGCCGTCCGAGGCGATCGCGTCGGGCCGGCCCGTGCCGATCGGACGCTGCCACGCCCGTGCGCCGTCGCTGAGGCGATAGCTCGTGACCTGCGCGTCGTTGCCCGTGCCCGTCGTGGCGATCACGGCGTCGCCGGCGACCACCACGTCGAACGGCGCCACTCCGGGGTCGGTCAGCCGGGTGTCCCACAGGACCGCGTGGCTCCCACCGCGCTCGACCGCCACGATGCTGATCGTGGTGTTGCACACCACCGCCGTCGCGGTGACGACGATCTGGCCGCAGGAGTACGAGCTGCCGAACCCTGCCGGGATCGGCGTGGACCACAGGAGCTCGCCGCTCGAGACGTCGTAGGCGAGCAGGCCGCTGGTGGAGGGGCTGCCGATCGAGCCCGTCGAGTAGAGGACCCCGTCGACCAGGGCATTCGCACCGGAGGGAGCCAGCGACCACTCGGGTGCGACCCGAGCGACGTTTCCGGCGGTGATCGTGGACTCGAGGACGTTGCTTCCGCTCAGGCCCGCGTCGGCGCCGCGAGCGGCCCAGTTCGCCGCCGGGCCGACGGCGAGCGTCACGGTGCGCGTCGCGGTCGCGCCGCCTGCGTCGGACACCTGCACGGTGAAGCTCGACGACCCGGTGGCCGTCGGACGCCCCAGCAGCACCCCGTGCGCGTTGAGGGTCAGGCCTGCCGGGAGCGCGCCAGACCCGAGCGACCACGTCAGCGGCCCGCTGCCGTCGGCCGCCCGGAGCGCGAAGGCGTAGCCGACACCCACCTGAGCCGCGGGCAGCGTGCCGTCGAGGACGTGCAGCACCAGCGGCGCGGCCGCGACCTCGATCCGCAGGGCCCGGGTGGCGACCTGGCCGTGCGCATCCGTCGCACGGAAGGTCGGCGTCCAGGCGCCTGCGCTCGTCGGCGTCCCGGCGAGCGTGCCTGCGGCGGACAGGGCGAGGCCCGGGGGCTTCGCGCCGCTCCAGGTCCACGTGACCGGTGCGGCGGCGTTCGCGGCGAGCAGGTTCGTGGAGTAGCCCGTGCCCGCGACCGCGCCGGGCAGGCTCGACGTCGTCACGGACAGCGCCTTGACGGTGAGCGTTCGCGTGGTCGACGTCGTCCCCGCGAGGACGCCCGACAGGCCCGTGACGACGAGCCGGTACCTCTGGGTGCCCGCGGGCGTGGTGACGAACCGGACGGAGATGGCCCCGGACCGGCCGACGAGCGCCGAGGCGGCCGTGACCCACGTGGTGCCCGACGCTCGTTGCACGGTCGCCCGTACGCCGGCGAGTGCCGCCGCGGTCGTCGCGGTCCAGGTGCGCGGGTCGCCCACGACCGCGGCCGTCGAGGCGGGCGAGAGCACGGACTGCGTCAGCGGCGCGACGACGACGAGCGTCACGCCGTGCGACGTCCCTGCCGCGAGGCCGGTGGCCCCCGCGAAGCGGACCCGGTACTGCCAGATCGCCCTCTGTGCGGTGCGTGTGAACGAGTAGGCGCCGCCGCCGCCGCCCGTCTTCGCCGAGGCGACCTTCGTCCAGGTGGCGACCGCGGGGGCCTTGCGCTCCAGCGAGACCGTGCGACCGGGCAACGCCGTGCCCGACTTCTTGTGCAGCGTGCCCGAGACGACGGCCGTCGTGCCGTAGGCGATGCGCGCGTTCGTGAGCTTCGCGCTCAGCGTCACGGCGGCAGCCTTCGTCGCCGCTGCGACGGTGGGGGTCTGCGCCTCGGATCCTGACGTCGCGGGCGGCGCGGCCACAGCAGCGGCCGGCAGCGCGAGACACAGGGCGAGGACCGCCGCGACGATCGCGGGGCGGGTGGCGCGTGCGGCCATGGCCGTGCCTCCGGGCTGCGGAGACTCGGACGGCCTCGCTGCGCCGATCTTAGGTCGAAATCGGGACAGATCGTGACAATCGGCGCAACACGTTCGAGTGGATCAGACGGTGGCCGAGTCTCGCATGGCGGACCATGGCGTCCCGTCTCTTGAAACCTCCCCCCTTTCACGGCCTACAGTTCCCTGTGAGCACCGAAGCAGCCCCCGCCAAGCAGGACGTCTACACCCACGGGCACCACGAGTCCGTGCTGCGCTCCCACCG
>Ga0160432_101022_pt1 | contig 11031 bp, 10 predicted proteins | sample HID1971M_E0MG_FD_108250 | JGI IMG/M metagenome (GOLD analysis project Ga0160432, IMG submission 108250) | Enriched millipede-associated microbial communities from UW Madison campus, WI, USA - HID1971M_E0 MG | ecosystem: Host-associated > Arthropoda: Insects > Digestive system > Unclassified ... | reverse complement strand
GCACGCTGTCGAGCGAGCGCAGCATCGGGATCGGCAGCATGCCGATGCGCACCATGCCGGCGCCGAGCGCCTTCGTGTCGGCCACCACCTTGTCGAACTCCGTCTGCAGCGACGGGTTGGCGGAGCCCGCCGCGCCGATGCCCGCCGACGTCGAGCAGACCTCGAAGCCGAAGTCGTCCTGCGCGCGCCGCAGGTCGCCCAGCACGTCGGGTGTCAGCCGGGTGGCCGACAGCTCCGCGACCCGGTAGCCGACGTCGACCGTGCGGCGGATCGCCTCGTAGGCGCCGAGCTGCTCGACGGCGCCCCGCAGCATCATCGCCTGTACGCCGATGCGTGCCATGTGGTTCTCCTACCAGTCGTGGACGGTGCCGTCGGAGAGGCGGTTGTACGGCAGGTAGGCCTGCTCGTACGGGTACTTGCCCGCCTCGTCGAGGTCGAGCTCGACCCCGAGCCCCGGCTCGTCGCCGGGATGCAGCAGGCCGTCCTTCCACGTGAAGGACTGCTGGAACACCTCGTCGGTGCGCGAGCCGTGCTTCATGTACTCCTGGATGCCGAAGTTGTGGATCGCGAGCCCCAGGTGCATGGCCGCGGCCATGCCCACCGGCGAGATGTCGGTCGGCCCGTGCATGCCCGACTTGATCTGGTACAGCGCCGCGTAGTCGAGCGTCTTCTTGAGCGCCGTGATGCCGCCCATGTGGGTGACGGCGCCGCGCACGTAGTCGATGAGCTGGTCGCGGATGATGTCCTTGAAGTCCCACACCGTGTTGAAGATCTCGCCGATCGCGAGCGGCGTCGTGGTGTGCTGACGCACGAGCCGCAGCGCCTCCTGGTTCTCGGCCGGCGTGCAGTCCTCGAGCCAGAACAGGTCGTACGGTTCGAGATATTTGCCCAGGCGAGCCGCCTGGATGGGCGTCATGCGGTGGTGGCCGTCGTGCAGCAGCGGGATCTCGGGCCCGAACTCGTTGCGCACCGCCTCGAACACCTTCGGAAGGTGCAGCAGGTACGGCCGCGTCTCCCAGTCCTCCTCGACGGGCCGGGCGCCGCGGCGCGCGGGCTCGTGGTCGTACCGCTCCTCGCCACCGCCGGTGAAGGACGACTGCGCGGCGATGCCGTAGATGGCCTTGAGCCCGGGCACAGCGGTCTGGATGCGGATGGCCTTGTACCCCTGCTCGAGGTGGTCGCGCACCGAGTCGAACAGCGACGGCAGGTCGGTGCCCGACGCGTGACCGTACGCGAGCAGGCCGTTGCGCGACGCACCGCCGAGCAGCTGGTAGACCGGCATCCCGGCCGCCTTGCCCTTGATGTCCCACAGCGCCATGTCGACCGCGGCGATCGCCGCCATCGTGACCGGGCCCCGTCGCCAGTACGCCGACCGGTAGAGGAACTGCCACGTGTCCTCGATGCGGTGCGCGTCGCGGCCGAGCAGCAGCGGCACGATGTGCTCGGTGAGGTACGCGACGACCGCGAGCTCGCGCCCGTTGAGGGTCGCGTCGCCGAGACCCGTCAGCCCGTCGTCGGTCGTGAGCTTCAGCGTGACGAAGTTGCGGTTCGGGCTGGTGACGATCACCTCGGCCTTGTCGATGATCACGATGCGTTCCCTTCGAGAGTGCGGATGAGAAGAGCAGTGGATGCGGTCACCTCGGCGCCGTCGGGCGACGCGGCGAGGTCGGGGGCCAGGGCCTGCAGGATCGTGGCCGCGGCGGCGGCGGCATCCCCTTCCGCGGTGCCGAGCGCCGGACCCTCGAGCGCGCCCGCGCGGACGGCGGCGCCCCACGCGGCGAGCGCGGTGAGCTCGCCGTCGCCGGGGCCGAGGCCGCGCGAGAGGCGCTCGGCGATGACGGGCACGATGCGTTCGCGCAGCTTCAGCGCGCTGTCGCGGGCGATCTGGCGCAGCTCGTGGCGGATGCGGGGGTTCTCGAAGCGCCCGGCGATCGAGGTGCGCACGCGGGCGATCTCGTCGGGCGCGAAGGGCAGCACGTCGCCGGCGTCCGTCCACAGCTCGTCGAGGGCCGCGCGGCACACCGGGTCGCCCATGGCATCGGCGACGGTCTCGTGCCCGCGCAGCAGGCCGAGCGCCGCGAGCAGGGTGTGTCCGGCGTTGAGCAGCCACAGCTTGCGCAGCTCGTACGGCACGATGTCGTCGACGAACTCGGCGCCGGCCGCCTCCCACGCCGGGCGCCCGGCCGGGAAGCCGCCCGCGAGGATCCACGACCCGTACTCCTCCGCGACGAGCGCGGTCGGGTCGTCGCGCAGCCCGTCCGGCAGCATCGCCGGATCAGGCGCGGGGGTGATGCGGTCCACCGCGGTCGACACGAACGAGGCGTTGCTCTCGATCCACGCCGCGAGGTCGAGGTCGGCGTCGCGGGCGAGTCCGAGCACGGCCCGCGCCAGCACTCCCCCGTTGTCGCACAGGTTGTCGCAGCTGACGATCGCGACCGGGCCGCCGCCGGCGTCGCGGCGCGCGCGGAGCCCGTCGACGAGCCGGCCGGGGACCGTGGCGGGCAGCACGCCCGCGCGGAGCGCCTCGAGGTCGTCGGCGGCCTCCTGTTCGCCGGGGTGGTAGCCGGCCTCGGTGATGGTGAGCGTGATGACGGCGACGGATGCCGCGACCTCGCGCCAGCGCGTCGCGTCGGCGCCGTCGCGGGCCTCGACGATCGACGCGATCTCGTCGACGCGCTCGCTGTCGCGCCCGAGCAGCACGAGCGGGTACCGATGGTCGCGTGCGGCGAGCTGCTCGGCCGCGCGCGGCGAGCGCACGGTGAAGGCCGCGATGCCCCACTGCTCGCCGCCGTCGGCCGCGGCGGCGCGGTTGGCGAGCTCGGTGTACCAGGCCACGTGCGAGCGGACGAACGCGCCGAGTCCGACGTGCGCGATCCGCACGGCCGGGATGCTCATGCGCGCTGCGGGACCGGGACGACGAGCTCGACGTCGTCGTACCCACCGTCGAGCACGTCGTCGATCGCGACCCTGCGCCCCGTCGTGGCCGACGCGTAGACGGCGCGCACTGTCGCGAGCGTGAGGAGCGCCTCGTCGACCGTCACGATCGGGTCGCGGCCCTCGGCCACCGCGTCGAGCAGGTCGCGGTACTGGCGCTCGTGGCCGGTGGCCGACTGCGTGGCGTCGACCGGGACCTCGCCGTTCGCCGGTTCGAGGCCGTACCGGTCACGCTGGTTGCCGCCGCCCTGCAGGCCCATGTCGTTCGCGGCGGAGAGATCGGCGATGTGGATGTACTCCAGTTCGTCGGAGTCGATGACGGCGGACCCCGCCGAGCCCTGCACCTGCAGCCGCACGGCCAGTCCCGGGTACCCGGCGGTCGTGGCGTGCAGCACCGCGAGCGCGCCGGACTCGAACGTGATGGTGGCCACCACCGTGTCTTCGACCTCGACGCCCTCGTGCGCGAGCAGCGCGTACTCGGCGCTCACCGCGACGGGGCGCCCCAGGAACCACAGCAGCAGATCGAGCGTGTGCACGCCCTGGTTCATGAGCGCGCCGCCGCCGTCGAGGGCCCACGTGCCGCGCCAGTCACCGGAGTCGTAGTAGCCCTGCGACCGCCACCAGGGCACGGTCGCCACCGCAGAGGTGAGGCGCCCGAAGCGGCCGGCCTCGATCGCGCCGTGCACGATGAGGCTCGCCGGGTCGAACCGGTGCTGGCTGATGATCGTGCACACCTGGCCGGCGTGCGCGCGGGCGGCCTCGGCGAGCCGGCGCGCGCGCACCAGGTCGACGTCGAGGGGCTTCTCGATGATCACGTGCGCGCCGGCCTCGAGCGCGGCGATGCCCTGCTCGACATGCAGGCCGCTCGGCGTGCCGATCACGACGAGCCGCACCGGCACGGCGGCCACGGCGTCTTCGATCGAGGCGAACACGTGCGGGCGGGCGCCGGTGCGGGCCTCGACCTCGTCGGCGAGCGCGTCGGCGCGTTCGCGCACCGGGTCGATGAGCGCGACGAGGCTCAGCTCGGGGAACGCGAGCACCGACTCCACGTGGGTGCGGCCGATGACGCCGCAGCCGACGATCGCGGTGGCGAGGGGGGCGGATGCCAGGGTCATGCGAGGGTCACTCCTGCGTCGTCGGTGAGGGAACGGAACGCCCGTGCGGCGCGGCCGAAGGCCGCGGCGCCCGAGAAGCCGCCGGTCGCGCTGACGTCGGCGAGATGTGGCTCGAGAGACGCGAAGCCCGCGTAGCCGGCATCCCGGAGGTTCGCGATCGTCTCGCGCAGCTCGCCGTCGCCCTCGCCCGCCGGCACCACCTCGCCGTCGGAGAGGCGCGCGTCCTTGACCTGGAGGTATTCGACGTAGGGCGCGAGCTGCGCCCACCCGTCCGTGACCGGGCGGACGCCGACCTGCACGAAGTTCGCGTTGTCCCACGCCAGGCGCAGCGCGGGCGAGTCCACCGTCTGCACGATGTCGAGCACGCGCTCGGGCACGTCGCCGTAGATGTGCTTCTCGTTCTCATGGACGAGCGTGACGCCGGCCTGCTCGGCGCGCTCGGCCCACGTCCGCATGCGGCTCAGGATCTCGTCGCGGCCGCGGGCTGCGGCATCCGGCTCGTGGCACCAGAACGAGAACAGCCGGATGTGGTGCGACCCGAGCGCCTCGGCCGCGCGCAGCCCGCGGTCGAGGCGGCCGAGCTCGAACTCGACGGGCTCGCTGAGCTCGCTCTTGCCGATCGGGGACGCGATCGCCGAGACGCCCATGCCCGCGTCGCGGACGGCCGCGGCGAGGGTCTCGAGTCCGTCGTCGGCGAGGTCGACGATGTTGGTGCCCCACGCCGAGCGGATCTCGATGTGCCGGGCGCCGAGCGCCGACAGCACCGCGCACTGCACGCGCGGGTCGGGGTCGATCTCGTCGCCGAAGCCGGACAGCTGCCAGGTCGTGCTCGTGTGGTTCGTCATCGCATTCTCGTTCGGGGGGACGGGTGCGGGGACAGGCTAGCCCCGTCGCGCATCGTTGTGCAATCGTTTGCCAAGCATTGCCACGATGGCTAGGCTCGCACCAGTTCCGGCGAGGCGGCACGTTGTGACGGCACGGAAGGGGATGGGGCGATGGACGAAGAAGCGGATGCCGCAAGCCGGCGCCCCGCGACCATCGGCGACGTCGCGCGTCTGGCGGGCGTCGCGACCTCGACCGTCTCGCGCGCGCTGACCGTGCCCGGGCGCGTGAGCGAGGCGACGCGCAAGCGCGTCGTCGCGGCCGCCGCCGAGCTGTCTTACGTGCCGAGCTCGCACGCGCGCTCGCTGGTGTCGGGCACCACGCGCACCGTCGCGCTGCTCGTGCCCGACATCGCCAACCCCTTCTACTTCGGCCTGATCCGCGGGGCGCAGCGGCAACTGCGGGCCGCCGGGTACGCACAGCTGCTCGTCGACACCGAGGAGTCCGCCGAGATCGAGGCCGACACCGTCGACCTCATGCGCAAGTCGGCCGACGGCGTGATCCTCGCGGCCTCGCGTCTGGACGAACGGCAGCTCGCGACCCTCGCGCAGCGGCAGCCGATCGTGACCGTCAACCGCGACGTCCCCGGCGTGCCGAGCGTCATCCTCGACACCCCCGACGGCGCCCGTCAGGCGCTGCTGCATCTGCGCTCGCTCGGTCACCGGCGCATCGTGTACGTGGGCGGTCCCGCCGACTCCTGGTCGAGCGCGCGGCGCTGGCAGGCGCTGCAGGCGACGGCCGCCGCGCTCGACGTCGACCTGCAGCAGAGCGGACCGTGGATGCCGCACGCCGAGGCCGGCGCGACGGCCGCCGACGCGGTCGTCGGCACGGCCACCGCGTGCATCGTGTTCAACGACGTGCTGGCCTTCGGCATGCTGCGGCGCCTCCGCGAGCGGGGCGTGCGCGTGCCCGAGGACCTGTCGATCGTCGGCTGCGACGACGTGTTCGGCGCCGACTTCTGCGACCCGCCCCTGACGACGATCGCCGCCCCCATCGAAGAGGCCGGCCGCGTCGCGGTGACGATGCTGCTCGACACGATCGCGGGCACGGGCTCGGGCCGCACGCGCGCGATCCTGCCCACGTACCTGCGCGCCCGCCGCAGCAGCGGCCCCGCCGCCGACGGACACCCCGCTCCCGTGTCACGAACCGCGCCGTCGGGCCGCGGTTCGTGACAGGGGAGCACCCTCACTGACCCGCACAGATCGAGAACGGAAGCCCGTGGAGCTGAAAGCCGACGCCGACCGCCTGTTCCCCGCCGACGCCGGCGTGCGCCGCCTCGCGGCGGAGCTGCACGCGGCGGTCGCCGATGCGCCGATCGTGTCGCCGCACGGCCACGTCGACGCGCGGCTGCTGCTCGACGACGCGCCGTTCGCCGACCCCGCCGACCTGCTCGTCACGCCCGACCACTACGTGCTGCGGCTGCTGCACGCCCACGGCGTCCCGCTGGACGCGCTCGGCCGCGGGCCCGCCGGCGAGGCCGCGCCGCCGCGCGAGGTGTGGCGCGCGTTCGCGTCGCACTGGCACATGTTCGCCGCGACGCCGGTGCGGGTGTGGCTCGAAGACACGCTGCAGAACGTGATCGGGCTGGACCGGCATCCCTCCGCGGCGAACGCCGACGAGCAGTTCGACGCGATGACGGCCTGGATCGCCGACCCGGTGTCGCGTCCGCGCCGGCTGTACGAGCGGTTCCGCATCGACGTGCTCGCGACCACCGACGACCCCGCCGACGACCTCGCCGCCCACCGCGCGCTGGGCGCCGACCCGTCATGGCAGGGGCGCGTGATCCCGACATTCCGTCCCGACCGCTACCTCGACCCGTCCGCGTCGGGCTGGCGGGCGGCGCTCGACGACCTCACGGCGGCGAGCGGCATCGACTGCGGCACGCACGCGGGCCTCATCGCCGCGCTCGAGGACCGGCGCGCGTACTTCCGTGCCGCCGGCGCCACGTCCACCGACACCGGCGTCGCCGAGGCCTGGGCGGTGCGCGCGGCACCCGCCGAGCTGGAGCGCATCCACGCCGCCGCCCGGGCGGGCGGGGTGCCGGCATCCGATGCCGCCGCGTACCGCGCGCACATGCTGTGGGAGCTCGCCCGCATGTCGAGCGAGGACGGTCTCGTGATGCAGCTGCACCCGGGCGTGCTGCGCAACCATCACACCCCGACGCTCGAGCGCTTCGGCCCCGACACCGGCCACGACCTGCCGCTCCCGACGTCGTACTCCGTGCCGCTGCGCGAGCTGCTGCGCGACTTCGGCACCGACCCGGGGTTCCGCATGGTGCTGTTCACGGTCGACGAGACGTCGTTCAGCCGCGAGATCGCGCCGCTCGCCGGCTTCTACCCCGCCGTGTTCGCGGGGGCGCCGTGGTGGTTCCTCGACTCCCCCGACGGCATCCGCCGGTACCGCGAGGCCGTCACCGACTCCGCCGGCTTCTACAAGACGAGTGGCTTCATCGACGACACCCGGGCATTCCTGTCGATCCCGGCCCGCCACGATGTCGCGAGGCGGATGGATGCCGGCTGGCTCGCCACCCTCGTCGCCACCGGCCGCCTGCCCGAGGAGGAGGCGCGCCGCATCGCCGCCGACCTCGTCGGCCCGCTCCCCCGCCACGTCTTCCGCCTGGGCGACTGACCGGGCGGACCTACGGTCGGAGCACCAGCAGCGAGCTCGTGGCCGTCGCGAGCACCTGGCCGCCGGCATCCGTCAGCTCACCCTGCGCGAAGATCACCCGCCGGCCGCCCTTCACGACCCACCCGCGCGCGCGGAGTCGCCCGGACGAGGCGAGGATCGGCCGCAGGTACGACACGTCGAGGTCGATCGAGGTGTACCCCACGCCCGCGGGCAGCGTCGTGTGCCCCGCGCACCCCACCGCCGAATCGAGCATCGTGCACGCCAACCCGCCGTGGACGAGCCCCAGCGGGTTGTAGTGGAACTCGTGCGGGTCGCACTCGAAGACGGCCTCGCCGGGATCGGCCGATGCCAGCCAGAAGCCCATCAGCCGTGCGATCGGCGGCGGCGGGTAGTCGCCCTCGACGATCGCTCGGAGATAGCTCAGGCCGTCGTGGCCACGGGATGCCTCCAGCGGAGGCATCGGGTCCTCCCAGCTGATGGTCCGCGTGCGTTCCGCATTCGCTGCCATGGCCACACGATAGCCTCGCGGCCGGCCTGACCGCTGCGCTAGGTGTACTGACCCGGATCGTTGTTGACGTAGGAGAGGCCTCCGGGGTCGAGTTGGAGCTGTCTAGTTCTTCAGCTCGAACACACGGAGGCCTCTCGTGTCCCACGCTAATGCCCGGCTGACTCCGGCCGGCCGGTCGATCCTCGTCCAGCGCATCCAGGCGGGTCGTGCGATCGCGCACGTCGCCGCGGAGATGGGGATCTCGCGCACGACCGCTTGGCGGTGGTGGCGCCGGTTCCGTGAGCAGGGGCCGGCGGGTCTGATCGACCGCTCCAGCGTCGCCCGGTGCCATCCAGCCCGAACGACGCCGTGCGTGGAGACGCGGGTGCGGATCATGCGGCATCTCGCCCGCCGCGGGCCGGTGTTCATCGCCAGCAAGCTCGGCATGCACGCCTCCACGGTGGGTCGGGTGCTGCGCCGCCACCGGGTGCCGCTGCTGCGGGAGCTGGACCCGGTCACCGGAACGGTGATCCGCGCCACCCGCCGCTCCGCGCAGCGCTACGAGCATGACCATCCCGGCTCGCTGATCCACATCGACGTGAAGAAGCTCGGCCGCATCCCCGACGGCGGTGGCTGGCGGATGCACGGCCGCAGCGAGAAGGTCCGCGGCCGCGGAATCGGCTACGACTACGTCCACACCGCGATCGACGACCACTCCCGCGTCGCCTACGCGGAGACCCACGACGACGAGAAAGGCACCACCGCAGCCGGGTTCCTGGAACGCGCGATCGCGTTCTACGCCGACCTCGGCGTCACCGTCGAACGCGTCATCAGCGACAACGCGTTCGCCTACAGAAAGTCGGCCGCGTTCCACGCTGTCATCGACGCGCACGGCATCACCCAGAAGTTCATCCGTCCCCATTGCCCCTGGACCAACGGGAAGGTGGAGCGGCTGAACCGCACCCTCGCGAGCGAATGGGCATACGCCCGAGCCTGGACCTCGAACACCGCTCGCGCGGCGGCCTTGCCCGCCTGGTTGGACTACTACAACCTAGACAGGCGCCACCTCGGCATCGGAGGCAAGACCCCCATCGACCGAATCAACAACGGTCGAGGTCAGTACAGCTAGGCCCGGCGCAGCTCCAGCACGGGGATCGTGCGGACGCCCTTCGTGCGCACCTCGTACTCCCCGAAGCCCGGGTAGCGGCTCACCTGCTCGGCGTAGATGCGGTCGCGGTCGGCGCCGCGGACCTCGCTCACGGTGACGGGGTACTGCTCCTCGCCGACCTCGACGCTGCCGGTGCCAGCGTCACGCAGGTTGTAGTACCAGGCCGGGTTCGCGGGGTCGCCGGCCTTGCTCGCGAAGACATAGATGCTGTCGGGGTCGGACTCGTTGGCGAGGTACATCACCGGGGTCACGTGCTCGGCGCCGCTCCGGCGCCCGCGGTGGTGCATCAGCACGATCGGGGCGCCCTCGAAGTAGCCGCCGACCTTGCCCTTGTTGGCACGGAACTCGGCGATCGTGTGGGCGTTCCAGTCGTTCGGGTCAGACATCTCGCGTCCTCCGTCTGTTGTGGGGTGGGGTACACCGAGCGTACGGGCGCCCGGAGGGGGTCAGGGTCGTCAGCCGACGCGGAGCTCCTGCGGTTCGACGACCACGTCCACGAGCGCACCGCCGCGCCACACGGTCATCTCCAGGCGGCGGCCGATCGCACCCTCGACCATGCGCCGCTGCAGGGCGGTGGGGTTCAGGATCGGCACGCCGTCGAGCGACAGCACGATGTCGCCGACGCGGGCGCCGGCGACCGCCGCCGGGCTGTCGGGAACGATCGAGACGACCTGCATCCCGACCTTCGACCCGGCCTTCGCGGCGACGTCGGGGCCGAGCGGCACGGTCGAGCCCGCGATGCCGAGCCACGCGCGCCGCACGCGGCCCGTCGTCCGGAGCGCGTCGATGATCTCGCGCGTCGTCGCGTTGATCGGCACGGCGAGACCCAAGCCGATGCCGGCGACGGCGGTGTTGACGCCCACCATGCGTCCGGCGCTGTCGGCCAGCACGCCGCCGCTGTTGCCGGGGTTGAGCGCGGCGTCGGTCTGGATCACCTCGTCGATGACGCGGCCCGAACGGGTCGGCAGCGAGCGCCCGAGGGCGGAGACGATGCCGGCGGTCACGCTGCCCGACAGGCCGCGCGGGTTGCCGAGGGCGACGACGAGCTGGCCGACGCCGAGGGTGGCGGCATCCCCCATCCGCACCGGCGGCGGCGTCTCGCCGTGCGCACGAAGGACGGCGAGGTCCGACAGCGGATCGGCCCCGACGACGGAGGCCTCGGCAGAGGTGCCGTCGGGGAACGAGAGCTCGACGCCCACGGCGCCCTCGACGACGTGCGCGCTCGTGAGCAGGTGGCCGTCGGCGGTGATCACCGAGGCGCTGCCGGCGCCGGCGCCCTGACGGGTGCGCACGCCGACGGCGGCCACGGACGGCAGCACCGCCTGGGCGACGCGCATCACCGTCGAGGAGTAGGCGTCGAGCGCCTCGTTGTCGTCCACGCACCCAGTGTCGCGCCGCCACAGCGGGCGCGGCCCGAGTTCGCGCACGGCGGACGCGGCCCGGCGGACGCCGCACGCCCGACGCGGCACGGGCCCGACGCGGCACGGGCCGGAGCGGCGTGCGCCGCCCCGGCCCGGCCGTCGGGTCAGCCTGTCACGTACGACACGGCATCGACGCGGAGCACCTCGCCCGACGCCTTGACCAGTCGCAGCGTGTGTTGCCCCTTCTTCAGACCGCTCTTCTCGAACAGCTTCTGCTGCGTGAGGCGGGCATCGCCGTGCAGGTCCACGGTGTCGACGAGCTTGCCGTCGAGGTACACCTCCACGGTGCCCTGGTCGGGCGCGACCGGTCCCGTCACGGTGACGGCGGTGCCCGAGAAGGTCAGCGACACCGCGGCGCCGTCGTCCTTCGTCGCATGCACGTCGTCGCGCAGATCG
>Ga0160432_101021_pt1 | contig 11043 bp, 9 predicted proteins | sample HID1971M_E0MG_FD_108250 | JGI IMG/M metagenome (GOLD analysis project Ga0160432, IMG submission 108250) | Enriched millipede-associated microbial communities from UW Madison campus, WI, USA - HID1971M_E0 MG | ecosystem: Host-associated > Arthropoda: Insects > Digestive system > Unclassified ... | reverse complement strand
TGGGCGATGCCAAACATCATGACGCGTGTGTCGGCTTCCAACACCTTGCCGCCGCAAGTGGTTTCGTCACCCAGGCGAATGAAATGTCCTTTGGCCATTGCTGATCTCCCTCTCTGCTGGCGCCCCAGTCATGGAAAGCGCACCACTGTTAACGATCGAAAAGCCGACTCGGGATGAGCGGCTTAACGCAAAGTACGTGGACAGAGAGGTAATTCAAGATGGTCTAGAAAATCAGGAAAGATCCCACAAGCCAGACAGAAGAAGCCGACGAAAATGGAGATAGGTGAAATATCTGCACACCCGCTCGCTCAATCCGCCCGACTCAACGAAGTCCACAACAACTGCGCCGCATACCCCCGATACGGCCGCCACCCTTCAGCCCGCGCCAACAAATCCCGAGCCGTCACCACCCCACCTTCCAATGCCACCAACGCATTGATCAACCCCACATCCCCATTCGGCAACCCATCCATCTCCCGTAACTGCCGCAGAGCAATGTACTGCGCCGTCCAGTCACCAACCCCATACAACGCCAGCACCCGCTTCACTCCGCCCTCCCGACCGGGCTCAAACAATAAAGGATCATCAAGCAACGCCTGAGCCACGCCCGACAGCGTCCGGCCTCGGCTTTTCGGCATTCCCAACGTCGCAAGGTCCGCCGCCGCCAACACCGTCGCCTCGGGAAACACATGGGTCAAGCCACCGTGCGGCGAGTTCAGTGGCGCGCCGTACTGCGCCACTAGTTTCCCAGCCAGCTTGATGGCCGCACCCACAGTAATCTGTTGCCCCAACACCGCACGAATCGCCAGTTCCAGGCCATCCCACGTCCCCGGCACGCGCAGCCCCGGATGCTGTGCAATCAGGCGTGCCAGCAGTGGATCGAACGCCAGGTGCCGTTGCATGGTGATGAGGTCAGCATCCAGATCAAACATCCGCCGCAGCCGGGCGACGATCTCGGGTATGGCACTCGCATCGGGAAAGTCGAGGGTCAGTTCCAGTGAGTCTGCGGTCGCAGGCTTGATCGAGAGTGTGCCGTGAAGCCCGTTCAGGCCGATGCTGCGTGAGTAAGTGCCGTCGACCACCTGTTCCATTCCGGCAATCGCCCGCGCCGACAGAAACCCCAGCATGGCCGGCCAGTCATAGGGCGGCTCGAACGCCAGCAGCAACTTCACAGCCGCAGCACCCCGCTGTACAGCCCATATGCCGCCAACCCGGCACCGCAGACGACGCAGGTAAAGATGCCTTTCTCGATGGTGGTGAACAAAGGCTTGCCCTGTTCATGCCTGGCCTTGGCGAACAGGATCACACCCGGCGCATAGAGCAACGCGGAGAGCAGCAGGTACTTCAAGCCGCCGGCATACAGCAGCCACACCGCGTAGCTCAGGGCGACGCCGCCGATCAGCAGGTCCTTGGTTCGTTCGGCGGAGGCGTGTTCGTAGGTTTCGCCGCGTCCGCTCAACAGCACCGCATAAGCCGCCGACCACAGGTAGGGCACCAGGATCATCGATGACGCGAGGTAGATCAGGCTGGTGTAGGTGCCGGCGGAGAACAGGGTGATCAGCAAGAACAGCTGGATCATCACGTTGGTCATCCACAGCGCATTGACCGGCACATGGTTGGCGTTTTCCTTGGTCAGGAACGCCGGCATGGTCTTGTCCTTGGCCGTGGCGAAGAGGATTTCGGCGCACAGCAGCGCCCAGGACAGCAATGCGCCCAACAGTGAAATCCCCAGGCCGATGCTGATCAGCAACGCGCCCCACGGGCCGACGATATGCTCCAGCACCGCGGCCAGCGACGGGTTCTGCAAGGTGGCCAGTTCCGGCTGGCTCAGGATGCCCAGTGACAGCACGTTGACCAGCACCAGCAGCGCCAGCACCCCGAGAAACCCGATGACCGTGGCCCGACCCACGTCCGCACGTTTCTCGGCGCGCGCCGAGTAGACGCTGGCGCCCTCGATGCCGATGAACACGAACACTGTGACCAGCATCATGTTGCGTACCTGGTCCATCACGCCGCCGAAACTCGGGTTGCTGCGTCCCCAGATGTCGCGGGTAAAGACGTCCGCTTGAAAAGCTACGGCGGCGATCACGATGAACATGATCAGCGGCACGATCTTCGCCACGGTCGTCAGCAGGTTAATGAAGGCTGCTTCCTTGATCCCGCGCATCACCACGAAGTGCACCGTCCACAGCAGCACCGAGGCACAGGCGATGGCGACCGGGGTGTTGCCTTCGCCGAACACCGGGAAGAAAAACCCCAGGGTGCTGAACAGCAAAACGAAGTAACCGACGTTACCCAGCCAGGCACTGATCCAGTAGCCCCAGGCCGAAGAGAAGCCCATGTAGTCGCCGAAACCGGCCTTGGCGTAAGCGTACACCCCCGAATCCAGTTCCGGTTTGCGATTGGCCAGGGTCTGGAACACGAAGGCCAAGGTGAGCATGCCGACAGCAGTAATTCCCCAGCCGATCAATATCGCACCGGCATCGGCCTTGGCCGCCATGTTCTGCGGCAGGGAAAAGATTCCGCCACCAATCATCGACCCCACCACCAGCGCGATCAGTGCGCTAAGGCGTAGCTTTTGCGTCGATTGCGACATGCCTGTGTCTCCGTTTCCCAGGGGCGGCAGTCGCCGCGAAATCGTCACATATCCTGCGTTTACTGAATGGATGAAGCGTAATGACGTTTATTGGATAACGCCAACGAACATCCCTTCAACTGCGGAATATGACCGAAAAAGGTCCCATATAATTTTTCGCTTTATAAATACTTTTTAGTAAGGAAATTCAGTTCTAACAACCCATGACGAAAATTTGCGGATTGCAAAAAACGAACTAGCTTCATAAGTCGCAGGGAATGCGAAAAAGTTTCAACAAAAAATCAACGAGGCCTCTGGAACAAGCATTACAGGCTGTGGCCTTGTGCGAGCTAATCATTCAGTTATTAACAATGGAATGTAGACCTGTACTGATCTAAGTCAGCCCACCGTTCGGCTGGCGGACTTAGTCTGCTGTCTCGCTTCTCCTGCAATGGAGTCACGGAATGTCTGAAGCTCCCGGAAAACTCAAACTCGGCGCGCTGGTTGCATTGGTCGTCGGTTCGATGATTGGTGGCGGGATCTTTTCCCTGCCGCAGAACATGGCGGCCAGTGCCGACGTCGGCGCCATCCTGATTGGCTGGGCGATCACCGCTGTGGGCATGCTCACCCTCGCCTTTGTGTTCCAGACCCTGGCCAACCGCAAACCCGACCTGGACGGCGGGGTCTACGCCTACGCCAAGGCCGGGTTCGGCGACTACATGGGTTTCTCGTCGGCCTGGGGTTACTGGATCAGTGCCTGGCTGGGCAACGTCGGTTACTTCGTGCTGTTGTTCAGCACCCTCGGCTACTTCTTCCCGGTGTTTGGCGAGGGCAATACCGTCGCCGCCGTGATCGGCGCATCCGTGTTGCTGTGGGCCGTGCATTTGCTTGTGTTGCGGGGGATCAAGGAAGCGGCGTTCATCAACCTGGTGACCACGGTCGCCAAGATCGTACCGCTGATACTGTTTGTGTTGATCGCGATTTTCGCCTTCAAACTGGACATCTTCACCGCCGACATCTGGGGCATGAAGAATCCGGACCTGGGCAGCGTGATGAACCAGGTGCGCAACATGATGCTGGTCACCGTGTGGGTGTTCATCGGCATCGAAGGCGCGAGCATTTTCTCGGCGCGCGCGGAAAAACGCAGCGATGTGGGTAAGGCCACGGTGATCGGCTTTATCACCGTGCTGCTGATCCTGGTGCTGGTGAACGTGCTGTCGCTGGGCATCCTGACCCAGCCGGAACTGGCCAAGCTGCAGAACCCGTCGATGGCCGCCGTGCTGGAACACGTGGTGGGCCAGTGGGGGGCGGTGCTGATCAGCGTCGGCCTGATCATCTCGTTGCTCGGTGCGTTGTTGTCCTGGGTGCTGCTGTGCGCGGAGATCATGTTCGCCGCCGCCAAGGACCATACCATGCCGGCGTTCCTGCGCAAGGAAAACGCCAACCAGGTACCGGTCAACGCCCTGTGGCTGACCAACGCCATGGTGCAGATCTTCCTGGTCATCACGCTGTTTTCCGCCAGTACCTACCTGTCGCTGATCTACCTCGCCACCTCGATGATCCTGGTGCCGTACCTGTGGTCGGCGGCGTACGCCCTGCTGCTGGCCGTGCGCGGCGAAACCTATGAAGGCGCGGCGGGTGAGCGCCAGAAAGACCTGATCATTGGTGCCGTGGCGCTGATCTACGCGGTCTGGCTGCTGTACGCCGGCGGCGTCAAATACCTGCTGCTCTCCGCCCTGCTCTATGCCCCCGGCGTGATCCTGTTCGCCAAGGCCAAGCTGGAACTGAAGAAACCGGTTTTCACCAACGTCGAGAAGCTGATTTTCGCCCTGGTGGTCGTCGGCGCCCTGGTGGCGGCCTACGGTCTCTACGACGGCTTCCTGACCCTGTAACACGACTGTCTTGCCATCTGGAGGTTCACTGAAATGACCACGGAAAAAGTTAAGTACGGCGTCCATTCCGAAGCCGGCAAACTGCGCAAAGTCATGGTTTGCTCACCCGGCCTGGCCCATCAGCGGCTGACCCCGAACAACTGCGACGAACTGCTGTTCGATGACGTGCTGTGGGTGGCCCAGGCCAAGCGCGACCATTTCGATTTCGTCACCAAGATGCGCGAACGCGGTGTCGATGTGCTGGAAATGCACAACCTGCTGACCGACATCGTCGCCATCCCCGAAGCCCTGGACTGGATTCTTGAGCGCAAGATCACCGCCGACTCGGTGGGCCTGGGCCTGATCAATGAAACGAGTTCGTGGCTGCGCAGCCTGGAGCCGCGACATATCGCCGAGTTCTTGATTGGCGGTGTCTCTGCCGATGATCTGCCGGACAGTTTCGGCGGCAAGACCATCCAGATGTTCCGTGAATTCCTCGGCCACTCCAGCTTCATCCTGCCGCCACTGCCCAACACTCAATTCACCCGCGACACCACCTGCTGGATCTACGGTGGCGTCACGCTCAACCCGATGTACTGGCCGGCGCGTCGCCAGGAAACCCTGCTGACCACCGCCATCTATAAATTCCATCCGCAGTTCACCAACGCCGAATTCGAAATCTGGTACGGCGACCCGGACAAGGACCACGGCAGCTCCACCCTGGAAGGCGGCGACGTGATGCCGATCGGCAACGGCGTGGTGTTGATCGGCATGGGCGAACGCTCATCGCGCCAGGCCATCGGCCAACTGGCGGTGGAGTTGTTCAAGAAAAAAGCCGTGGAAAAAGTCATCGTCGCCGGCCTGCCGAAATCCCGCGCGGCGATGCACCTGGACACCGTGTTCAGTTTCTGCGACCGCGATGTGGTGACCATCTTCCCGGAAGTGGTGAACCAGATCGTCGCCTTCACCCTGCGTCCCGATGAAAGCAAACCGGGTGGCATCGACATCCGCCGCGAAGAAACCAACTTCCTCGACACCGTGGCCCAGGCCCTCAACCTAAAGGCCCTGCGCGTCGTCGAAACCGGCGGCAACAGTTTCGCCGCCGAACGCGAGCAATGGGACGACGGCAACAACGTGGTGGCCGTGGAACCCGGCGTGGTCATCGGCTACGACCGCAACACCTACACCAACACCCTGCTGCGCAAGGCCGGGGTGGAGGTCATCACCATCAGCGCCGGCGAACTCGGTCGCGGTCGCGGCGGCGGTCACTGCATGACCTGCCCGATCATCCGCGATCCGATCGACTACTAACCCATCAGCCTTGGCCCGCACTGACCCAGTGCGGGCCAACGGGATACCCGACACCTTAGGAGATCCAAAATGGCGTTCAATATCCATAACCGCAATCTGCTGAGCCTGGAACACCACACCCCTCGCGAATTGCGCTACCTGCTCGACCTGTCCCGCGATCTCAAGCGCGCCAAGTACACCGGCACCGAACAGCAACACCTCAAGGGCAACAACATCGCGCTGATCTTCGAAAAAACCTCGACCCGCACCCGCTGTGCGTTCGAAGTCGCGGCCTATGACCAGGGTGCCAACGTCACCTACATCGACCCGAACTCCTCGCAGATCGGCCACAAGGAAAGCATGAAGGACACCGCCCGCGTGCTCGGGCGCATGTACGACGCCATCGAGTACCGTGGCTTCAAGCAGGAAATCGTCGAGGAGCTGGCCAAGTTTGCCGGCGTACCGGTATTTAACGGCCTGACCGACGAATATCACCCGACGCAAATGATCGCCGACGTGCTGACCATGCGTGAACACGCCGACAAGCCGATCCACGAGATCAGCTACGCGTACCTTGGCGATGCGCGTAACAACATGGGCAACTCGCTGCTGCTGATCGGCGCCAAGCTGGGCATGGACGTGCGCATCTGCGCGCCGAAAGCCCTGTGGCCTCTGGACGACCTGGTGGCCCGCTGCAAGAAGTACGGCGAAGAAAGCGGTGCGCGCATCACTCTGACCGAAGACCCGAAAGCGGCGGTCAAGGGCGTGGATTTCATCCACACCGACGTCTGGGTGTCGATGGGCGAGCCGGTCGAAGCCTGGGCCGAACGCATCCAGCAACTGCTGCCGTACCAGGTGAATGCCGAACTGATGAAAGCCACCGGCAACCCGCGCACCAAGTTCATGCACTGCCTGCCGGCGTTCCACAACAGCGACACCAAGGTCGGCAAGCAGATAGCCGAGCAGTACCCGAACCTGAAGAACGGCATCGAAGTGACCGATGACGTGTTCGAGTCGCCGGCCTGCATCGCCTTCGAGCAAGCGGAGAATCGCATGCATACGATCAAGGCGATTCTGGTGTCGACCCTGGCTGACCTTTAACGGCCGACCCGGCTCCCACTGAAGGAACAGGGTCAATGTGGGAGCGGGCTTGCTCGCGAAAGCGGTGTGTCAGTCGACATCATTGTTTCCTGATAAACCGCATTCGCGAGCAAGCCCGCTCCCACACTGGCCCGGCTTCAACCGGGAGACCGCGTTGCTTGCAAACTCTTTGTTTAGAAGGACATGCACCATGCGTATCGTCGTTGCTCTGGGCGGTAACGCCCTGCTCCGCCGGGGTGAACCCATGACCGCGGACAACCAGCGCGCCAATATCCGGATCGCCACCGAGCAGATCGCCAAGATCCATGCCGGCAACCAACTGGTCATCGCCCACGGCAATGGCCCGCAAGTCGGCCTGCTGTCGCTGCAGGCGGCGGCCTACACCTCGGTGTCGCCTTACCCGCTGGACGTGCTCGGCGCCGAAACCGAAGGCATGATCGGCTACATCATCGAACAGGAACTGGGCAACCTGCTGGACTTCGAAGTGCCCTTCGCCACCCTGCTGACCCAGGTCGAAGTCGATGCCAACGACCCGGCCTTCCAGAACCCGACCAAACCCATCGGCCCGGTCTACACCAAGGACGAAGCCGAAAAACTCGCCGCTGAAAAAGGCTGGGCGATTGCCCCCGATGGCGACAAATACCGCCGCGTGGTTGCCAGCCCCAAACCCAAGCGCATCTTCGAAATCCGCCCGATCAAGTGGCTGCTGGAAAAAAACAGCATCGTGATCTGCGCCGGCGGTGGCGGCATCCCGACCATGTACACCGCACCCGGCAAACTGGAAGGCGTCGAAGCGGTGATCGACAAGGACCTGTGCTCGGCGCTGCTGGCCGAACAGCTTGAAGCCGATCTGCTGGTGATCGCCACTGACGTCAACGCCGCGTTTGTCGACTTCGGCAAACCGACCCAGAAAAGCATCACCCAGGCGCACCCGGACGAAATGGAAAAACTCGGCTTCGCGGCCGGCTCCATGGGACCGAAAGTGCAGGCAGCCTGCGAATTCGCGCGCCATACTGGAAAGGTCGCGGTGATCGGCTCACTCGCGGATATCGAAGCGATCGTCCAGGGCACCGCCGGCACGCGTATCAGCACGGCAACACCTGGTATTACCTACTCGTAAGGAGAGACGCCCATGGCACAGTTTGAGCCAGGTCACTTGCACATTGAGCGTCATGCGCTGACACCGGACGATGTCAGCTACAACGTGCACCTCGACTATGAAGTCAGCAAGAATGACAAAGGTGAAAAAGGCATCCAGTTCACCATGCATGGCAGCCTTCAGGGCAAGGACATGACAGAGACCTTTTTCCTGCCCAAGGAGGAGGCCTACAACTTCGCCCGGGATGTGACGAGAATTGCCGAGAAGTACGGAATTCCGAAATCACACAGCCAGATCGGCTCGGTCCACAAGCATTACGATCTGATGTTTGAAGACATCCGTGAGCAGTTGAATATGAAATCCGGCGACCCGGTGAACCCCGAGCACTTCGAATAACCCACGTACCCTTGTGGGAGCGGGCTTGCTCGCGAAGGCGGTGTGTCAGTCACAATCAATGTCGAATGTCAGACCGCTTTCGCGAGCGAGCCCGCTCCCACAGGGATCATCGCTGACCTGAAGTCCTGCGCCGGATTTCACCTTACCCCCTGCTCCAAGGCATACTTGCCACCCTCCGCACGCCAGAACCCAAAACCGCCCCATGCGTATCCACGTCAGCTTCATCGATCGAGTCGGCATCACCCAGGAAGTCCTGGCCCTGCTCGGTGGACGCAATCTCAATCTGGATGCGGTGGAAATGGTCCCTCCCAACGTCTACATCGACGCCCCGACCCTGAGCCCGCAAGTGCTCGAGGAACTGCGCGATGCGCTGCTGAGCGTGCGTGGCGTGCAGGCGATGACCGTGGTCGACATTCTTCCCGGACAGCGTCGGCACTTGCAGCTCGATGCACTGCTTGCGGCGATGACCGACCCGGTGCTGGCGCTGGACAGTGCCGGCAAGGTGTTGCTGGCCAACCCGGCGTTGATTGCCCTGTACGGCCGCGAGCCGGCCGGTGAAAGCGTCGCCGAGCTGTTTGCCGACCCGGCACTGCTCGATGCGTTGCTCGAACAGGGCTTTCGCCTGCCGCTGCGGGAAATCACCCTCAACGGCCAGACGCTGTTGCTGGACGCCACGCCCATCACTGACGCTGGCGCCCTGTTGACCCTGTATCAACCGAACCGCATCGGCGAACGCCTCTCGGCATTGCACCACGATCACGCCGAAGGTTTCGATGCGCTGCTGGGCGAGTCGCCGGTGATTCGCACGCTCAAGGTGCGCGCGCAACGGGTGGCGGCCCTCGATGCGCCCCTGTTGATCCAGGGCGAAACCGGCACCGGCAAGGAGCTGGTGGCCCGGGCTTGCCATGCTATCAGTGCACGGCACAGTTCACCGTTCCTGGCATTGAATTGCGCGGCATTGCCGGAAAACCTCGCCGAAAGCGAGCTGTTCGGCTACGCCCCCGGCGCCTTCACCGGCGCGCAACGGGGCGGCAAGCCGGGGCTGATGGAACTGGCCAACCAGGGCACGGTGTTTCTCGACGAGATCGGCGAGATGTCGCCGTACTTGCAGGCCAAGTTGCTGCGTTTCCTCAACGATGGCAGCTTCCGTCGAGTCGGCGGCGATCGGGAGGTCAAGGTCAATGTGCGGATCCTCAGCGCGACCCACCGCGACCTGGAAAAAATGGTCAGCGAAGGTTTGTTCCGCGAAGACCTGTTTTACCGCCTCAACGTGCTCAATGTCGAAGTCCCGCCCCTGCGCGAACGGGGCCAGGACATTTTGCTGCTGGCCCGTTATTTCATGCAGCAGGCCTGTGCACAGATCCAGCGCCCGGTCTGCCGCCTGGCACCGGGCACTTACCCGGCGTTGCTCGGCAACCGCTGGCCGGGCAACGTGCGGCAACTGCAAAACGTGATCTTCCGTGCCGCGGCCATTTGCGAAAGCAGCCTGGTGGACATTGGCGACCTCGACATCGCCGGCACCTCGGTGGCGCGCCAGAGCGACCACGAAGTCGACAGCCTGGAACAGGCCATGGATGAGTTCGAGAAGACCCTGCTGGAAAAGCTTTACGTCAGCTATCCCTCGACGCGGCAGCTGGCCAACCGCCTGCAGACCTCGCATACCGCCATCGCCCACCGACTGCGCAAGTACGGCATTCCCAATAAGCCGTAATCCTCGGACCTGAAATAGCTCTCCCTGCCAATACAAACCTATGTGGGAGCCAGCCTGCTGGCGATAGCGGTCTTACAGACAACAGTGATGTTGAATGTGAGGGCCATATCGCCAGCAGGCTGGCTCCCACAGGTTTTGAGTCCGGCATGGAATCTTCGCTCTAAAAGCGACCTCCACCTGTACTGAAAGCGCTACAGCGGAACGATATCGCTACACCCCTCTGCGACCAGCCCTGCGCAAGGCTTTGATCCCCTTCAGCTTTTTTCTTCTGCCGCAGCTGTAGCGATTTCGCTACACCCCACGCATTTGGCTGCACCGCAAAACAACCTAACTTATTGATTTATAACAATAAAACAAGATTGGCCGCGTTCTTGCTTAGTAACCCTCCATAAATCAGGGCATTGCCCCAGCCTTCAATCGCGTCCACCAGACGAGTCTGGCCCCCTTTAGGAGTTTCCATGAGCGAGTTGCGTTTTACTGAAGATCACGAATGGCTGCGTACCGAAGCTGACGGCAGCGTCACAGTCGGCATCACCGCTTTCGCGCAGAACGCACTGGGCGACGTGGTTTTCGTACAACTGCCGGAGCTGCAGTCCTACGACAAAGGCGCAGAAGCAGCCACCGTGGAATCGGTAAAAGCCGCCAGCGGCGTGTACATGCCACTGGACGGAGAAGTGCTGGAAGTGAACCCGGCGCTGGACGCCAGCCCTGAGCTGGTCAACGAAGACCCGCTGGGCGAAGGCTGGTTCTTCCGCTTCCAGCCTGCTGACGCTGCGGCTGTCGGCCAACTGCTGGATCAGGACGCCTACGACCGTCTGATCAAAGCCCAAGCCGAAGCCTGAGGAACCCGCCATGACTATCAATCTCAGCACTGCCAACGAATTCATCGCCCGCCACATCGGCCCCCGCGCCGGTGACGAGCAGGCCATGCTCAACACCCTCGGTTTCGATTCCCTCGAAGCCCTGAGCGCCAGCGTCATCCCCGACAGCATCAAGGGCA
>Ga0160432_101020_pt1 | contig 11045 bp, 13 predicted proteins | sample HID1971M_E0MG_FD_108250 | JGI IMG/M metagenome (GOLD analysis project Ga0160432, IMG submission 108250) | Enriched millipede-associated microbial communities from UW Madison campus, WI, USA - HID1971M_E0 MG | ecosystem: Host-associated > Arthropoda: Insects > Digestive system > Unclassified ... | reverse complement strand
GTCTTCGGCGGCTTCGTGGCGTTCTCGACCTTCCTGCCGAAGTACCTCACGACGATCTACCCCGGAGAGGTGGATGCCGTCGGCGCCGGCACCCGGACGGCCCTGTTCGCGGCGGCCGCCGTCATCGCCCGGCCCATCGGCGGCGTGCTGGCGGACCGGTTCGGCCCGAAGGTCATCACGCTCATCTCGCTCGCGGGCATCGTCGCGGCCGCGTACATCGTCGGGCAGCAGCCGCCCGAGGGCGTGCTCACCGGCGTCACGTTCCTGCTGATGGCGGCCGCCATGGGACTCGGCATGGGCGCCGTGTTCGCGTGGGTCGGCCCGTCGACCCCGCCCGACAAGGCCGGCGCCGTGACCGGCGTCGTCGCCGCCGCGGGCGGCCTCGGCGGCTACTTCCCGCCGCTCGTCATGGGCGCCACGTACAACCCCGAGACCAACTCGTACGCGCTCGGGCTGTGGCTGCTGATCCTGGTGGCCGCCGGCGCGCTCGTGGTCGCCGGCATGCTGCGCGACGCCCGCCCCGCGAAGGGGTGATTCCGGACGCTCGCGGGGTCGCGGCATCCAATCCCGCCTAGGCTGGGCGCATGACCCGAGCCGCCGTCGTGACCGTGTCGGACCGGGCGGCCCAGGGCGCCCGCGAGGACGCGAGCGGACCCGTCGCCGTCGCCGCGCTGCGAGAAGCGGGGTTCGACTGCGACGACCCGATCGTCGTGCCCGACGGCGCGGATAGCGTCGAACGTGCGCTCAGCGCCCTCGTCATCACGGGTATCGGGCTCGTCATCACCACGGGCGGCACCGGCGTCGCTCCGCGCGATCAGACGCCCGAGGGGACGGCTCGCGTCGTGACACGCGAGGTGCCCGGCATCGCCGAGGAGCTGCGGCGCCGCGGCGCCCTCGAGAAGCCTGCCGGCATGCTGACGCGCGGCATCGCCGGCGTCGTCGACCCGCACGGCGTGCTCGTCGTCAACCTGCCGGGTTCGCCCGCGGGCGTGGCCTCGGGGATGCCGGTGGTGCTGTCGGTCGCCCGCCACGTGATCGACCAGCTCGGCGGAGGGGACCACTGATGCCGGCGGGCACCGGGACGGACGCCGTGCGGCTCGCGGCGATCAGCGCCGAGCCGCTCGACCTCGACGCCCACCTGCGCGCCGTCGACGATCCGCGCATGGGCGCCGTGACGACCTTCGTGGGCCGCGTGCGCGACCACGACCCGGACGCCGCCGGCGCCGTCGTCGCGCTCGAGTACTCCGCGCACCCGGATGCGCCGGCCGCGCTGGCGCGGCTGGCGGCCGAGGCCGTCGGCGACACCGGCGCGCTCGTGGCCGTGTCGCACCGGATCGGCACGCTCGCCGTGGGGGATGCCGCCGTCGTGATCGCGGTCGCCTCCGCGCACCGCGCCGCGGCGTTCGAGGTGTGCCGCACGCTCATCGAGACGATCAAGACCGGGCTGCCGGTCTGGAAGCGCCAGCTCGAGTCCGACGGCACCGCGACCTGGCTCGGGCTCGGCGGCTGAGGTTCGCTCCGACGCTGTGCACAGCGCAGGAGGTTTCGGCGACACGCCGGGTGGCGGCATCCACTTCTCGGCGTGTCGGCGAAAAGCTCCGACGCTGTGCTCGGCTCAGCCGCCCGCGAACGGGGGCAGCACGTCGACGAGGTCGTCGGCGCCGATGACCGTGTCGTCGGCCACGCGCGAGCCGCCCACGAGCACGGCGCAACGGGGGAGGATGCCGCCGAGGCCGGGGTACGCGGCCGACACGGCGTCGCGGAGGGCGCCGAGGGTGGTCTCGTCGCGGCGCTCGGTGTCGAGGCCGGTGGCCTCCTGCGCGGCGGCGAAGTAGCGGACGACGGCCACTACTGCTCCCACCCTTCGGCGAGGTCGGCCACTTCACGCAGCGCGGCGATGACCTGTTCGGGGTCGGTGCCGGCGCGTCCGGCGGCCAGCCCGGCGGCGAAGGCGCCGAGCGGCGCAGCGGGGCGGGCGACGCTGTTCGCCACGATCTTCGTGAGGTCGAGCACGGCGGCGACCGGCACGTCGTCGGGCGACAGGCCCAGGCGCTCGCGCAGCGCCGCCGCCCAGTCGTCGAGGGCCTCGGGCGGAAGGCTGCGGGACTGCTCGCTCATGACGGCTCCTCACTGGCGCTGTGCGGCGGGTGCGCGGACGCGGCGCCCGCGCGAGCACGGGCCTCTTCCAGATCCTCCCACGTGTCGACGTCGCGGGTCAGGTCGCCCGGCACCGAGGCGACGGTGATCGCCAGGTCGGCGAGGAGCGCGCGCATCGAGGCGTGCGCCCCGCCGTTCGGAAGAGTGGATGCCGCCGCCCGCAGCGCGCGCGTGCGGTAGACGCCGATCAGCCACTGCGGCCGGCTCGACGCGTCGCCGAGGCACAGGCCGTCGGCGTCGGCGGGGAGGAGCACGATGTCGGCCACGAGCCGGCGCACGGCGGCGTCGACGGCGGGCAGGTCGCACGCCAGCAGCAGTGTCCAGTCCGGGTCGTCGGCCGCGGGCCAGGAGGCCAGGGCGGCGATGGTCGCGGCCGCCGGGCCGGAGAACGGCGGGTCCTCACGCACCCACGTGACGGCAAGATCCTCGTCGAGCACGGGCGCGACCACGGTCACCGGGTCGGCTCCGGCACCGACCGCGGCCTGCGCCGCCGCGGCGAGCAGCGTGCGGCCGCCGACGTCGAACAGCGGCTTGGCGGCGCCGTCGACGCGCGTCGCGCGGCCGCCGGCGAGCAGGATCGCGCCGAGGCCGGTCACGGCCGCGCGTCGCCCTCGTCCGGGCGGTGCCAGTCGCCGCTCTTGCCGCCGGTCTTCGCGACGATGCGCACGTTGTCGATCGAGGTGCCCTTGTCGAGCCCCTTCACCATGTCGACCACGGCGAGGGCCGCCACCGAGACGGCGGTGAGCGCCTCCATCTCGACCCCCGTGCGGTCGGCGGTGCGCACGGTGGCCTCGACCGCGACGCCGTCGTCGTCGATCGTCACGTCGACGGCGGCGCCGTGCACGCCGATCACGTGAGCGAGCGGCAGCAGCTCGGGGGTGCGCTTGGCGGCCTGGATGCCGGCGATCCGCGCCACCGCGAGCACGTCGCCCTTCGGCATCGCGCCGTCCCGCAATGCGGCGACCACGTGCGGCGCGCACCGCACGAACCCGCGCGCGGTGGCGGAGCGGACGGTCGGCTGCTTGAGCGTGACGTCGACCATGCGCGCGTGGCCGGCGGCGTCGAGGTGCGTGAACGTCGGCTCGGGGCTCGTCGGCTCGTCGGGGGTCATGAGATCAGCATGACATCGACGAGGTCGCCCTCGGCGACGGCATCCACCTCCGCGGGGACGATCGCGTACGCCTCCGCCCGGCCGAGTCCGCCGGCGAGGTGCGACCCGCCGGAGGTCGCCGGGCGCACGCACCAGGCGCGCGGATCCGTGCGGTCGATCGTGGCGGGGAGATACTGCCGGCGTCCCGGGGGCGTGCGCCACCCGCTGGCCGCCGGGAGGGTCAGCACGCGCCGGTCGCCCGCCGTGCGCCCCTGCAGGCGCAGCAGCGCGGGCCGCACGAACACCTCGAACGACACGGCGGCGCTCACCGGATTGCCGGGCAGCCCGAACAGCAGCACGCCGGACGGCAGCCGGCCGAACCCCTGCGGCTTGCCCGGCTGCATCGCGAGCTTGGTGAACGACATGGTCTGCGCGAGCGTCGTCTTGACGACCTCGTAGGCTCCGGCGCTCACCCCGCCCGAGAACACGACGACGTCGGCCGCGCCTCCCTCGGGCGTCGTGACCTCGGTGAGCAGCGCGTCCAGCAGCGCCGGCTCGTCGGGCACGCTGTCGCGGCGGACGACGACGGCTCCCGCATCGGCGGCGAGCCCGGCCAGCAGCACGCTGTTGGACTCGGGGATCTGGCCGCGCCGGAGCGGTTCGCCCGGCGCGACGAGCTCGCTGCCCGTCGAGATCACGGCGACCCGTGGATGCCGCGCCACCGCGACCTCGGCGACACCTGCCGCGGCGGCCGCGGCCGTCTGCAGCGGGCCGAGCACCACACCCGCGGGGAGCACCTCGGCGCCGACGCGGGCGTCCTCGCCGGCGCGCCGGATGTGCGCGCCCGGTGCGCGGGGCGCGCGCACGACCCGCACCTCGCCGAGCGAGTCGGCCAGCCCGCCTTCGGTGTCTTCGAATGGCACGATCGCGTCGGCGTCCGCAGGGACGGGCGACCCCGTCATGATGCGCGCGGCCTCGCCCGCACGCAGTGCCGGGTCGGCGTCGGTGCCGGCGGGAAGGTCGGCGACCACCCGCAGCACCGCGGGGGCATGGTCGGTGGCATCCGCGACGTCGGCGAAGCGCACCGCGAATCCGTCCATCGCGGAATTGTCGAACACCGGGATGTCGACCGCCGCGCGCACGGGCTCGCGCAGCGTGCGGCCGTATGCGGCCGTCAGCGCGACACGTTCGGCGACCAGTGGTGCGGTCGCCGCCAGTACGTCGGCCAGGTGCTCCTCGACGGTGCGGAGCCCGCTCATGCGGGGACCGTCGCGCGCGTCCAGGCGTCGAGACCGCCGGCGAGGACGGATGCCTCGACCCCCGCCGCGCGCAGCGCCCGGGCCGCGCGCAGCGCGCGCATGCCCACCTGGCACACGACCACGACGTGCCCCGCCGTGATGCCTGCCGGATGCGCGAGCACGTCCGCCAGCGGCATGAGCAGCGAGCCCGCGATCACGCCGCGGGCCGTCTCGGCCGGTTCGCGCACGTCGAGCAGCACGGCGCCCTCGCGCTGCGCGGCCAGCGCCTCGTCGGGCGTCAGCTGCGGGATGGGCGCCGCGAGCTCGGGCGCCGCACTCTCCGCCGTCGTCGCGGCCGGTCGCAGCGGCACCTCGTCGGTGCGCCCGCGGAGCGCGTCGATCACGAGCACCCGTCCGTACAACGGCTCGCCGATGCCGGTCACGAGCTTGATCGCCTCTGTCGCGAGCAGCGAGCCCACCTGCAGGCACAGCGCTCCGAGCACGCCCACCTGGGCGCACGAGGGTGCGTCGGTGGCGGCATCCGGCGGATACAGGTCCGACAGCCGCAACGGCGCGGTGTCGGCGGGCGGCGCCGACCAGAAGACGGTCGCCTGCGCGTGGAACTCCTGCACGACGCCCCACACGAGAGGCACGCCGAGCTCCTCGCACGCGGCGGCGACCGCCTCGCGCGTCGGGAACGTGTCGGTTCCGTCGATCACGACGTCGGCGCCCGCCAGCAGCTCGCAGGCGTTCTCGGGGGTGAGCTGCGTCCGCACGGGCCGCACCACCGTCGTCGGCGACAGCTCGGCTGCGATCCGCACGGCCGAGTCGACCTTCGGCGCACCCACGTCGGTGACGCGGTGCATGACCTGACGCTGGAGATTGGATGCCTCGACCTCGTCGTCGTCGATCACGGTCAGCGTGCCGACCCCCGCCGACGCGAGCGCCAGCACGGCGGGGGACCCGAGGCCGCCGGCGCCGACAACGGCGATGTGGGCGGCGGCGAGCCGACGCTGGGCGACATCGCCGAATCCGGCGAGCACGCGGTGCCGCGCCGTGCGGATCTGCTCGGCGTCGCTGAGCGCGGCGAGCGGCTCCACGAGCGGGTTGAAGGCCATGCCCACAGGCTAGTCGCGGCCGGAGCGGTCGCGGCCGGGGCCGGGGCATCGTCCGCGCGTGCGGAGATAATCCGTGACAAACACCGCACGTGCGGGTGCTAGGTTGTGCCCGTGACGAGTTACAAGATCGCCGAGGCCGCCCGCCTGCTCGGCGTGAGCGACGACACGGTGCGCCGATGGGTGGAGGCCGGCACCCTGCCCACGACCGGCGCCTCGCCGATCGAGATCCCCGGCGCCGCGCTCGCCGCACGGGCGGTCGAGCTCGCCGAGACCCCCGCCGACCCCGCCGACGTGCTCTCCAGCGCCCGCAACCGGTTCGTCGGGCTCGTGACCCGTGTGCAGGCGGACGGCGTGATGGCGCAGGTCGACATCCAGTCCGGACCTCACCGCGTCGTCTCGCTCATGTCGTCGGAGGCGGTGCGCGAGCTCGGGCTGGAGCCCGGCTCGCTCGCGGTCGCCGTCGTCAAGGCCACCACCGTCATCGTCGAGACCCCGAAAGGCTGACATGCGCCGTCCCGCCCTCGCCCGCACCGCCGTCGTCCTCGCCGCGCTCGCGCTCGGCCTGACCGGGTGCGCGACCACCGCCGGCGACCAGGACCCGGCGGCCACGTCGTCCGCCCCGACCGCGTCCGCGGGGCCCGAACTGACCGGGGAGCTGACGGTGTACGCCGCGGCGTCGCTCAAGGGCGCGTTCGACGAGCTCGCCGCCGACTTCGAGGAGCAGCATCCCTCGCTCGACGTGCAGCCGATCAGCTACGACGGATCGTCGACGCTCGCGACCCAGATCATCGAGGGCGCCCCTGCCGACGTCTTCGCCTCGGCGGACGAGAAGAACATGCAGAAGGTCGTCGACGCCGGGCTCGCGAGCGAGCCCGAGCTCTTCGCCGGCAACACGCTCGTGCTCGTCGTGCCCGCGGGCAACCCGGGCGGCGTGACCGGACTCGACGACCTCGCGAATCCCGACCTGGCCGTCGTCCTCTGTGCCGCCGAGGTGCCGTGCGGTGCGGCATCCACCACGCTTCTCTCGAACGCGGGCGTCACCGCGAGCGTCGACAGCTACGAGCAGAACGTGACCGCGGTGCTCACCAAGGTCGCCGCCGGCGAGGCCGACGCGGGACTCGTCTACGTGACCGACGCGGCCACGACCGACGAGGTCGACACCGTCGAGGTCGACGGCGCCGACGCGGTCGTCAACCACTACCCGATCGTCGCGCTCAGTGGCTCGGTGAACGCCGACGCCGCCGACGCGTTCGTGGCCTTCGTGCTCGGCGAGCAGGGCCAGGAGGTGCTCGCGTCGTTCGGCTTCGGGGCGCCGTGACCGGCGTCTCCGCGCGCAGTGTGACCGGCGTCTCCGCGCGCAGCGAGCGCACGGGGTTCGTGCCCCGCGTGCTCATCGTGCCGGCCGTGCTCGGCCTGGCGCTGCTGATCCTCCCGCTCGGCGCCCTGGTGCTGCGGGTGGAGTGGTCGACGCTGTGGAGCGACGTCACGTCGCCGCAGGCGCTCGCCGCCCTCGGCCTGTCGCTGCTGACCGGGGCCATCGCGACCGTGGTGTGCGTCGTGCTGGGCGTGCCGCTGGCGCTGTTCATCGCCCGCAGCGGCGACCGCGCGGCCGGGGCCCTGCGCGCGCTCGTGACCGTGCCGCTCGTGCTGCCGCCGATGGTGGGCGGCGTGGCGATGCTGTTCCTGTTCGGCCGGACGAGCTGGCTGGGCGGTGCGCTCGCCGAGTGGGGCATCCGCATCCCCTTCACGACCACCGCGGTCGTGCTCGCGCAGACCTTCGTGGCGCTGCCGTTCCTCGTCCTCGCGCTCGAGGGCTCGCTGCGGGCGACGGGCACCGGGTACGAGCAGGCCGCCGCCGGGCTCGGCGCCGGCCGCTGGACGATCCTCGCCCGCGTGACGCTTCCGCTCGCCGCCCCCGGGCTCGTCGCGGGCATCGTGCTGTGCTTCGCGCGGGCGATCGGCGAGTTCGGCGCGACGGCGCTGTTCGCCGGCAACGCGCCCGGCGTCACGCAGACCATGCCGCTCGCGATCTACACCGCGTTCAACGGCGCCGGGGTGTCGCAGGGCACCGCCGTCGCGCTGTCGCTGCTGCTGCTCGTCACGGCGGTGGGCGTGCTGCTGCTCGTGCGCGCGTGGCGGGTGGAGACGCCGCGATGAGCACCGTGGATGCCGTCACGCCGCGGGACTCCGCCGGCCTCGACGCGAGCGTCGTCGTGCGTCGCGGCGGGTTCGTGCTCGACGCCCGGCTTCAGGCGGCCGCGGGTGAGGTCGTGGCCCTCATGGGTCCGAGCGGTGCGGGCAAGTCGACTCTGCTCGGCGTGCTCGCCGGGCTCACCGGGTTCGACGAGGGCGCCGTGCGGCTGCACGGGCGCACGCTCGACGACGGCCCCGGCCGGCGCACGCCGCCGTCGGCGCGCGGGGTGGTGCTGCTCGGCCAGGATCCGCGCCTGTTCCCGCACCTCACCGCGCTCGAGAACGTCGCCTTCGGCCTGCGGGTGCGCGGTGCCAGCAAGGCGGCCGCCGACGAGGGCGCCGCCGCATGGCTGCGCCGCGTCGGCCTGCACGATCACGGCGGGCGCCGGCCCGCGAAGCTGTCGGGGGGCCAGCAGCAGCGCGTCGGGCTCGCACGTGCGCTCGCGACGGCGCCCGCCGCAATCCTGCTCGACGAGCCGCTCACCTCCCTCGACACCGAGATCGCGGGCGACGTGCGGGCGCTGCTGCACCGGCAGCTCGCCGAGACCCGCACCACCGCGATCGTCGCGACCCACGACGCCGTCGACGCGGTCGCGCTCGCCTCGCGACTCGTCGTGCTCGAAGACGGGCGGATCACGCAGTCCGGCCCGGTCCGCGACGTGCTGGCCGCCCCCTCGACCCGTTTCGCCGCGGCGGTCGCGGGGCTCAACCGCGTCGTCGGGCGTGTGGATGCCGGGCACTGGCGTGCCGGCGGGCTCGTGCTGGCGGCATCCACTTCCCACCTGACCGGCGGGTCGGCGGCCGTGTTCCAGCCGGGCGACGTGCGCATCGTCGATCGCCCGCCGACCGGCCCGGGGGAGTGGGAGGCGCGGATCGTGCGCCTGGAGCAGACGCCCGCCGGCGTGCGGGTGCGCACGGCCGACCCCGATGTCGCGGTCGACCTGCCCGCGAGCCGTGCCGCAGGACTCGAGCCGGGCTCGGCGCTCACCCTCGCGATCGATCCGGGGGCGGTCCGCTTCCTCGCCGCGTGAGTGCGCGCCGCGTCGTGGCGCGCGACATCCGGCATCGACGTCCGCAGGGGCGCGCGTCCTGACACCGCAGACCCAGTCGGTCCGCAGCGTCGGCACGGCCCTAGACTCGCGGAGTGACCCGCATCCGCCCCTTCCGTCCCGGTGACGAGCCCGCGCTCTCCGACATCTGCCTCAAGACCGCCGACGCCGGCGTCGACGCCACCGGCGTCCTCGAGGACGACGACCTGTGGGGCGAGATCTTCGTGCTGCCCTACGCCGCGCGGCACCCCGAGTTCGCGTTCGTCGTCGAGTCCGACGACGGACGCGTCGTCGGGTACATCGTCGGCGCCCCCGACTCCGCCGCGTTCGAGGACTGGTTCGAGCACGAGTGGTGGCCGCGGTTCCACGACCGCTGGCCGCGCCCCGAGGGCGACCCGCAGCCGGTGAGCGCGTCGCGCCAGGACGGCATCGTCCGCTACGCGTATGCGCGGCACGGCGGGTCGCAGCCGTTCGGCGACGAGTACCCGGCGCACCTGCACATCGACCTGCTGCCCGAGACGCAGGGGCAGGGACTCGGTCGCGGGCTTATCCAGACCCTTGAACAGGCGCTGCGCGACGCAGGCGTACCGGGGCTGCACCTCGTCGCCGCCGCCGAGAACGAGGGCGCCATCAAGTTCTACCCGCGCGTCGGCTTCGACGCGCTGCCCTCGCCCGAAGGCACGGCGGTCTTCGCGAAGCGCCTCTGACCGAGCGGGCCTGCGCCGGATCGCCCGGCGACGTAGTCTGCCACTGTGGAGGACGTCTCGGCACCGACCGGCCGTGAGCCGGCACTCGCTGCCCGTCCGCGCCCCGACGGCGGCGCGCCGCGCGCCCTCGTGCTCGGGGCGATGGGCTACATCGGCGGGCGCCTCGTGCCCCGGCTGCTGAGCGCCGGCTACGTCGTTCGCGTCCTCGTGCGCGATCCCGCGCGGGCGGCGGCGTTCCCCTGGGGCGACCGGGTCGAGGTCGTCCACGGCGACGCCGCCGACCCGGCATCCGTCGGCGAAGCCGTGCGCGACGTCGACGTGCTGTACTACCTGGTCCACTCGATGGCCGGTGGCAAGGACTTCCGCGACACCGACGCGAAGGCCGCGCAGACCGTCGCCGACGCGGCGGCGGCGGCGTCGGTCGGGCGCATCGTGTATCTCGGCGGCCTGCATCCCGATGGCACGCCGCTGTCGCCGCACCTGAGGTCGCGCGTCGAGGTGGGCCGCACGCTCCTCGACAGCGGCGTGCCCACCCTGGTGCTGCAGGCCGGCGTCGTCATCGGCTCGGGCTCCGCGTCGTTCGAGATGGTCCGTCACCTCACCGAGGTGCTGCCGTACATGCCGGCGCCGAAGTGGGTGCGCAACCGCATCCAGCCGATCGCCGTGCGGGATGTGCTGCACTACCTGCTGGGCGCCGCGCGGGTGCCGGCCGACGTGAACCGGGCCGTCGACATCGGCGGGCCGGACGTGCTGCGGTACGGGCAGATGATGAACGGCTACGCCGTCGAGGCCGGTCTGCCGCAGCGGCCGATCGCCGCACTGCCGGTGCTCACCCCTCGGCTCGCCTCGCACTGGGTGGCCCTCGTGACGCCGATTCCGCGCGCGCTCGCGCGCCCGCTCGTGGAGTCGCTGCAGAACGAGTGCGTCATGAAGGACCACGATATCGACGCGCTCATCCCGCCACCCGCGGATGGGCTGCTGCCGTACCGCACCGCCGTTCGGCTGGCGCTGCGACGCGTCGAGGCGGATGCGATCGAGACCAGCTGGCTGGATGCGCAAGTGCTGGGCGCGCCGAGCGACCCGCTGCCGAACGATCCGGACTGGGCGGGACGCGTGGTGTTCACCGACGTCCGCGAGGCCCGCACGGCGGCGTCGCCCGAGGCGCTGTGGCAGGTGATCGTCGGCATCGGCGGCGAGAACGGCTGGTACTCCTCGCCGCTGCTGTGGGCCGTCCGCGGCTGGATGGACCGGCTGGTCGGCGGCATCGGGCTGGCTCGCGGCCGGCGCAGCCGCGGGAGTCTCGCCGTCGGTGACGCGCTGGACTTCTGGCGTGTCGAGGCGATGGAACCGGGACGGATGCTGCGGCTCCGGGCCGAGATGAAGGTGCCGGGCCTCGCGTGGCTCGAGCTGCGCTCCAGCGCCGACCGGGAGCGCGGAGGCTCCCGCTACGACCAGCGCGCCGTCTTCTTCCCCCGCGGACTGGCCGGACGCCT
>Ga0160432_101008_pt1 | contig 11239 bp, 8 predicted proteins | sample HID1971M_E0MG_FD_108250 | JGI IMG/M metagenome (GOLD analysis project Ga0160432, IMG submission 108250) | Enriched millipede-associated microbial communities from UW Madison campus, WI, USA - HID1971M_E0 MG | ecosystem: Host-associated > Arthropoda: Insects > Digestive system > Unclassified ... | reverse complement strand
TCCTTGATGAGGAGGGCGGCCGAGTCGATGCGCACGCCCGCGACACCGCGGTCGAACCAGAACCTCAGGATGTCCTCGTGCTCACGGCGCACGTCGGGGTGGTTCCAGTTGAGGTCGGGCTGCTCGGGCGTGAACATGTGGAGGTACCACTCCCCCGGCGTGCCGTCGGGGTTCGTCGTGCGCGTCCACGTCTCGCCCTGGAAGCTCGACACCCAGTGCGTCGGGATCTCTGACCCGTCCTCGCCCTTGCCGGGGTGGAACCAGAAGCGCTCCCGCTCGGGGCTGCCCGGGCCGGCGGCGAGCGCCGCCTGGAACCACGGGTGCTGCTCCGAGATGTGGTTGGGGACGACGTCGATGATGGTGCGGATGCCGAGGGCCAGCGCCTCCTCGATCAGCAGCTCGGCCTCCTGCAGCGTGCCGAAGCGCGGGTCGATGTCGCGGTAGTCCTGCACGTCGTACCCGCCGTCGGCCAGCGGGCTCGGGTACCAGGGGTTGAACCAGATCGCGTCGACGCCGAGGTCCTTGAGGTAGCCGAGGTGGGCGCGCACACCCGCGAGGTCGCCCGTGCCGTCGCCGTTCCCGTCCGCGAAGCTGCGCACGTAGACCTGGTAGATGACGGCGGAGCGCCACCACAGCGCGTCGTCGCCCGGCACAGCGGGTGCGCCGGGCGTCAGGACCTCGGTGTCCACAGATCTCCTCGTCGTCGATGGAAAGACTCGATGGAGTGAATGTACGACGCTGGCTTAGTTAACGCAACTCTTTGACAAAGTTACGCAAGATCACGATTTTGCAACGCGCGCGGCACGAGCGCTCGCCGGCGCGCGAACCGTCGCGAAACGCCGCCTCGCGGCATCCCGCACGGCAGAACGCGGCGGCTACGGCTGCCGTCGCTCCGCCGGACGGAAGGGGCGAACCGTCGCAACGAGCCGCTCCACGGTGCACCGAAGCGGCCGCTTGCGACGGCTCGCGGGCGGGGAGGGCGACGCGGGCGGCGGGGTCAGCGCGCGGCGGGACCCGTGGAGGCGCGCAGCACGAGCTCGGGCTCGAAGAGCAGTTCGTCGCCCGCCTCGGTGGTGCCGGCGATCTGCGACAGCAGCAGGTCGATGACCGTGCGGCCCATCGACTCGATGGGCTGACGCACGGTGGTCAGCGGCGGCTCGGTGCAGCTCATGAGGAACGAGTCGTCGTACCCGACGACGCTGACGTCCGCGGGCACCGCCAGGCCCGCACGGCGGGCCGCACGCACGGCGCCGAGGGCGAGCGGGTCGCTCGCGCACACGACGGCGGTGGCGCCGGACGCGAAGAGACGGGATGCCCCGGCCTGACCCGATTCGAGCGAGTACAGCCCGCGCACCACGAGACTCTCGTCGAGCGGCGAGCCCAGGCGTTCCAGCAGGCGGCGGGCCGCGGCGAGCTTGCGCTGCGACGGGATGTGGTCCTGCGGCCCCATGAGCATGCCGATGCGGCGATGCCCCAGCTGGTGCAGGTGCTGGATCGCCTGCTCGGCGGCGGCGGCGTCATCGGTGGACACCGTCGCGAAGTCGAGGGCGTCGATCCGGGCGTTCACGAGCACGGTGGGCAGGTTCACCTGGCGGATGCGCTCGTAGTGCTCGTGGACGGCGTCGGCCTGGCTGTAGTTGCCACCGAGGAAGATCACGCCCGACACCTGCTGCTGCAGCAGCAGGTCCACGTAGTCGGACTCGGTGATGCCGCCGGCGTTCTGCGTGCACAGCAGCGGCGTGTACCCGTTCTGGGTGAGACCGCCGCCGATGATCTCGGCGAGCGCGGGGAAGATCGGGTTCTGCAGTTCGGGGAGCACGAGCCCGACCAGTCGCGCGCGTTCGCCGCGCAGCTTGGTGGGCCGCTCGTAGCCGAGCACGTCGAGAGCGGTGAGCACGGCCTGGCGGGTGGCGTCCGACACCCCGGGCTTGTCGTTGAGCACACGACTGACGGTGGCTTCACTGACTCCGACCTTGCGCGCGACTTCGGCGAGACGCTTCGACATGCGCCAAGTGTACGCAAGGATTTGCAAGATCGCGCAAGTGGATGCAAGCACTGCCGATGTGGCATGCGGCCGCTGTCAAGCCCCGGCACGGCACCCGGACGCCCGGCAGGATGGGGCCATGGCCCGGCCCTCGATCGTGTGGTTCCGCGATGACCTGCGTCTCGCCGACAACCCCGCGCTGCGTGCGGCGATCGACCGCGGTGAGCCGATCATCGCGCTCTACGTCCTCGACGAGGAGTCGCCGGGCGTCCGCGCGCTCGGCGGCGCCGCGCGGTGGTGGCTCCACCACAGCCTCGCCTCGCTCGGCGACCGGCTGCGCGAGCGCGGTGCGACCCTCGTCCTGCGGCGCGGTCCCGCCGAGCGGATCGTCCGGGAACTGGTGACGGACTCCGCAGCCGGCGCCGTCTTCTGGAACCGGCGCTACGGCGGTCCCGAGCGCGAGATCGACGCGGCACTGAAGGCCGGGCTGCGCGACGAAGGCGTCGACGTCGCCTCGTTCGCCGGGTCGCTGCTCTTCGAGCCGTGGACGGTGAGGACCGGCGCCGGCACCCAGTTCTCGGTGTTCACGCCGTTCTGGCGCGCCTGCCTCGCGCTGCCCTCGCCGCGCGCACCCCTGCCCGAGCCGCGCGACGTCGACGGCGCGCACCGGGTCGCGGCATCCGATTCCCTCGAGGACTGGGGGCTGCTCCCACGGCACCCGGACTGGGCGGGCGGACTGCGCGACACGTGGGAGCCCGGCGAGCCCGCGGCACGGCGGCGACTGCGCGCGTTCCTCGAGGACGACCTCGCCGCGTACGACCGGGCGCGCGACGAGCCCGCCGCGGGTGCGACGTCGCTGCTGTCGCCCCGCCTGCGGTGGGGCGAGGTGAGTCCGTACACCGTGTGGCACGAGACCGTCGAGGCCGGTCACGGCGGGCGCTTCCTCTCGGAGCTCGGCTGGCGCGAGTTCGCGTGGCACACGCTGTTCCACTTCCCGGAGCTCGCGACGAAGAACCTTCGGCCCGAGTTCGACGCGTTCCCGTGGCCGCGGCTGAAGCCCACGCATCTCGCGGCCTGGCAGCACGGGCGCACCGGCGTCCCGCTCGTCGACGCCGGCATGAACGAGCTCTGGGCCACCGGCTACATGCACAACCGGGTGCGGATGGTGGCGGCATCCTTCCTCGTGAAGAACCTGCTGATCGACTGGCGACGCGGCGAGGAGTGGTTCTGGGACACGCTCGTGGACGCCGACGAGGCCGACAACCCGTTCAACTGGCAGTGGGTCGCGGGTTCCGGCGCGGACGCCGCACCGTACTTCCGTATCTTCAACCCGGAGCTGCAGGCGAAGAAGTTCGATGCCGACCAGCACTACGTGCGCGAGTGGGCGCCCACGTCGCTGAGCGACGACGCGCCCGCGCCTCTCGTCGATCTCGGCGAGACCCGCGCGGCGGCGCTCGCGGCGTACGAGCACGTCAAGCGGGCCGCCCGGTGACGGGCCGACGCGCGAAGCGTCCGCCCGACGCCCCTCGCCGGAATGCGGAATGGGATGCCGCCCGCCGCGGTTGCGCCACGTCATGACGACAATCGGAATCATCGGTGCAGGACACATCGGCAGCGCCCTCGCGCAGGCCTTCTCGGGGCTCGGCTACGACGTCGTGCTCGCGAACTCGCGCGGTCCCGAGACGCTGACGGACGTGGTCGCCGGGCTCGGCCCGAAGGTCACCGCGGCCACCGCCACCGATGCCGCCGCGGCCGCCGACATCGCGGTCGTGACGGTTCCGCTCAAGGCTCTGAAGGACCTGCCCGTCGCACCGCTCGCGGGCAAGATCGTGCTCGACACCAACAACTACTACTTCGAGCGCGACGGCCACATCGACGCGCTCGACCGCGGCGAGACCACCACGTCACAGCTGCTGCAGGACCACCTGCCGACCTCGAAGGTCGTGAAGGCGTTCAACCAGATCCTCGCGTCCGACATCAACACGACGGGGCTTCCGGCGGGCTCCGCCGATCGCCGCGCGCTCGGAACCGCGAGCGATCACGCCGACGCCGTCGAGGTCGTCACCGGCATCTACGACGCACTCGGCTACGACACCGTCAGCGCGGGGCCGCTCAGCGAGTCGTGGCGGCTGGAGCGCGACCGCCCGGCCTATGTGATCCGGCAGAACGCCGACGAGCTGCGCGCGAACCTCGCCATCGCGAACCGCCTCCCCTGATTCGGCGCCGGCCTCGCTCCGTGTCCCGCACTCGCCCGCCGAGCGGCCTCCGAGCGGTGGAATGTGGGACACGGAGGCGAACGGTCGGGACACGGGTGAGGTGATCCGGAATACCGGGCACGCCGCGGCGGGTTGTCGCAGAGGATGAACGACGTCACCCCCGCCCCGGCTCCCCTGTCCCTCTCGGTGCTCGACCTGGTGCCGGTGCGCACCGGGCAGACGAGTGCGCAGGCGGTGGCGGCATCCCTCGCCGTCGTCGACGCCGCGGACCGTCTCGGCTTCGTCCGGTACTGGTTCGCCGAGCACCACAACATGCCGGCCGTCGCGTCGACGACGCCGCCGGTGCTCGCCGCCGCGGCTGCGGCGCGCACGCAGCGCATCCGCCTGGGGTCGGGCGGCGTCATGCTGCCGAACCACTCGCCGCTGGTCGTGGCCGAGCAGTTCGCCGCGCTCGAGGCGCTGGCCCCCGGGCGTATCGACCTGGGCATCGGCCGGGCACCCGGATCGGACCCCGTCATCACGCAGCTGCTGCGGCAGAGCGGCACGACGAGCGACGTCGAGCGGTTCCCCGACCACGTGCGCGACATCCTGTCGCTCGTCGCCCCGGACGGCGCCGCCCTGCGATTCACGTCGGGCGGCACGTACGACGTGCACGCGACGCCGGCGGCGACGACGACGCCCGAGGTGTGGCTGCTCGGCTCCAGCGACTACTCCGCGCAGCTCGCCGCGGCGCTGGGCCTGCCCTACGTGTTCGCCAACCACTTCTCGGGCAACGGGCTCGAGCGGGCGCTCGAGCTGTACCGCACGGCGTTCGTGCCGTCAGAGACCCTCGCGGCGCCGCGCACGTTCCTCACCGCGAACGTGCTGGTCGCACCCACGCAGGCCGAGGCCGACGAGCGCGCCCTGCCCAACCTGCGCATGACGGCGCGCCTGCGCACGAACCGCCCGCTCATCGCCCTCGAGACCGTGGAGCAGTCGGTGGCCGGAGCCGCCGACTTCGACGCGCTCGGCGACTCGTTCATGGCCTCGGCCCGCGCGAACTGGTTCGTCGGCGAGCCGGCGGCCGTGGCATCCGAGCTCCGCGCCTTCGCGAGTACGCACGGGGTCGACGAGGTCATGATCTCGCCGATCGCCGGGTCCTACGAGGACGAGCCGATGGATGCCGCACCCGGCCGCGTGCAGACCCTCGAGCTGCTGGAGGCCGAGCTGGGACTGCAGCGGACCGCGCTCATCGACTGAGCAGGTAGAACCGGAAGAAGCTGAACTCCTCGATCGGCAGGATCTCGACCCTGCCGAATCCCGCATCGCGCGCGTAGGCGCGCAGCGTGTCGGGACGCATGACCGTTCCGGTGCCCACGCCGGCGGGGTGCGACAGCCCGTCCGGCAGACAGCAGAAGAGGCTGAACCCGTACATCAGCCGTTCCACCTCGTCGCCGGGAGCGACCAGACGCTCGCCGACGGCCTCGTCCATGATGACGACAGGCCCGTCGTCGCGCACGGCGCGTCGCATCGCGGCGAGCACCTCGACCGGACGGGGCATGTCGTGGAGGCATTCGAAAGCGAACGCCGCGTCGAAGGGTCCGTGACGGTCCAGCCCGTCGCCGTCGGCGTGGTGGAAGGTCACGCGGTCGGCGACTCCCGCGTGCTCGGCGTTGTCGCGTGCAAGGCGGATCGACGGTCCGTCGACATCGAATCCCTCCACGACGAGCCCGGGGTACGCCCGCGCCAGCTCGATCGACGACCAGCCGCCGCCCATGCCGACGTCGGCGACGCGCGCGCCGGGGCGCGTGAGCGCGATCTGCAGGGGCTCGACCTCTCCGAACACCCGCCCGAGCTCCCCGAACCACGGACGGTTCAGGTCGGCCTGGGCCTCACGCGCGTCGGGGCCGAACTGCGCCCAGCTCACGCCGCCGCCGGTGCGATACGCGTCGAGCAGGGCGGGCATCTGCCCGCCCACCGCAGCGAACAAGCGGCTCAGTGGTGCCAGGTACGCGAGGCTGTCCTGCCGGACCAGCGCCTCGGCCGGCCCGGACGGAAGGGAGAAGCGACGGGATGCCGGCATCCCGTCGCCTTCCGCCATGACGAGGATGCCGCTCACCGCCTGCTGCTCCAGCCACTCCCGGGCGTACCGCGGCGCGGTGCCTGTGCGGGCGGCGAGCTCGTCGGCGGTCGCCGGTCCCGCTTCGGCGAGACTGCGGTACCAGCCGAGACGGTCGCCCAGATATGCGGCCATGACGTCGATCCAGCCGAGGGCGGCGCCCAGCATGCGCTCGGCGTACGCGTCGACGGAGGCGCCCGGATCGGGAGCGGCATCGGCAGACGTTGACATGAGGAACCCCCCGTTCGCTCGCGCGAGCGCCCCAGCGCGCCCGTACCCCCGAGGGTACGAGCGCGGGTGCGCCGTGACGAGCCCCTGTCCCGGCGGCCCTGCCCCTGCGACCGGCCCTCGGGCCGTTGCCGCCCGTGTGCGCCGCCGGCCCGCGGCGTCGGCGCCCGAGCTCGCGGGTCAGTCCGCGTCGGGCTCGCCCGAGAGCAGCCCCCGCAGCCAGTCGCGGGCCTCGACGAACACGTCGTCGGCGTAGCGTTCGGGGTAGTGCACGACGGCGCGGTCGGCGCGCGGGTACGAGCCGAGGAACGTGACGCGCGGGCTGAAGCGGCGCAGGCCCATGAGGGCGTCTGCCATGCGCTCGTCCTGCAGGTGCCCGTCGGCGTCGACGACGAACCGGTAGCGTCCGAGCTCGTCGCCGATCGGACGCGACGCCAGCAGCGACAGGTTGATGCCGCGCGTGGCGAACTGCTCCAGCATCTCGAGCAGGGCGCCGGGGTGGTCGTCGGGCAGCTCGACGATGAGCGAGGTCTTGTCGGCGCCGGTGGGCGCCGGCGGGACCACCGTGCGCGCGACGAGCACGAAGCGCGTCACGGCGTTGGGGTTGTCGCCGATGTTCGAGGCGAGCAGCTCGAGTTCGTGGTGCTCGAGGATCCCGGGCGGGGCGATCGCGGCATCCGCATCGCTCGACCCGTCGAGCAGACCCATCGCGCTGGCCACGTTGCTCGCGGCGGGGACGTGCGAGTGCGCGGGCAGCTCGCGCGACAGCCACTGCAGGCACTGCGCGTACGCCACGGGATGCGCGGCGATGAGGCCGACGTCCTGCAGGCGGGCCCCCGGACGCCCGACGAGCACGAACTCGACCGGCACGAGGTACTCCCCCACGATCCGCAGGCCGGGGATCGTCGCCAGTGCGTCCTGCGCCGTCGAGACGCCGCCGTCGACCGAGTTCTCGATCGCGATCATGGCCGCGTCCGAGCGGCCCTCGACGACGTCCGCGAGCGCCTCGCCGACGTTGCGCACGGGGCGCCATTCCTGGCCGCGGGCCTCGGGGACCTGGGCGAGCGCGGCCTCCGTGAACGTCCCCGCGGGTCCCAGATAGCTGTACGTGCGACGCACGGGAGCGGCGTCCTGGGTACCGGCGAGCTCAGAAGTCACGCGTGCCAGCCTATTCCGGTCCGCCCGCGACACGAACCGTGCGCGCGGGCCGCGGGCCAGGCAGACTAAAGGCATGAGTCGCGCAGGACAGCCCGCCGAACCTTCCGACCTCATCGACATCGATGAGCTGATCGCCGCCTACTACGACATCTCGCCAGACCCCGCGGTCGCGGAGCAGCGCGTCGTGTTCGGCACGAGCGGTCACCGAGGATCGTCGCTGTCGGGCAGCTTCAACGAGGCGCACATCCTCGCCACCACCCAGGCCATCGTGGACTACCGCCGATCGCAGGGCATCGAGGGTCCGCTGTTCCTCGGCCGCGACACGCACGGCCTGTCGCTGCCCGCCGAGCGCAGCGCGATCGAGGTGCTCGTCGCGAACGGCGTCGACGTGCGCGTCGACTCCCGCGACGCGTGGGTGCCCACGCCCGCCCTCAGCCACGCGATCCTCACGTACAACCGCGGGAAGGATGCCGCCGACCCGGGCCGCGCTGACGGCATCGTCGTGACGCCCAGCCACAACCCGCCGCGCGACGGCGGCTTCAAGTACAACCCGCCGAACGGCGGCCCGGCCGACACGGACGCCACGGGCTGGATCGCGGACCGCGCCAACGAGCTGATCGCCGCGGGCCTGCAGGGCGTCGGTCGCACGCCGTACAAGGACATCGACGGCGACAAGCTGGGCGACTACGACTTCCGCGACGCGTACGTGCGCGACCTCGCGAACATCATCGACGTCGAGGCGATCCGCCGCGCCGGGGTGCGCATCGGCGCCGATCCGCTGGGCGGCGCCTCGGTGGAGTACTGGGCGCTCATCGCCGAGGTGCACGGCCTCGACCTCGCCGTCGTGAACCCGGACGTCGATCCCACGTGGCGCTTCATGACGCTCGACTGGGACGAGAAGATCCGCATGGATCCGTCGTCGCCGTCCGCGATGGCGGGACTCATCGGCCGCCGCGACGAGTACGACGTGCTCACCGGCAACGACGCCGACGCCGACCGGCACGGCATCGTGACGCCCGACGCTGGGCTCATGAACCCGAACCACTACCTGGCCGTCGCGATCGACTACCTGTACTCGCACCGCCCGGACTGGCCGGCCGACGCCGCGGTGGGCAAGACCCTCGTCAGCTCGATGATCATCGACCGCGTCGCCGAATCGCTCGGCCGGCCGCTGCTGGAGGTCCCGGTCGGCTTCAAGTGGTTCGTGCCGGGCCTGCTCGACGGCTCTGTCGCCTTCGGCGGCGAGGAGTCCGCGGGGGCGTCGTTCCTGCGCTTCGACGGGACCGTGTGGACCACCGACAAGGACGGCATCCTGCTGTGCCTGCTCGCGTCCGAGATCATCGCCGTGACCGGCAAGACCCCGTCGCAGCGCTACGCCGAGCTCGAGGCCGAGTTCGGCGCCTCGGCTTACCAGCGGGTGGATGCTCCGGCATCCCCCGCCCAGAAGGCGGCCCTCGGCAAGCTCGCCCCCGAGGCCGTCACCGCGACGGAGCTCGCCGGCGAGCCCATCACCGCGAAGCTGTCGCACGCGCCGGGCAACGGCGCGGCCATCGGCGGGCTGAAGGTGCAGACCGAGCACGCGTGGTTCGCCGCCCGCCCGTCGGGCACCGAGGACGTCTACAAGCTCTACGCCGAGTCGCTGCGCGGGCCGGAGCACCTCGCACAGGTGCAGGCCGAGGCGCGCGAGGTGGTGTCGCAGGCGCTCGAGGGCGCCTGAGTCCGCCAGGAACCGCGAAAGGGTACGTTTCCGCCGCGGAAACGTACCCTTTCGCGGTTCCGGAGGCCGGGTCGGGTCGGAGGCGGCACGCGAAGCGCTCCCTCCCGCCGGCCGGCAGGAGGGAGCGCTTCTCGGTGGGGACGGGTCAGGACCGGACGGCGCCCCGGCGGCGGGTGAACAGCACGTACAGGCCGAGCACGATGATCGAGCCGAGGATCGATCCGATGATGCCCGAGGGCTGCAGGAAGCCGCCGTTGGGGTCGCTGCCGAACAGCAGGAAGCCGAGGAACCCGCCGACGAACGAGCCGACGATGCCGAGCACGATCGTGAGCAGGATGCCCATGCTCTGCTTGCCCGGGATGAGCGCGCGAGCGATGAGGCCGGCGATGAGCCCGATGATGATCAGGCCGAGAATTGTCCAGAGCATGATTCCTCCTCCTTCTCGGGGCGCTTACGGGGTGTGCGGCGCCCGCTGTGAGATGCCCATGACGCTAGCGCGCGACGATCCCGCGGAACTGCCCCTACCCAAAACAGCCGGAACGCGGTACATTCCCGCACGCGTGGGCGCCTGGACGGTGCAGGCTCCGCGAAGAATGCCAGGTTAGAGCGCGATAGGGATCTGGGTCGTCAGCAGGCCGACGTCGGCGAGATAGCGCTCCAGCGCCGTCGTCGCGACACCGGTCGCGACCGAGTTGCCCTCGACGGTCGACACCTCCAGCACGAGGTCGCGGGCCGACCAGCCCGGCGCCTGCTCCCGCAGGTGCCGCCGTGTCGCAGGGAGGAGTTTGTCCCCCAGCGCCCACGTCGTCCAGCCGGTCAGAGTGACGACCTCGGGGTTGACGACGGCGACGAGATCCGCGAGCGCCGAACCCAGGTAGTACGAGGTCCGCTCGATCGTCTCGGTGACCGCCGGGTCGGGCTCATCGCTCTCGGCGGCGCGGGCGAGCGCGGCGATGAAGTCGCTCTGCGCCTCGAGGCCGACGAGGGCGTGGCCGGGGGCGATGTCGCGCAGGGTCTGCTGGATGCCGGGCACCCCGAGGTACGCCTCGACACAGCCGTGCCGTCCGCAGCGGCACCGTCGGCCGTCGAGCACGAGCAGCGAGTGGCCCCACTCGCCGGCGGAGTTCGTCGCACCTCGAAGGATGCGGCGTTCGAGCACGATGCCCGCCCCCACACCGGTGCCGAGGTTGATCGTCGCGAGGCTGGAGTAGTAGCGCCCCCGGCCGAGCCACAGCTCCGCGGTCGCCATGGCCTTCAGCGGATTGTCGATCACGAGCGGCATGCCGACCCGCTCGCGCAGGCGGTCGAGCTCGAGCTCGTGCCACGTCCAGTTCGGCACGACGACCGACACCGAGCTCGGCCCCTGCACGAGCCCCGGGAGCGAGACGCCGACGCCGAGCACCTCGGCACGGTCCACGCCGCCCTCGGCGAGCACGAGGTCGACGGCACGGCCGATCCCCTCGACGACGGAGTCGGGGTCGAGCACGTGCTCGTCACGCGCCACCTGCGCGTGCGCCAGCTGGTTGAGGGCCGCGTCGAACACCACCGCGCGCACGTAGGTCTCGGCGACGTCGACGCCGACCACACGCCCGCGCGCGCCGTTGATCGCCAGCGTCGCCGTCGGGCGGCCGATGCGGCCAGCGGTCACCTTCGTCTCGGCGACGATGCCCTCGCCGATGAGGTCGCCGACCACCGTCGCCACCGTCGCCGGGCTGAGGCCCGTCGTCTGCGTGAGCTCGTTGCGCGTCGTCTCACCCGCCGACAGCACCGCATGCAGGACGTCCAGTCGCGAATCGCTCCGGATGTCGCGCGACGTCCGTCGAAGCACCCCCATGCTC
>Ga0160432_101007_pt1 | contig 11242 bp, 10 predicted proteins | sample HID1971M_E0MG_FD_108250 | JGI IMG/M metagenome (GOLD analysis project Ga0160432, IMG submission 108250) | Enriched millipede-associated microbial communities from UW Madison campus, WI, USA - HID1971M_E0 MG | ecosystem: Host-associated > Arthropoda: Insects > Digestive system > Unclassified ... | reverse complement strand
CTGCCCGCGCTTGGATCAAAGACGGCCCCATGAAGGAGTACGCCCGGGCGCTCCGCGGCATGGGACGTTACGCCAAGTTCGGCAACTCCGGCGGCACGACGACCCAGGACATCGTCGGGGCGGCTCTCGGCGAGGGGTGGGCACTCGTCGAAGGAACCGACGGCATCAAGCCGTTCCACGCGCAGGCGGTCAACCAAGACGGCGCTTTGGCATATCTCGCATGGGACGAAGCGCGGAACTTCAAGAACCTCGTCTGGGCGGCGCTCCGTGCGAGCGTCGATCTCGGCGTCGCAGGTCACGTCGTCGTCACCGAGCCGCCAGGAACAGCGACGGCGCGAGAAGCTGCGGACGCACACGCCGCGATCACGAAGCGTTGCGGACTCGTCCTCCACTACGTCCGCGAACAGCTCGGAAGTGCCCGATGAGCAACCAGCTAAACTCCGTCGAGATATTCGCGGGCGGCGGTGGGATGGCGCTCGGCATGCGACAGGCAGGCTTCACGCATGAAGCGCTCGTCGAGTGGTGGGCGCCCGCCGCGAAGGTGCTCCGCCACAACGCCGAACGAGACTCGACGCTCTGGACGAAGGAGCACGTCTTCGAGAAGGACGTCCGCAAGACGACCGACGAACTGGCCGAACTCGGCCCGATCAACCTCGTCGCCGGCGGACCGCCGTGTCAGCCGTTCTCGCTCGCCGGGACCGGCGCCGGTCACTCCGATGACAGGAACATGTTCCCCGCCGCCCTCGACATCGTCAGACAGCTCATGCCCGACTATGTTGTTTTCGAGAACGTCCCTGGACTGACACGCCCGTCGTTCGCGCCCTATCTCGACTACGTGAAAGACCAGCTGAGGCGCCCCACGATCACTCCGAAGGACGGGGAGCTTTGGAACGAGCACCACGCACGGGTTCGCGCCAGCGAGCTGCAGGAGCTCTACTGCGTCTACCAGGAAGAGATCGACGCCGCCGACGTCGGCGTCGCACAGAGCCGTAAGCGCATCTTCCTCGTCGCCGTCCGCGGCGATCTGAAGAACGCCGGAAACTGGCAGGGCATCACGCGTACCCATAGCAGAGATGTCCTGTTGCACCAGCAGTGGATCACCGGGACATATTGGAACCGCCACGGGCTCATCAAGCCCGAAATCGTCCCAGAGCGGCTCAACGCGCAGATCGAGCGGATCAAAAAGACCGGAGTGCCCGACAACCGGCTGCCGTGGAAGACGCTGCGAGACCTGCTCGCCGACGTTCCCGAGCCCGCCGTCGAGATCGCGCCAGACGGCTGGCCGAACCACATCGCCATCCCAGGCGCGAGGACATACGCGAAGCACACTGGCAGCCCGCTCGACATGCCTAGCAAGACGATCAAAGCCGGGGTGCACGGGGTGGCCGGCGGCGAGGCGATGTTGCGCGAACTCGACGGTGCCGTCCGATACCTCAGCATCCGAGAGGCGGCCCTCGTCCAGGGATTCCCCCAGGACTACGAGTTCCCGGGCGTCCGGAGCCGTGTCATGGGTGTGATCGGCAACGCCGTCGCCGTCGACGTCGCCGCGCACGTCGGTCGGACGCTCATCGCGCTTCGGGCCGAGCAGGAGGAACGGACGGACGACAGCGTTGACACGACCGAAGTCATCGGCGACCTCGACACAGAGGCTCGCATACCGAGCAGGCGGGCCGCAGCGATCGCCTGATTCCGTAGCCCGATCGCGAGGAACCGAGGTAGCGTCGAACACATGACGGCGATCACAGAGTCGTGGGCGTCAACCCCGGGCACCGCGAAGTCGATGCGCTCCAACCGCAGCCGTGACACGTCACTCGAACTACGAGTGCGCCGCGAACTCCACCGGCGAGGTTTCCGCTACCGGGTGGACATCGCGCCTCTTCGTGGCCTTCGCTCTCGTGCGGACATCGTGTTCACCCGCAGACGCATCGCCGTGTACCTCGACGGCTGCTTCTGGCACGGATGTCCGACACATGGCGTCATCCCCATCGCCCATTCCGCCTACTGGCAGCCGAAGCTCGCCAGGAACAAGGAGCGCGACGCGCAAGCGACGCTTGCCCTTCAGGAGGCCGGGTGGATTGTCCTGCGCTTCTGGGAGCACGAGGACACAGCGAGCGTCGCGGAAGCCATCAGCTCCGAGGTAGGAGACCGATGCGGTTCGGCGTCCACGGTTGGCGGCAACTGACGCCAACGGCGGGCATCCGCTTAGCTTGATCGTCGATCCTTCGCGAAGCGTGATCCAGCAGGGTCGCAGCGATCGGATCGACCAGCTCGCTGCGGCGGATGTAGTGCTGCAGCATGGTCCTCGGATCCGTGTGCCCAAGGGGAGCAGCGGCCTTTCCGACGCCTGCAGAACCGAGACGCCTGCAGGACCGAGTACGTGCAACACCCGGCGATGGACGTTGTTCGTCGTCAGCGGTGTCTCGCCTCGGTTCGCGAACACCACCTCGCCGTTCCCGATCATGCTCCGCTGCGCGAGCCTTGAACGCAGCGCCCCTGCCGAAGACGACTGCAAAGCGACGACCCTGCGCGACCGCGCGCTCTTCGGATGGTCGTGCCGGATCGTTGGCACGCTGCGGCGCCTGACTATGGTCCGGGCGATTCGCGTAGTCGCAGGCCAGGCTCGGTCCACGCCCTGACGCGACCCGCGACTGCCTCGCCTTGGATGGCTCTCCCGGGCCAGTCCTTTCAGGAAGCAGTCGCAGCGCGCGACATCGATCTGATTTCAGCACGATCCGCCACGCTGCCGAGGCCACCGCCCCGGACGTGCCTGCGGGGGCTGATGCACCCGGTTTCCAGGACCACACCCTGCGGGAGCAGATATGGAGCTAGTGGGTGGGGTCGGCACTCGTCAGCTCTACAAGCGGAACGGTGGTAGGTGTTACATCGCTAGGAGCCTGGCGGCTGATACCTTGACGAACGTGACCGTTGACGTCGAAGCCGGTGGGCCGGCTGCTACACCGCCCGAACGCCGGACCATCGCCAGCGTCGAGGATCTGATGCAGGTTCTCGAACCCATCACCGCGGATGGACGCGAGGTCTGGTATCGCGGCCACCGCGACCATACTTGGGAACTTCAGGCTTCGGCGTTCAGGAAGCCGGACCACCGTGCGAATGAACGCGTCATGCTCGCCCGGTTTCGTCAGGAGGCCGCCACTGCCGGTCTGCAGTACGCATTTGACGAGTGGGGCTGGACCACGTTTGCGCAGCACCACGCACTCCCGACACGGCTTCTCGACTGGTCGCAGAGCCCTCTAGTTGCCTTGTTCTTCGCCAGCGAGCCGAATCCTTCTGGGGTGATCGACGAAGTGGATGGCGAGTTCTTCCTCATCCATCCGAACGATCTGAACGAAGAGGCCGGTGATGCCGACGGGGGACATCCTCATCTGCTGTCGGACTCTGACATCACGCTCAAGGACTATCTGCCTGGTCGTGACAGTGAGAACAGGCGGAAGCCGAGAGCTGTCGTTGCTCCGTTGATCTTCGATAGGATTCGGTTCCAAACCGGAACTTTCACCCTGACTCAGTTGCCATCTCCCGGAGCCGATCAAGAACCGCTGCGGAAGGCTCGGTCGCTTCAATCCTTCATCGTTCCGACGGCCAGCAAGGTGGCTCTCCGTGAGCAACTCGGTGTGCTCGGTTTCAACGAGGTCTCGATCTATCACGATCTCGACCGGATTGCGAAGCGCATAAAGGCCGTCTACGGCAGGAGCAACGCATGAAGATTCGCACCGTATTGATCCCGGACCTTACCGTCGCAAAGTTTCGACGAATGAATGAAGTGGTTGACCTCAATCCGCCGTATCAACGTGAAGGCGGTATTTGGGGAACAGACACCCGTGCGGGACTAATCGACTCGATCCTTAACGGGCTCGATGTTCCCAAACTTTATTTCGAGAAGGAGTCCAGCCGCCGTCTTACACCTGCTGGTCTCACGTACCAGTACGCGGTGATCGACGGCAAGCAACGTCTCGAAGCCATCACCAGTTTCCTGTCCGGCGAGTTGCGGCTCGCCGACGACTTTCGCTACTTCGAGGACGAAAGTGTTCGAGCCGAACGGTTGACTCTGGCCGAGCTTCAGGAAAAATATCCGGCGGTCGCGCAGCGCTTCCTCGACTACGAACTCCCGATCGTAAGCGTCACTTCCGACAGCGGCGATCTTATCGAGGAGATGTTTCAGCGGCTAAACGCGTCAGCTTCTTTGAACGCCGCCGAACGTCGAAATGCGATCTCCGGGGCAACTCGCGAATCGGCAAACGAACTCGCCCGTCACGGTCTTCTCCTCAGCCGTTCCCCGATCAAGAACGCGCGATACAAGTACCGCGAACTTGGAGCGAAGTTCCTTGCGATCGAGAATCAGCTCGATACCAAGGACCACCTCTCAGACACGAAAGCTGACACGCTCCACAGGCTCTTCGTCGCAACGCACGGAGACAATCCGAGCATCGGTGCGGCCAAGATGCGCGAGTACCAGGCAGGCGCTACGGCGACGCTTGACCGCATGCTGCCGGCCTTCGTGGACAATGACCCGCTCCTCGCGTCGATCGGCACGGTTGTCGTCTACTATCTCGTCTTTCGGGACCCTGGGGTAGCGGAAGTGGCCGATCGAGAGAAGCTTCATGAGTTTGAGGAACTGAGGCGCGAGGCATCACGCCTCGCCGAAGACGCGCCAGCGTACGCACGCCCGGCGAACGTCCGACTCCGCGAGTATAACGTCTTGGTTCAGTCCACGAACGACGGAAAGGCGCTCGAAAGGCGCGCTCAAATACTCGGGGCCTTTCTGACGACTCGAGCTGATGAAGACCCTCTTGCCGGGCTCGACGGACTTGATGAGAGCGCTGACGTGCCGGACGAGGACGAGAGCTGACGAATCTTGCGTACGGGACTCGGCGGACGGAGGGCTAACGACGTGGTTCGGCAACAGGCGCCCGCAGCGGATCAGCGGGGTTGAGTCCTGGTGCTACTCGTGCGGTTGCTTCATAAGTATCGACGACAGGACGGTTGAGCACGTTCCCGCGAGGGTGTTCCTCGACCGGCACTTCCCTGAGAATCTCGCGACCGTCTATGCCTGCCGGCGTGCGACAACGGCACCTCAGCCGATGAGCCGTATGTTGCCTGCCTGCTAGAGGTCATGCTCGCTAGAACCATCGACGGCGCGGTCTTGGATAGGCGACGCATCGCTCAAGCACTCGAACGGCATCCGGAACTTACTGGTTCGCTGCAAAACGCGCTCGCGGGAGCTTCATCGACATGGCATGCCAAGCGGACCGCCCGGAGTCTCATGGCGGTCGCCACAAAGATTGCGCGTGGCCATCTAATGTTCGATCTTGGTGATCCACGGTATGACGCTCCGCGTACCACGCGATGGTTCCGCTTGGACGAGGGATCGAAGGCAGAAACCGAGGCGTTTGACCAATGGAGTGATCCTGCGTGAAGTGAAGCTGGGGCTTGAGCTCCCCGGGAACCCGCGCAATAACTCGGGTCGGGGTTTCTTCGGAAGCCTGGTGGTTGAGGGGGCGACCTCACTCTCTGGCCGGCCCGAACGGCTGAAGATCGCTAACGCGGGCTGCGGCGGAGCTTGGTGGGGGCGCGAAGCTCGAGTACACGCGCCTACGAGCGGAGGCGGCAGCGGTGGGGTCATCAATGAGGCGTACCTCCAGCATAATGGCGTTGCCGCGCCGGAATTTGGGATCGCGCCGACGTCGACTTGAACACTCTCCTGCGGTGCTGAATTCTCGCGGAGGAGTTCTGACCTTCCCCTCCTTCGGCAATGCCCCAACTGCCGCCGGGATCGAGCAGAGCATCAGTCAAGGGGCGCGCCAGCGCGACTGCCCAGAAGTCGGTGCAGCGTGGTGACGGTCATGGCCCGAACCTAGGGACGAGGGACGAAACAGCTAGCGGGCGCTTTGCTCAATGTCCGCTAGTGCATGAGCCCTGAGATCGGCAGGCGCTGCTTGTGAGTGTCCTCGCCATGCCCAACGACCATCATTCTGGAATTGATCATGGATGGGTTGGACTTTCCGGTACTTCGAGTACGTCTGCGGGGCCGGAAGGCAACGCGTCCGTACGTGCGGACAGTCGACCTGGGTGAAGTTCTGACGAGGCGCGAGCATGACCCGACGTCCTAAACGTGTTCAGGGGGCTGTCGGCGCTGTCTTGATGGCGGCCTTCTCAGCCACGCTCCTACCAGGGCTGGGCGTGACCTGCTCTGCGCAGGCTGTTACATTTCGTCCGTTAAGCGGTATCGACGAGCTTCCATTCTCGGACACGCTCCCCGCCGCACGAGTCTTCGTGCTGCCCGGGAGCGTTCGTGTCTGGATCTGTTCGGTACTCCGCCCGTGCCCTCGCCGAGTTGGCGACGTCGGACGTCTCGTTGGTGGAGAAGCATCTGGAGGAGTACTTCCTGGGTCAGGGGATGGGCGTCCCCGGCCCGAGCGAACGTCGCTCTTGGACGCGCTCGTTGCCGGTGATTGCGCGAGACCTGATGGATGCGGGCCTCGGATCCATCGAGGTGCTCCTGGAGTACCGATTGCCGTATACGTCTCGGCGCGCGGATGTCGTCCTCGCCGGCGTTCACCCGCGCCGGGGGGACGACTCATATGTGGTGGTTGAGCTCAAGCAGTGGTCGCGTGCCCGCAGACATGATGAGTCGGAGAGCCTGGTCCACGTCGACGGTTCCCCTCGGCGGGAGCATCTGCATCCGAGCGTTCAGGTGGCCGGCTACGTGGACTTCATCCGTGACTTCACCGCCACGCTGCACAACGGGCACGAACTGATCCGTGGGGTGTCCTACCTCCACAACGCCCACCATGCTGATGTCGCTGATCTCGTCGACGCCGAGGTGACGGCGACCTCCCCGCTTTTCACGGCGAGCTCGCGGGGGCGTTGGCTTGAGTACCTCCGGGCGAACCTCGCGCCGGAGAGCGGGGCTGCGGCTGCGGACCGGCTCCTGGGGTCTGCGGTGCGTCCCTCCAAGCAGCTCCTCAGTGTCGCCGCCGACGAGGTGCGCAATCGTGAGCAGTTCGTCCTACTCGACAGGCAGCGTGTCGCCTTCGAGCTCGTCCAGGTTGCCGTACGAAGAGCGGCGAGGGATAACACGAAGACCGCCGTCGTGGTCTCCGGCGGTCCTGGCTCAGGCAAGAGCGTCATCGCGTTGTCCTTGCTGGGCGAGCTGGCCCGCGAGGGCCGCACCGTCCTCCACGCCACCGGGTCTCAGAGCTTCACGAGAACGCTGCGGAAGGCAGCGGGCAAGGGGTCCACCGCGACTCAGAAGCTCTTCATGTACTTCAACAGCTTCATCTCCGCGGAGAAGAACGACCTCGATGTGCTCGTGTTGGACGAGGCACACCGTATCCGTGAGAAGTCCGTGAATCGCTATACGCCCAAGGCGATCCGCGACGGGGCTCGCCCTCAGATCGATGAGCTGCTCGACGCCGCCCGAGTGCCGGTGTTCCTGCTCGACGAGCACCAGGTGGTGCGGCCAGGAGAGAGCGGAACGGTCGAGACGATCACCGCCGCAGCGGAAGCGCAGGGGATGCAGGTCCGGCACGTCAGTCTGCACGACCAGTTCCGCGCCGGCGGTAGCGAGGTGTACATCGAATGGGTTCTGAGGCTCCTCGGCCTTGTCGAGGGTGGTCCGATTCCCTGGAACGGCGACGATCGGTTTGAGCTGCGAACCGCCCGTTCCCCGCGCGAGCTCGAGGTCGCCCTCGAGACTTACCTCGGCAAGGGTTTCGGTGCGCGGATGACTGCTGGCTATGCCTGGCGGTGGAGCGACCCGTTGAGCGACGGCACTCTGGTGCGGGACGTGGTCGTTGACGACTGGTCACGGCCCTGGAACGTCAAGAGTGAACGTGGCGTCGGCGACGCACCGCCGTCGTATTTGTGGGCGACGAACGCCGGCGGCTTCGGCCAGGTCGGTTGCGTCTACACCGCCCAAGGCTTCGAGTATGACTGGAACGGCGTCATCCTCGGACCGGACCTCGTCTGGCGAACCGACAGGTGGGTGACCCGCCGCGACGAGAACAAGGACCCGGCGTTCCGCTCCCGCAAGGAAGTCAGCGACCAGCACTTCGACGCGCTCGTTCGAAACGTGTACAAGGTGCTGCTCACACGCGGGATGACCGGGACAATCATCTACTCAGTCGATCCCGAGACACAGGGACTGCTCGAACTTCTTATCCCCTGATGGATCGAGCCACGGCTGCCTCATGGCCGGCACTCTCACAGCACCCGCTCGCTTCGGCGGCCTCTCCTCGGGTGCCCAGATGCGATGGTCACCGCGCAGCACCGGGAGGTCTTCTCGCGCCCTACCATTCAGATCGTGTCGACTCACTGACTCGACCAAGGTGATTGGGCATCACAGCTAGGAGAGGGTGCGGGTCACGTGCTCGAGCCAGCGGCTCACGGTGGCCAGCTCGTCGTCGGTGAAGCCGTCGGTCAGGCGGTCGTTCAGCTCGGCCAGGGCGGTGCGGACGTCGTCCAGTGCTGCGGTGCCGGTGGGCGTGAGGTCCAGGCGGACGGTGCGGCGGTCGTCGGGGTCGGTGCGGCGGCGCACGAGGTCGGCGCGCTCCATGCGTGCGAGCAGGCCGCTGGCGCCGGCGGGGGAGGCCTGCATCGCGGCGGTCACCTCGCCGATCGTCGCGCCGGGGTGGTCGGCGAGGTGCAGCAGCACACCGGCGGCGGGGGCGCCGAATCCCTGGCCGCCGTTCCCGGCGGTGTGCGCGCCGCCGCGCCGCGCGATCCAGCGCCGCATCTGGCGCTCCGCCGCGGTGGTGAGGAATATCAGCCGCGGCGGGCGGCGCGTCATCGTCGCGGCTTCCTGGCGCGGAAGCGGACGTTGCCGTCCTCCTGCGCCGGGGCAGCCCCCGCGCGGGCGTCGAGCCAGGCGAGGAGCTCGGACCACAGCGTGTCGCGCAGCCCGCGGCGGAAGAAGCCCATGTGCCCGATCGCGTCCACGCCGCCGTCGGCGGGGCTCCAGGTGCGTCGCTCGACGCGGGCGGATGTCAGGCGGTCGGTGATCGCGTCGATCTGCGCGGGCGTGGCCCACGGGTCGTCGGTGAAGCCGACGGCGAGGACGTCGCCGGTGACGCGCGCGGCGTCCGCGACGGCGGTCATGGTCGGGTCGTCGAAGAAGTAGTGCGGCATGGTGGACCAGCGGCTCCACTCGAGCATCGCGGCGGCGGGCATGTCCTCCCCGAGGCCCGTGCGGCGGCCGGGGACGTAGCCCAGCATCCGGGCCGTCGCGGGGCCGAGTGCCCGCAGGATCAGCCGGACGCGCGCCCGCTCGGCGCGGTCGGGGATCGTGGACGTCGCGGCGACGTGCGACGCGACCGTGACGAACCCGGCCAGGCCCCGTGAGCCGTTCCCCAGCGCCAACGCGTGCCCGCCGATGCTGTGCCCGATGGCCAGCTGCGGCACGTCCCCGAACCGCGGGCGCGCCCACGCGGCGACCGCGGGGACGTCGTCGGACATCCAGTCCCGCATGCGCAGGCCGCGATGCTCGCGCGTGCTGCCGGACCGGCCCGTGCCGCGGTAGTCGTACGTGATAGCCACGTAACCGCTGGCGGCGAGGAACTCCGCGAACCCCGTGTACAGGCGCTCCGGGACCGCCGTCGCCGGATGGATCACCACGACGCCCCGCGGCGTCTCGTCGGCGGGCTTGCGCACCGTGCCGACGACCCACCCGCCCGCCGGGATCTGGATCCGCAGCCCTTCGGAGCTCTCCGGCGCCGGGAGGTCGCTTCGCATGCGAAGTACCTTAGCGGCCTGCACGGCGGGACCCGTGTCCGGTCTAGCGTCCCGGGCCCCGAACTCGTCGAGCACCTGGAGGAGCTGGCGCCAAGCGTCATCGGAGACGAGCGCTCGTGCAGGCTTGGCGACCGCTTTGACGCCGTCCACGAGTCGTGCAGTCTCGCCGGCCCGCCCATCGGCCTAGCGCTTGTTCAGGAGGTAGGGCGATTCGCGGACTGAGTGCATCGCCACGGTGTCAAGGAAGACGGTGAGTGCGCGGCTGGCCGCAATGTCGGTATTGCGGGGCGGACTCTCAAGCCAAGGTTGCGTCGGGTGAACCGGTCCTCTCGCTTCAGGTCGAAGCTATCGAGTCGTCGAAAACCCGGGTGCGATGCCACTGCGTGTAGGTCGCACCTGGGGGGCGTCCGTTGCGCGGGCTCATCACTCGAGGTCGGAGCTGTGGAGCCGTGAAGTAGGCCCGTGCAGCGGTGTTAGTGCCGATCGTACGTGCCAGCCTGGTGGAGACCTGGACGTCCAAATCGTCGGTGACTGTCATCATCCCGGCGTCGAACGCTGCGTCGTGGACGGGGCATGCGGCGAACCCGTTCGTTCCATCGAGACGTTCACGTGGCTTCGAGTCCCGCCATGGCTTGATGTGACTTGCACGGAGCAACGACGGGCGCGCGGAGTCGTGCATGGCGAAGCCGCAGAACGCGCACTCGTGGGACCAGGCGTCGAGGACCGCGGTGGCGAACCGATGCTGTCCGACCCTCAGTGAGGCGAAGACAAGACGTTCCGTCACCTGTTCGTTGACGCTGTCGTGAACCCATCGCTGAATCTCGCGCTCGACCACCGACTCGAGCGCCCCGCCGCCGAGCTCCTCCTGACCAAGGAGTTCCAAGTCGCGCCCGCCTTCAACGTCGAGGAAGTCGGGGAGCCTGGTGGCGGCAAGTCCGGTCGCGCGCCCAGCAGCCATGATGACCCGATAGAGATCGACCATCGCGTCAAGGTTCGTCCGGAGGAAGGAGCCGACGACGAGGTCGCTGATGGCGCCGCGTGATCGCGAACCGTCCAGGTTGTTCATCTTGGCGATGATGCTCGTCGATGGGCGCTTGAAGAGGGACGCGAGCGACTGCACCGGTTCCGGCGCGCGGTGGGCGCTGCCGCTGCCGAAGCGGGAATGCTCGACTACGAACATTCCTGCGAGGCAGAGGAGCGTCTCGACCGGCACAAACGGGACTTGACGTTTGCCGGCTGCAGGCCACGGACGCGCGAGGATCGACTGCCATTGCCGCCTTGCTTGAGCAGGCGTGAGGTCGTAGTAGTCCGCTTGTGTGAATGCCATCGACCACCTCCTGATGGGAGCTCAGCGTTCAGGGCAGGCGCCAGGGCTCACGGCTTCGAGGGGCAGTCGCGCGCCGGAGGCGTCCATCATTGCGGAGCTGCTGGGCGGCCCATCGGATGTCGTACTGCCAGGTGTAGAAGAGGTCCTCAGAAGCTCGAAGGTCAGACT
>Ga0160432_100994_pt1 | contig 11429 bp, 12 predicted proteins | sample HID1971M_E0MG_FD_108250 | JGI IMG/M metagenome (GOLD analysis project Ga0160432, IMG submission 108250) | Enriched millipede-associated microbial communities from UW Madison campus, WI, USA - HID1971M_E0 MG | ecosystem: Host-associated > Arthropoda: Insects > Digestive system > Unclassified ... | reverse complement strand
CTAAGCCTCTCAGCGCCGATGGTACTGCAGGGGGGACCCTGTGGGAGAGTAGGACACCGCCGGACACCCATTCACGGAATGGCCACCCACACCCTGGGTGGCCATTCCGCGTTAACAACCCACCTCGACAAGAGCCCTTCACGCCGCTGGGTAGACTCGAACAATGGCGTCGCTCGATCTCACCGTGTCCTCTGTCGAACTCACGCGGAACATCTGCGACATCCCGAGCGTCTCGGGCGACGAGCGCACGCTGGCCGACGCCATCCACGACGCGATCTCGGTGCTTCCGCACCTGGAGGTCTTCCGCGACGGCGACACGATCGTCGCGCGCACGAACCTCGGTCGGGCCCAGCGCGTCGTGATCGCCGGCCACATCGACACGGTGCCGATAAACGAGAACCTCCCCACGCGCGACCTCGTGGTCGACGGCGTCCCCGTCATCTGGGGCCGGGGCACGGTCGACATGAAGGGCGGCACGGCGGTGCAGCTGAAGCTCGCGGCCGAACTCACCGACCCTCGCGTCGACATCACGTGGATGTGGTACGACCACGAAGAGGTCGACGCCGATCTGAACGGCCTCACGCGCCTCGCGCGCACGCGTCCCGATCTGTTCCAGGGCGACTTCGCCATCCTCGGTGAGCCCTCCAACGGCGCCGTCGAGGGCGGCTGCAACGGCAACCTGCGGGCGATGGTGCGCACGCACGGCGTGCGGGCCCACAGCGCACGGGCCTGGGTCGGGGAGAACGCCATCCACAAGGCGGCGCCGGTGCTGGCGCGTCTCGCCGAGTACGAGCCGCGTGAGGTGCCGGTCGAGGGGCTCGTGTATCGCGAGGGCCTCAACGCCGTGCGGATCCGCGGCGGCGTCGCCGGCAATGTCATCCCCGATCTGTGCGAGGTCGAGGTCAACTACCGCTTCGCCCCGAGCCGCAGCCTCGAGGAGGCCGAGCAGCATGTGCGCGACGTCTTCGCCGGCTTCGACGTCGAGGTCGTGGACGGCGCCGCTGGTGCACGCCCGGGGCTCGACGCCCCGCTCGCGCAGGAGTTCCTCGCCGCGGTGCACGCCGAGCCGCGGCCGAAGTACGGGTGGACCGATGTCGCGCGGTTCAGCGCGCTGGGCGTCCCGGCCGTGAACTACGGTCCGGGCGACCCGAGCCTTGCACATCACGACGAGGAGCGGGTGCCGATCGCCCAGATCGAGGCGGTCGAGCACGGGCTGCGCGCCTGGCTCGCGGGCAGCTGACTTCTCGTGGCTGACGCGTCTCCGGTCGCGCCCGCCCCGGCGGCGCCTGCCACTCTTGCGAGGACGGCGGTGCGCATCGCCGTCATCTACGTCGCCGCGCGGCTGGTGACGACGCTGCTGCTGTTTCTCGCGGCCGAACTCTCGGGTTTCGGCACCCGCATGGGTCCGGACGCGAACCTCGCTTCGACCGTCGTCGCGTGGGACGGCACGTGGTATTGGCTCATCGGCTACTCGGGGTACCCGTCGACGCTCCCGCTCACCGACACCGGACAGGTCGCCGAGAACGCGTGGGCGTTCCTGCCGATCTACCCCTACCTGGCGCAGTGGGTCTCGCTGCCGTTCGGGCAGTGGGCGGCCGGTGCGCTGATCGTCTCGCTGGTGGCGGGGTATGCGGCATCCTTCGTCCTGTACCGGATGCTGCGCCTGCGACTGGACGAGTCCGCGGCCCTGTGGGCCGTCGTGTTCTTCGCGTGCGGACCGCTGGCGGCGCTGTTCCAGGTCGGCTACGCCGAGACGCTGAACCTGTTGTGGCTGTTCTGCGCCATCTGGTGCGTCATGCTGCGCCGCTACGGCTGGCTGTACGTGCTCATCCCGCTCATGGCCTTCACCCGCCCCGGCGTGCTGGCGTTCTCGCTGTTCCTCGCGCTGTTCGGCATCTGGCGCTGGTGGCACCGGCGTCGTGAACCCCTGGGCGGTCGCGAGATCGCGCACATCGTCGTCCTGGGACTTCTCGCGGCGGCCGCCGGGTTCGCGTGGCAGCTGATCGCGGGGTGGGTGACCGGCGAACCGGACGCCTATCTGTCGACCGAGCTCGCGTGGCGGCGCAACTGGATCCTGGGGGACGCCAGCTTCGCGCCGTTCGATGCCTTCGCCGCCGGCATCCACTTCTGGTTCGGCACCATCTGGCAGCTGCCGGTGGTGTGGGGGTATGTCGCCGTGGGCGCCGGCATCGTCGCCGTCGCGTGCGCGTTGCTGTTCCTTCCGCAGGTGAAGCGGCTGGGCGTCGAGATCCGCCTGTGGAGCGCCAGCTACCTGTTCTACCTGCTGCTCGTGTTCTTTCCGCAGTCGAGCCTGTTCCGGCTGCTCGTTCCGCTCTCGCCCCTGTGGGGCGCGTTCGCGGTGCCGCGCTCGCGCGTGTGGCGGATCAGCGTGCTGGTGGCCTGTCTGCTGGGGCAGTGGTGGTGGATCTACAACATGTACGCGCTCGGGAACGCCGCCTGGCAGGTGCCATGATGTCGAAAATCGGATGCCGCTTTCCACAGGCGTGCCCCGGTGTCTGTGCCCTCACGATAAACTTGTCTGGCAGACCATCGATGTAAAGGAGCCGCAATGGCAGCCATGAAGCCGAGAACCGGAGACGGGCCGATGGAGGCCGTGAAGGAGGGCAGACTCATCATCGTGCGCGTGCCGCTCGAAGGTGGGGGCCGTCTGGTCGTCTCCGTGAACGACGCTGAGGCTAAAGAGCTCTACGACGTTCTGGGTGGCGTCGTCAACGCCGCGTAAGTCGCATCGTCCCGAAAGGCCGGTCTTCGGACCGGCCTTTCGCGCGTCCATGGGTGAACGCGGTGCGCACGATCAGGCCGATGGCACCGTGGTGAGCTGCAGCAGTCCTTCGCCGGTGATCGACAGTGCGCCGATGACCGCGGGCGAGGCCTGCGTCTCTTGGATGAGAGAACGGTATGAGGTCGTGACCGCGTCACGACGGACGGGGTCGGCGACGGCGCCGCCGGCGAGCACACGCGGCACGAGGACGGTGCCGCCGGCGCGCACCAGCCGCAGTCCGTGCTCGACGTACTCGATGACACCTTCGGGGTCCGCATCGACGAGCACGATGTCGTAGGACGCCTCGTTCATGCGGGGGAGCACCTCGGATGCCCGTCCGGTGATGAACCGCGCGCGGGCCGCGGGGATCCGTGCGTCCGCGAACGCCTGGCGCGCGGCGCCGAGATGCTCGGGCTCCTTGTCGATCGTCGTGAGCGTCGCGCGGGGCGAGCCGTGCAGCAGCCACAGCCCCGACACACCGGCACCGGTGCCGATCTCGACGATGCTGAGCGCCTGCGACGCCGCCGCGATGACGGCGCACTGGGCGCCGATCGCCGGGCTCACCGGGGCCGCGCCGAGCTCGAGCGCGTGTGCGCGTGCCGCCGCGATGTGATCGGGCTCACTCGTGGCTTCGTCGACGAACCGCTGGTTCGCGTTCTGCTCTCCCATGCGAATCCTCCGCCCGCCAGCCTACGCGGCCGCGCGGCGCTGACCGAGCAGGCACGGCGGTAACCTGATGTCATGATCTTCGGCCTCACCATCGAGAAGCTCCTGCTGATCGGTGTCGTCGCGGCGCTCATCCTGGGGCCCGAGCGCCTTCCCCGCTACGCCGAGTCTCTGGCGGCGCTCACCAAGCGCGCGCGGGCGTGGGTGTCGACCGCCCGCACGCGGGTCCGTGACGAGATGGGCGAGGACTTCGACGACGTCGACTGGCGCACGCTCGACCCGCGTCAGTACGATCCGCGGCGCATCATCCGCGAGGCGCTGCTGGACGACGCGCCGGTCGCCCCGCGCGCCGCCGCGACCGCGGCGGCCACCGCCGTGGCGACAGCGCCGGAGACACCGCCGCGCGAGACGTTCCGCGGCACCCTCGACGGCCCGCCGCCGTACGACACCGAGGCCACCTGAGCCTCGGCTCGACGGCATCCACTCGGTGTCAGCGCGGGCGGAACGGCAGACTGCGCCCCGCGAGGCCGCGCGGGGCACGGGCCAGGACGTCGGCGACCTGTGAGATGGCCTGCGCCGCGGGATCGCCGGGGTGCGCGAGGACCGCCGGGATGCCGGCATCCGCGTCCGCCCGCAGCACGGGGCTGAGGGGCACCGACGCGAGCAGCGGCACCTCCTCGCCGGTTCCCGTGAGCGCCGCGGCGACAGCGGCACCGCCGCCCGCGCCGAAGAGATCGAGCGTCGTCCCGTCGGGAAGGGTCATCGCGGCCATGTTCTCGACGACGCCGATCACTCTCTGACCGGTCTGGCGTGCGACGAGGCCGCTGCGCACGGCGACATCGGACGCCGCGGTCTGCGGTGTCGTGACGACCAGCACCTCGGCGTTGGGAAGGAGCTGCCCCACCGAGATGGCGACGTCGCCCGTACCCGGCGGCATGTCGAGCAGCAGCACGTCGAGGTCGCCGAAGTACACGTCGGTGAGGAACTGCTGCACCGTCCGATGCAGCATCGGTCCGCGCCAGGCGACGGCACCGAGGGGGGACGCGTCGCCGTCGGCGCGGCGCAGGAACATGCCGATCGAGATGACCTTCACGCCGTGGGCGACCGGCGGCAGCATGAGGTCGTCGACGCGGGTCGGCTGCGGCACGGTGCCGTCCGGTCCCACCAGGCCCAGCTGGCCGGGGATCGAGAAGCCGTGCACGTCGGCGTCGATCAGCCCCACGGCGAGGCCGCGTGCAGCCAGGGCCGCCGCGAGATTGGCGGTGACCGTCGACTTGCCGACGCCGCCCTTGCCGCTGGTGACCGCGATGACACGGGTGAGGCTGCCCGGTCCGAACGGCATCTCGCGCGCCCGACCGCCGCGCAGCCGGTCGGTGAGCGCGTGGCGCTCGGTGGGGGTCATGACGCCCACCTCGAGCGCGACGTCGTCGACGCCGGGGACGGATGCCGCGGCCGCCGTCACTTCGGCGGCGATCCGATCGGCGGCAGGGCAGCCGACGATCGTGAGCGCGATCGCGACGTGGGCGACCGAGCCGTCGACGGAGATGTCGCGCACCATGTCGAGTTCGCTCAGGGGACGACGCAGCTCGGGATCGGAGACCGCGCCGACCGCCGCGCGGACGGCGTCCGCGAGGGTGCCGCCCGTCATCGTGCGGTGCCGCCCTCGACCTCGGCGGCGCTGTCGAGCTTCTCCAGCAGCGCGCGCAGCTCTGTGCGCAGCACGTCGCGGGTCAGCACCTGCTCCGAGAACTCGCTGACCGCCATGCGCAGCGCGACGACCTCGCGCGCCAGGTACTCGGTGTCGGCGAGATTCCGCTCGGCACGCTGACGGTCCTGCTCGATCTGCACGCGGTCGCGGTCGTCCTGCCGGTTCTGCGCCAACAGGATGAGGGGCGCGGCGTACGACGCCTGCAGCGACAGGATCAGCGTCAGCAGCGTGAAGTTCGTCGCGGCGGGATCGAACTGCAATTGCGGCGGCATGAAGATGTTCCAGCACAGCCACACGGCGACGAAGATCGTCATGCCGATGAGGAAGCCGGATGTTCCCATCGCGCGCGCGAACGCCTCCGAGAAGCGTCCGAACCGGTCGCTGGACTGCTGCTGCGGTCCGCGCTGCAGCATGCCGGAGCGGCCGCGCGGCGCGTCGAGCGCCGGCTGGCGAGTCGTGCGTGCCATCAGCGCCTCCTCGGGATGCTGGCCGTGGTCGTGGGAACGGTGTCGGACGCCGGTCCGTCATCGGCGGCATCGTGCGACCGCCAGTCCTCCGGGAGGAGGTAGTCGAGCACGTCGTCGACGCTCACCGCCCCGACGAGGCGGTGCGCGGGATCGACGACGGGCAGGGACACGAGGTTGTACGACGCCAGGAGGCGCGCCACTTCGGCGGCCGAGGCCGTCGCGGGCACCGGGTCGAGCGTGTCGTCGATGATCGCTCCGAGGCGCTCATGCGGGGGATAGCGCAGCATGCGCTGGAAGTGGACGGTTCCCAGCAGACGGCCGGTCGGCGTCTCGTACGGCGGGAGCGTCACGAACACGGCGGCGGCGAGAGCGGGATGCAGCTCGTGGCGGCGGATCAGCGCGAGCGCCTCGGCGATCGTCGCGTCGGCCGACAGCACGATCGGCTCGCTCGTCATGAGACCGCCGGCGGTGTCAGGACCGTACTTGAGCAGCGCGCGGACGTCCTCCGCCTCCTCGGGCTCCATCAGCTCGAGCAGCTCTTCGCGCTGATCCTCAGGGAGCTGGCCGAGGACATCGGCGGCGTCGTCCGGCTCCATCGCGTCGAGGATGTCGGCGGCGCGCTCGTCGTCGAGCGCCTCGAGGATGTGCACCTGCTCCTCTTCGGGCATCTCTTCGAGCGCGTCGGCGAGACGGTCGTCCGGCAGTTCCTCGACGACCTCGAGCAGGCGCTCCTCGGGCAGGTCGAGCAGCGTGTTCGCGAGGTCGGCGGGGCGGAGCTCGGAGTACGTCGCGACGAGCTGCTCGGCGGACTGCGCCTCGCCGGGCACCTGGCTCTCGCGCACGTCGTCCCACGCGGCGAACGTGGTGGGGCCCTTCGCGAACGGCGAGGCGCTCGTCTTGGGCTTGCGCAGGAACAGCTGGCCCACGTCCCACTCGCCGAGGCGGTTGCGCTCGATGGCGACGTCCTCGATGACCGCGGTGCCCGAGCCGTCTGCGAGGAAGACCTTGCGGCCGACCATCTCGGCCATCACACGCACTTCGCCGCCGCGCTGCTGGAAGCGGCGCACGTTGATGAGGCCCGTCGTGATGACCTGGCCCGTGGCGATGGAGGTGACGCGGCCGATGGAGACGAACACGTTGCGCCGGCCGGGGATCTCGACGACCAGGCCGATCACGCGCGGCGGATCGTCTTTTCGGTAGATGACGACGACGTCGCGGACCTTGCCGAGACGATCGCCGGCGGGGTCGAAGACCGAGCACCCGGAAAGGCGCGCGACGAAAACCCTCTGCGTGCTCACACGTCCCAGCGTAGTCCGCGTGCCGTGGGAGGATGGGGAGATGACCATGATGGGAGGGCGCTTGCCGCAGGGTTCGGATGCCGTCGGTCAGACGGTGGCGAACTTCCCGACGTACGAGGCCGCGCAGAAGGCGGTGTCGTCGCTCATCGCGGCGGACATCCCGGCGCGCGACATCGCGATCGTCGGTCAGGGGCTGCGCTCGATCGAACGCATCACCGGCCGCCTCGGCTACGCGTCGGCCGCACGTTCCGGCGCGGTCAACGGCGTGCTGCTCGGCCTGCTGTTCTCGGCGATCCTGGTGATCGGGTCGCCGTCGGTGCCGATCCAGGCGTTCGTCGGCGTGCTGTTCGTCGGCATCGCGATCGGCATGCTGATGAGCATCGTGGCGTACTCCTTCGTCCGGCGTCGTCGGGATTACGCCTCCGTGATGCAGGTGCTCGCCGACCACTACGAGGTCACCGTCGCGCAGAACAGCGTGCAGCGGGCGCGGCAGGTCCTCGGGCCGCAGACGGCCGCTGCGGCGCCCGCGACGGCTGCGTCGACTGCGGCGCCCGCGACGGCTGCGTCGACTGCGGCGCCCGTGACGCCGGCGCCTGCCGCACCGGCCCCTCGGATCACGGAACCGCCGAAGTACGGCGAACGCGTGGCGACGCCGGCGGATGCCGACGCGTCGGCCCCGGCCCCCGCTGCGGCCGATGCTCCGGACGACCCCGAGGCGGACGCCCCCCGCGAGGACTCCGGCGCCGACGAGACGCCGACGAGCGGTTCCGCGCGGTCCGACGAGCCCCGGTGACGTGAGCCGCCCGCCGGGTCCTCGAGCAGACGAGCGGTACGACCCCGGAAGGTGACACATGACGACGCACGAGACCACGATCGCCGTCGAGCTGCCGACGGGCGCGGTCGAGATCTCGGCCGAGTACGAGACGCCCGCCGAACCGTGGGCGTTCGCGGCCGTGGCGCACGGTGCGGGCGCGGGGTACCGGCATCCCTTCCTCCTCGGGTTCGCGGCCGGACTCGCGCGTGAGGGGATCGCGACCGTGCGGTTCAACTTCCCCTACGTCGAACAGGGACGACGGATGCCGGGTCCCGCGGCGCATGCCGTCACGACGTGGGCGGCGGTCGAGACCGACGTCCGCGCGCGTGCGGCGGGCACGCCCCTGTTCGCGATCGGCAAGTCGTACGGTGGACGCATGGCATCCATGGCGGCGGCGGAGGGCGTGATCGCCCCTGCGGGGCTGGCGTACCTCGGCTACCCGCTGCATCCGCCAGGACGCCCCGACAAGCCGCGCGTCGAGCACCTGCCCGCCGTGCCCCAGCCGCAGCTGTTCGTCGAGGGCACGAACGACCCCTTCATCGACCCCCACGAACAGCTGGAGGCCGCGGTCGCATCCTGTCAGGCCGCAGAGATCTCGTGGATCGACGGCGGCGGGCACTCGTTCGAGGTGAAGGGGCGCAAGCGCGCGGCCGCCGATATCGGCGCCGAGCTCGCTGCCGGCGTGGCCGCGTGGATGCGACGGGTCGTCGGCTGACGCGTCACTCCGCGGCCGCGGGGCCCACGTAGCGCCCGCGCGGACGCAGGCGCATCGGCCTCTGGTCGTACTCGTCCCGGGCGTGCGCGATCCAGCCGGCGAGGCGCCCGATCGCGAACACGACGGCGCCGGCGTCCTCGCCCATGTCGGCCCACAGCGTGAGCGCGGCCAGTGCCAGATCGAGGTTCGGCCGCGTGTCGGCGTGCCGTGCGACCTCGGCCGCGACGTCGTCGACCAGCGCGACGATCTCGCCCCCGCCGGGCGCGGTGTCCAGGAGCTCCCGGAGCACGACGGCGCGCATGTCGCCGCCGGCATACAACGGCTGCCCGAAGCCCGGGATGCCGCGGCCGCCGTCCCGGACAGCCCGCGCGATCGCCGACGCGGGGCTCTCGCCGTCCTGCACGGCACGCAGCATGCGGGCGGCGTCCCGGCTGGCATGACCGTGCAGAGGCGCGTCGAACGCGCCGAGCGCCGCTGTGACGATCGCGTACGCGGACCCGCGGGCGGATGCCGCCACCCGGGCCGCGAGCGTCGATACCGCGAGGTCGTGGTCGACGACGAGCACGAGCGCGGCATCCAGCAGGCGGGGGCCGTCCTCGCGCGGGCGCCCGGCGAGGGCGTCCCACAGCGTCTCGGCGACGGGAACCTCTGCGGGTGCGGCGGCCGTGAGGGCGGCGGGCAGGCCGAGGAGCAGCCGCGCGCCCACGCGTGCCAGCGCCTCGCCGGAGGGGTCGTCACGCAGCGGGTCCGTGCTCGCGAACGCGGTGACGGCCACGAGCAGCCGGTCCAGCGGGGTGGCGGCCTCGCCGAGCGTGGCGACGGTGCGGCGCGCGAGCGCCAGATCGGCCTCGTCCGGGCCGCGCAGCACCGGCGCGTCCCACAGCCACCGGACGACGTCGTCGAACGGCGACTGGCGGGCGAGCCGGGCCGCCGAGCGCTCGCGGTAGAAGAGCTCGTCGTCCTCGAGGTGCGCGAGCGACGTGTCGAGCACCATGAGCGGCATGCCGCCGCTCGCGGGCTCGACGGCGCGGGGGGCCACCCGCCGCCGACGCAGCGCGAAGGCCTCGACCTCCAGGGGATCGAACGACGAGCCCGAGGCATCGCGCTCGCGGGACAGGAGCCCACGCGAGACGTAGGCGTACAGGGACTCCGGCTTCACGCCGAGCCGTGCGGCGGCCTGCGCCGCGGTGAGACGGGGGAGCTCGCTCATGAGGTTGATCCGATCAAGATTGACGAACGGAGGATCAAGTTCCGACACTGACTGTAGCGCGGCGGAGGCGGCGCAGGACGGAGACGGAGATGGACGCGATGATGTCGACGATCGACGTACCGCGCGGACTCGCGGGGGTCGTCGTGGCGGAGACCACGATCGGCGACGTGCGAGGCGGCGAGGGCTTCTACCAGTACCGCGACCGGTCCGCGGTCGAGCTCGCCGAGACCGGCACGTTCGAAGCGGCGTGGCAGCTGCTCGTCACGGGGGAGGCGCCGACCGCCGCCTCGACGGCGGCGTTCCGCACCCGCATCGATGCGGCGCTCGACGGTGCACGGACCGATCTGGAAGAGGTCCTCGGCGCGGTGGGACGGATGACGCCGGGCGTGCTCGCCGGGCTCTCGGCCTCATGGCCGCTGCTCGGCGCGCGGCGCGGCATCCATCCGCTCTACGATCTGGACCGCGAGGCCCGGCTGGCCGATGCGCTCACCATGGCGGCCGTCACGGCACCGCTCGTCGGGGGACTGTGGCGCCGGTCACGCGGCGAGGGCGCGCTGCCGCCGCTCGGCCGGGGCGTCGTGGCGGACTACCTGCAGCAGGTCACCGGCGTCGTGCCCAGCGCGCAGGTGGAGCGCGCGCTGACCGCGTACCTCGTCTCGGTCATGGACCATGGATTCAACGCCTCGACGTTCACCGCCCGGGTCATCGCGTCGACCGGGGCCGACGTGGCCGCATGCCTGACGGGAGCACTGGGCGCCCTCACCGGGCCGCTCCACGGCGGGGCGCCGGCGCGTGCGCTCGACGGCCTCGACGCCGTCGGCACGCCGGAGCGGATCGAGCCGTGGATCCGCGGCGAGCTGGCGGCCGGACGACGGCTCATGGGCTTCGGGCATGCCGTGTACCGCACCGCCGATCCCCGCGCCCAGCTGATGAAGCGCGTCGCGCAGGACCTCGGCGGCGCGCGCGTCGCCCTCGCCGTCGAGTTCGAGGGGACGGCAGAACGACTCCTCGCAGAGGCCAAGCCCGGACGCGAGCTCCACGCCAACGTCGAGTTCTGGGCGGCCATCGTGATGGAGGAGTGCGGCATCCCTCGCGAGATGTTCACCCCCACCTTCGCGATCGCCCGCACGATCGGCTGGACGGCGCACATCCTCGAACAGGCGGACGACCCGAAGATCATCCGCCCGTCCGCACGATACGTGGGCCCGCCGGTTCAGCGACCCGCGGCGTAGCCCTGCATGCCGCGGGGGTTCGCGGCGGCCCACAGCACTCCGGCTGCGTCCCGGCCCGCGGCCGAGACGCGGCCGAGGGCCCAGTCGCCCGCGCGCGTGACGACGTGGCCGCGGCGCTCGAGCCCGCCGATGACGTCCTCTCCGAGGCGGTTCTCGACGACCGCGCCGGCGGGGGTCCACGTGCGCGGCCAGAACGACTCGGGCAGCGCACTCGTGTGCAGCGCCGGCGCGTCGATCGCCTGCTGCGGCGTGTAGCCGCCGACGATGATGCGCAGCAGGGCGAGAAGCTGCCACTGGTCCTGCTGGTCGCCGCCGGGGGAGCCGATGGCGAAAGCGGGCACGCCCTCGCGCAGGACGAGCGTCGGGGTGAGCGTGGTCCGCGGCCGCCGGCCGGGGACGAGCGACGAGGCGTGACCGGGCTCGAGCCACGTCATCTGCAGGCGCGTGCCGAGGCAGAAGCCCAGCGCCGGGATCGTGGGGGAGGACTGCAGCCAGCCGCCGGACGGCGTCGCCGACACGATGTTGCCCCAGCGGTCG
>Ga0160432_100993_pt1 | contig 11438 bp, 12 predicted proteins | sample HID1971M_E0MG_FD_108250 | JGI IMG/M metagenome (GOLD analysis project Ga0160432, IMG submission 108250) | Enriched millipede-associated microbial communities from UW Madison campus, WI, USA - HID1971M_E0 MG | ecosystem: Host-associated > Arthropoda: Insects > Digestive system > Unclassified ... | reverse complement strand
CCGACCACTTCGAGTTCTACTGGTTCCCGCACACCGACCGTGCGATGACCAAGACCAACACGCGCCTGCCGGAGTCCGCTCCGCGGCACCCGCTGTCGCCGGTCGGCAAGTGGTTCGACGACACGCTCGTGGGCAGTGGCCTGCACCAGGTCGCGTGCACGACGGGCAAGCTCGTCCCGGCGCTCGTCCCGCCCATCAACCGGCTGTCGGCCAAGGTGTGGGGCGACCGCGAGTTCACGGACGGCTCGGCGCGCGTGTTCGCGACCAGCAGGTCGGTGCGCTTCCGTGAGATGGAGTACGCACTGCCGGTCGAGAACGTGCGCCCGGCGTTCGACGCCGTCCGTGCCCTCATCGACGAACGCGGCTGGCGCATCGGGTTCCCGGTGGAGGTGCGCTTCGCAGCGGCCGACGACCGGTGGCTGTCGACGGCGCACGGCCGCGCCTCGGCGTACATCGCGGTGCACCGGTACTGGCGCGAGGACCCGGGCGAGTATTTCGGGGCGATCGAACAGATCATGCTCGGCTACGGCGGGCGCCCGCACTGGGGCAAGATGCACACGCTCGGCGCCGACGTGCTGCGCGAGCGGTACCCGCGGTTCGACGACTTCGTCGCGCTGCGCGACCGGCTCGATCCCGACCGGATGTTCCGCAACGCCTACCTCGACCGGGTGCTCGGTGGGTAACGGCTGAGAGTCCGCATCCCGCGCTCATGCCGCGAGCGCGTGCGTCGATAGGATGAGGGCACTATCGAATGGAGACTCGGCAATGGAATGGCTGATCCCAGTCCTAATCGTGGTGGCGCTCATCGTCATCGCCGGCATCTACCTCTGGGCGACGTACAACTCGCTCGTCCAGTTGAACGTGCGGGTCGATGAGGCGTGGAGCGACATCACGGTGCAGCTGAAGCGTCGTGCCGACCTGCTGCCGAACCTGATCGAGGCCGTCAAGGGCTACGCCGCCCACGAGAAGGCCGTGTTCGAGAACGTGACCCGCGCCCGGGCAGAGACGCTGTCCGCGGCCGGACCCGCCGACGCGGGGGTCGCCGAGGGGCACATGCAGCAGGCGCTCAAGTCGCTGTTCGCCGTCGCCGAGGCGTACCCGCAGCTGCAGGCCAGCCAGAACTTCCTCCAACTGCAGCAGTCGATCGTCGACACCGAAGACAAGATCCAGGCCTCACGGCGCTTCTACAACGGCGGTGTGCGTGAGCTGAACACCAAGATCAAGGTGTTCCCGAACAACATGTTCGCCCGCAACCTCGGCTTCCACGAGCGCGAGTTCTTCGAGGTCATCGACGGCGCGGCGATCTCGGAGCCGCCCCGCGTGCAGTTCTGACGCGGAGCACGATGTCCGTGCCCGCGGATAGCGTCGAGGCATGGTGCATCGGCTGACGCAGGAGCAGGCCCGGCGCATCGCGCTGAACGGCCAGCTGCTGAGCGCCGAGCGACCCGCGGGTGTCGTCGAGACGATCGACGCGCTGACGATCCTGCCGATCGATCCGACGTCGGCGATCGCGCCCAGTGTCGATCTCATCCTGTGGAGCAGGCTCGGCTGGCCGTACCAGTCGGCCGATCTGGTGCGGCTGTTCGAAGAGGACCGCGCCGTGTTCGAATGGGGCGGGTTCTACCGCGCCATGACCGATCTGCCGCTGCTGCTGCCCGAGATGAGGCGGCGCCCCGAGTCCGCGCAGGCGCGTGAGTGGCTCGCGGCGAACGACGTGTTCAGGCGCGAGACCCTCGCCCGGCTGCGCGCCGAGGGGCCGCTGCACGCGAGCGAGGTCCCCGACACGGCGCAGGTGTCGTGGCGTTCGTCGGGGTGGACGAACAACCGCAACAGCCTGCAGCTGCTCGAGATGCTGGTGCTGTGCGGAGAGGTCGCGGTCGCGTCACGGGATGCCGGCGGTCGGGTGTTCGACGTGGCCGACCGGGTCTACCCCGCGGATGTGCCGCTGCTGTCGGATGAGGATGCCGCGCGGGAGCGCGCCGAGCGCCGGCTGACGTCTTTCGGGATCGCGCGCGCGAAGGGACTGGCGCAGCCGGTCGAGCCGGTCGCCGTCGGGGACCTGGGGGAGGAGGCCGTGGTCGAGGGCGTCGACGGCGTCTGGCGAGTCGATCCCGAGGCGCTGGCGGCGGTCGACGCGTTCGTGCCCCGCACGGCCCTGCTGTCGCCGCTCGACCGCGCGGTGTTCGACCGCCGTCGCCTGGACGAGCTCTTCGGGTACGAGTACGTGCTGGAGATGTACAAGCCGGCCGCCGCGCGGCGATGGGGCTACTTCGCGCTGCCGATCCTGCACGGCGACCGGTTCGTCGGCAAGCTCGACGCGAAGGCCGACCGCAAGGCGGGCGTGCTGCGCATCAACGCCCTCCACGAGGACCACGCCTTTGACGAAGCCACCCGTGACGCCGTCGACGCCGAGATCCGCGACCTCGCACGGTGGCTCGGTCTCACGCCGGTCGGCGCCGGCTTCGCCTGATCCTCGTCACCGCACCGAGACCGTCGTCGAGCCGTCTTCGACGGCGACGTCACCGCGGAGCGCCCACTCGTCGGTCCGGTAGGTGAAGGTGCCCGTCGCGCCGTCGCGTGTCGTGCCGGTGGCCGTCGCCACGAGCACGCCGCCGGTCGCGTCGAACCCGCCGCCGTCGGCAGAGAGCACGACGACGGGATACGTCTCGATGCGGAAGGCGATGCCCGACAGCTGAGCGAGGTCGGCAGCCCACGGCACGACCATGCCGCAGTGCTCGGGGACAGCCGTCGCGGGGCGGGCGCACGCGTCGGCGTAGCGGTCGAGCTGCTCCTGGATGGCCGCGGTCCGATCGGCCGAGGGGGTGGGGGAGGCCGACGCGGACGCCGACGGTGCGGGACCGGTGCCGGCGGGCCCGTCGCCCGACGTCAACGACCACGTGACGGCGGCGCCCGCCAGGACCAGGACGACGACGCCGACGACGAGTCCGGTGATCGTGCGGCGCTTCACCGCTCCACGCTAACCCGCCAGACCCTCGTCGGCGAGTTCGTCGTCCGCCGGCTCGTCCTGCGCGAGTGCGACCGGCGCCGACGGTCCGGCGTCATGACGAGACGCCTCGGGCAGCACGCGGGCGAGATCATCGGTCGCATCGCCCCAGCGCGACACCGAGATCCGCTCGAGCCCCTGCCAGGATGCCGCGAGCCGGAGCTGACCGGCGAGGAGCGGTGCGGCATCCACCGGCCTGCCGTGCTCCCACCAGGCCGACTGCACGCGCAGCGTCGACGCGGCGCGATCGGCCTTGAGGTCGACCCTGCCGACGATGTCGTCGCCGATGAGCACGGGCAGCGAGTAGTACCCGTACCGCCGCTTGGGCGCAGGGGTGTAGATCTCGATGCGGTACTCGAAGTCGAACAGCCGTTCGGCGCGGTCACGGAACCACACCACCGGGTCGAACGGCGTCAGGATGGCCGCCGCGTCGATGCGGCGCGGCACCGTCGCCTCGCGGTGCAGCCACGCCGGCGCCGGGCGGCCCGCGGTCGTCCAGCCCTGGACCGTGACAGGCTGCAGGTCGCCGGCATCCACGAGGTCGCCCACCGCCGCGAGCACCGCCTTGCGGTCGGCGATGCGCCAGTAGTCGGCGAGGTCGGCGGCCGTGGCGACGCCGTATGCGCGTGCGGCGCGGCCGACGAGTTCGCGCACGGCGTCCTCGCGGGAGACCTCGACCTCCAGCGCCGCGCGAGGGATGACCTGCTCGGCCAGCGCGTAACGGCGCTCGAAGCCGCGTCGCCCGGCGATCGCGACCTCGCCGAACAGCCACAGGTGCTCCAGCGCGTGCTTGACGACGTCCCAGTCCCACCACGGGCCGCGGGCGCCCTTCTTGGCGTCGTGCTCGATCTGCGCCGGGCGCAGCGGGCCGCGATCGGCGAGCTCCGCACGGACCCAGTCGACGATCTCGCGGTTCGTGTCGAACCAGCCGCCCGGCTTGCTGCCGTACTTGTCGCGCAGCGCGTCCATGCGGAAGCGGAACAGCCCCCAGTCGGATGCCGGGATGAAGGCCGCGACGTGCGCCCAGTACTCCACGTACGGCGCGCGCCGCGCGAACAGCAGGCGGTCGAGAGCCGCCGGGTCGTAGGAGCCCACGCGCGCGAACAGGGGCATGTAGTGCGATCGCGCGAACACGTTCACGGAGTCGATCTGAAGCGTCGCCATGCGTGCGAGTGCGGCGTTCAGCTGCCGCGTGCCGGCGGTGTCGGGCCGCGCACGGGCGAAACCCTGGGCGGCGAGGGCGACCCGGCGCGCCTCCGAAGCGCTCAACGTGGACTTCACCCGCGCCACAGTAGTCCCGGCCTCCGACACGCCCCGGCACCGCTCCTGTCGCACCCGCATTCATGACCGTCGCGGAATGCGACGCGCCTAGACTGGGCCAATGGTGGGGAACGGGCGAACGAGGAGATTGTGCGGATGACCGGCTCCGATGACAAGCCCCGAGGCTCGCTGTTCGACGCGATCCGCGATCGCAGCAGAGTCGTCTCCACCGAGACCTCCGCGGCCGTGCCGCACGGTCTCCGGATCGCCACCGCCTACGCGTGGCGGTTCCTCGTGCTCGCGGCCGCGATCGGCGTGGCGGTGTGGCTCGTCATCCAGCTGAAGCTGCTGGTGATCCCGCTGCTGATCGCGATCCTCATCACGGCGCTGCTGTGGCCCGCGTTCGCGTGGATGCTGCGCCACCATGTCCCGCGCTGGCTGGCGATCGTCATCTCGGTGGTCGGCACCCTCGCGATCGTCACCGGGCTCCTGTGGCTCGTGGTGTGGCAGATCATGGCGCAGTGGGACTCCGTGCAGGCCAGCACCGAGGCGGCGGTCGACCAGTTCCGGCAGTACCTGTTGAGCGGTCCGTTCGACGTGTCCGAGCAGGACATCGACGGCTGGCTGACAGCGGCCGGTCAGCTCCTGCAGCAGCAGGCCGAGCTGCTGTGGACCGGTGCGCTCGCGATCGGGACCACGATCGGCCACGTCGCCACGGGCGCGGTGCTCGCGCTGTTCATCCTGCTGTGCCTCCTCGCCGACGGCGGCGGGATCTGGCGCTGGACGCTCCGCCTCTTCCCGAAGAAGGCGCGTCCCGCCGCCGACGGCGCCGGCCGCGCCGGCTGGATCACCGTAGTCAACTACGCGCGCACGCAGCTGCTGGTCGCCACGATCGACGCGGTCGGCATCGGCCTCGGCGCGGCGCTGCTGGGCGTGCCGCTGGCGATCCCCGTCGCGGTGCTGGTGTTCCTCGGTGCGTTCGTGCCGATCGTGGGCGCCGTGGTCACCGGCACGGTGGCCGTCTTCCTCGCCCTCGTATACAACGGCCCGTGGATCGCGCTGTGGATGCTGGTCGTCGTGCTCGGCGTGCAGCAGCTCGAGGGGCACGTCCTGCAGCCGCTGCTGATGGGCTCGGCCGTCAAGGTCCACCCGCTCGCGGTCGTGCTCGTCGTGGCCGGCGGCGCGATGATCGCCGGCATCCCCGGCGCCCTCTTCGCCGTCCCGCTCGCCGCGTTCGTCAACGTCGTCGCGGTGTACATCGGTGAACGCGCATGGCAGACCGGCGCGAGACCCACCGGCGACCTCATCTGGAGCACCGTCCCCCGACCCAGGAGAACCCGTTCGTGAGCACGACCCCCTCGTCCGCCGTCCATCGCCCGACCCTGGCGGACTTCGAGGATGCCGCCGCAGTCCTCGAAGGCGTGATCTCGCACACGCCGCTCGACGAGTCGCTGCACCTTTCCGACGTTCTCGGCGTGCCGGTTCACCTCAAGCTCGAGAACCTGCAGCGCACGGGTTCGTTCAAGATCCGCGGCGCCACGTACCGACTCTCGCGCCTGACGGCCGAGGAGCGGGCGCGCGGCGTGGTCGCCGCCTCTGCCGGGAACCACGCCCAGGGCGTGGCACTGGCGGCCAAGGCCCTCGGCATCCCGGCGACGATCTTCATGCCCCTGGGCGTGCCCGTGCCCAAGCTGCTGGCGACGCGCGGCTACGGCGCGGACGTGGTGCTCGAAGGCGCGACGGTCGAGACGCCGCTGCGGCTCGCGGCGGAGTTCGCCGAGCGCACCGGCGCCGTGTTCATCCATCCCTTCGACCACCCCGACGTGATCGCGGGGCAGGGCACCCTGGGCCTGGAGCTCATGGACGACCTCCCCGACGTCGACACGATCGTGCTGGGCATCGGGGGCGGCGGGCTCATCGCGGGCGTCGCCGCCGCCGCGAAGGCCCGTGCCGCCGCCGAGGGCCGCACCGTGCGCATCATCGGAGTCCAGGCCGAGAACTCCGCGGCGTATCCGCCGTCGCTCGCCGTCGGCCACCCGATCGACGTCGCGACCCTGCCGACGATCGCCGACGGCATCGCGGTCGCCCGCCCCGGCGATCTGCCGTTCGAGATCATCCGCGACCTCGTCGACGAAGTCGTCACGGTCACCGAGGACGACATCGCCCGTGCCCTCCTCGTGCTGCTGGAGCGCGCGAAGCAGGTCGTGGAGCCCGCAGGGGCCGTCGGCGTGGCCGCGATCCTCGCGGGCAAGATCACCGCCACCGGACCGACCGTGACCGTGCTCTCGGGCGGCAACATCGACCCGCTGCTGCTGCAGCGCGTCGTCGCCCATGGGCTGGCGGCATCCGGCCGGTACATGTCGCTGCGCATCCCGCTGCCGGACCGACCGGGTCAGCTGGCGCGCGTGTCGGACCTCCTCGCGATCGCCGGCGCCAACGTGATCGAGGTGCTGCACACACGGCACGGCCAGGGTCTGCAGATCAGCGAGGTGATCCTGCAGCTCAGCGTCGAGACGCGCGGCGAGGAGCACCGCGCTCACGTCATCTCGGTGCTCGAAGAGGCCGGCTTCGCCCCGACCGTCGTCCTCGACTAGACGACCGGGGCGCCGGCCGGGCGGTCACTGACCGTTGTAGGTCTCGACCTTGACGATCTCGACGGCGATCTCGCGGCCGTTGGGGGCCGTGTACGAGGTCTTCTCGCCCTCCTTGCGACCGAGGATCGCGGTGCCCAGCGGCGAGGCCTCGCTGTAGACGTCGAGCTCGCTGCCAACCGCGATCTCGCGGTTGCCGAGCAGGAAGACCTCTTCGCCGCCGGCGACGATCGCGGTGATGACGGTGCCGGGCTCGACGATGCCGTTGCTCTCGGGCGCCTCGCTCACGGTGGCGGTCTTGAGCAGCTGCTGCAGGGTGCGGATGCGCGCCTCCTGCTTGCCCTGCTCGTCCTTGGCGGCGTGGTAGCCGCCGTTCTCCTTGAGGTCGCCCTCTTCACGGGCGGCCTCGATGCGCTTGGCGATCTCTTCGCGACCGGTCGTCGACAGCTGCTCGAGCTCGGCGGCCAGACGGTCGTATGCGTCCTGCGTGAGGAACGTCACGGGTGCATCGTTGGACACGGCTGACTCCTTGGGGGCCGGGGGATAAACCGAACGCCCCGGCTCTCGGCCAGGGCGCGATTCTTGGTGTACTCCCGCCAGACTACGTCACCGCGGACGGCCAGGCAAAACCCGTGGGGCGCCGCCCCGTACGTCGTCAGCCCGCGAGCACCCAGCACGAGTTGACGAAACCGGTCGTCGCGAGGGCGGTGGTCGGGATCACCTCGCGGAACGCGCGCGCGTGCTCATCGGACGCCGGGAACTCGACGACCCGCCAGCCGACCACCCCGTGCTCCTGGTCCTGCGCCTCGATCGCGCACGCCACCGCGGAGCCGGGGGGAGCCGTGATCTGGAACCCGAGCGACACCGAGTGCTGATCCACGACCTCGAACGCCGTGGTGTCGGAGTCGACGTCGTCGAGGGCGCCGCTGACGGTGAACCAGCCGAAGAGGGCCACGACCGCGACGGCCACGACCAGACCGCCGCCGATGAGCCAGCGGCGGGCGGGGGAGCGGCGACGGCCGTAGCGGTCGTCGAGCATGTCCTGCGTGGTCATGCCGCTCCTCTCGGGACCGCGGCCGTCCGTGGCGGAACGGCCGGAAGATTAGGCTGGAACTCCAGGCTATGCGCTTCCGGGCATCGCCGACGACCGCGCCCGTGCGAGCGGGCAGAGCGAGGACCCCCCATGCTTCACGTGATCGCCGCTTTCGTCAGCACCGGGATCGTCGGTGCCGCCGAATCGCCGACACCGACGCCCACTCCGACGCCCGCGGTCAACCCCGACCTCGTGACGCCCGGCGTCGTCGGCTTCATCGCGACGGCGTTCGTCGCGATCGCGGTGATCCTGCTGGTGTGGGACATGATGCGCCGCATCCGCCGGGGCCGGGTGCGCGCCGACATCCGCGAGGAGCTGGATGCCGAGGAGCAGGCCGCCCGTGCGGCGGAGGCCACCGAGACCGACGACGACGAGGTCGATGCGGCGGGCGACGGTCGCGACGACCCGCAGCCGCCGCGCGGCTGAGCGGGGAGGCATCCCCGATCCACCCGTGACGCGGGCGGCCGCGCTCAGCCGGGAAGGCCGAGCGAGGGCGACAGCGGCTCGAGGGCGATGAGCAGGCACGCGGTCCAGTGGCACAGGAAGGCCAGGACCGTGCACACGTGGAAGATCTCGTGGAAGCCGAAGTGGCCGGGCCACGGGTTCGGGCGCTTGAGCGCGTACACGATGGCGCCGCCGGTGTAGAGCAGTCCGCCGACGATGACGAGCACCATCATGGCCGCGTTGGCGTGGAACAGGTCGACGAGGTACATCACCGCGGCCCAGCCCAGCAGCAGGTACAGGGCGACGTACAGCCAGCGCGGCGCGTTGATCCAGAAGACCCGGAACAGGATGCCGAGCAGCGCCCCGCTCCACACCAGGACGAGCAGGAGTGCGCCCTTCTGCGGCGGCAGCGCGAGTACGGCGATGGGCGTGTAGGTGCCGGCGATCAGCAGCAGGATGTTGGCGTGGTCGATCCGCTTGAGGATCGCCTTCGTCTTCGGCTTCCAGTTGAACCGGTGGTACAGCGCCGAGTTGCCGAACAGCAGCAGCGACGTCGCCATGAAGACCGCAGACGCCCACTTGGCGGGGGCGCCCTGCGCGAGGACGATGAGCACCACGCCCGCCGCGATCGCGACCGGGAACGTGGCCGCGTGGATCCAGCCGCGCCAGCTGGGTTTGATCTCGGGCGCCGCAGCATCGACGGCGGCCGCGTCCATGAGCGGCAGCACGGGGACCTCGGGGGCCCGGGGGAGACGGCGACGGCGGCTCATGCTCCCAGCGTAGATCCCGGCGCATGCCCCGGACGGAACATACTCGGTCCCAGGGAAGCCGGGACTCGGTGCCACGCTAGGGACACCGGCTCGGGCGGGGTACCGTAGGCGTGTGGCGCGCGGCGAGACGAACGAGGGCAGGGGCCCTCTCTATCGGCTCTACATCAACCGACTGCGCAGGCGCCTGGATCCGGCATCCGCTCCGCGTCATGTCGCGATGATGATCGACGGCAACCGTCGCTGGGCGAAGCAGCTCGGCTACGACTCGGCCGCGCACGGGCACCGCGCCGGCGCCGCGAAGATGAAGGAGTTCCTGCGCTGGTGCGACGACGTCGGCATCCGCGTGGTGTCGCTGTACCTCCTGTCGAACGACAACCTGCGCAAGCGCGACTCCCGCGAGCTGTCGGACCTCATCGAGATCATCGCGCAGCTGGCGGACGAGCTGTCGCATGAGCGCGATTGGCGTGTGAAGCACGTCGGTCGCGCCGACGCGCTGCCGGCCGACCTCGCCCGCGTGCTCGCCGACGTCGAGGACCGCACGAAGGGCAACCCCGGCATGCACGTCAACCTCGCGGTCGGCTACGGCGGCCGCGGCGAGATCGTCGACGCCGTGCGCAGCATCATCGCGCAGCACCAGCAGGAGGGCGGATCGCTCGAGGAGCTCGCCGCCAGCCTCACTCCCGAGCAGATCGGCGAGCACCTCTACACCGGTGGTCAGCCGGACCCCGACCTCGTAATCCGCACGTCGGGCGAGCAGCGGCTGAGCGACTTCCTGCTGTGGCAGTCCGCGCACAGCGAGTTCTACTTCGTCGAGGCGCTCGGGCCCGATCTGCGCGAGGTCGACTTCCTGCGCGCGATCCGCGACTTCACGTCGCGGGACCGTCGCTACGGCGGCTGACAAGGCGGGGCAGGCGCCGCCGGGAACGCGGTGAGCGCGGGGTCCCGCGCTCTGCCAGAATGATCCGCGTGACCGATCTGGACGCGTATCTCGCCTCATTCGACGGCGAGCCGGGCTATCTCGACTGGGCCGCGTTCGGCCCCCTTTCACCGGCGGTGCGCAGCGAGGCGCAGGGCGACACCGAGCTGCTCGGCTCGGGCCGGCGCACGAGCATCGACCTCGTCGCCGACCACGTGCGAGAGGCCCGTGAGCTCGTCGCCGAGCTGATCGGCGCGGATGCCGCACAGGTCGTGCTGCAGCCGTCGACGACGTACGGGCTCATGCACGCCGTCTACGGCCTCGCCGGAGGCCTGATGCTGGGGCGCGGGGAGTTCCCGAGCCTGACGGTCGCCGCCACGCGGGCGTCCGAGGCGCTCGGCTCGCTGCAGCTGCAGTGGCTGGAGCCCGCCGACGGCATGATCACCCCGGATGTCGTGCGCGAGGCGCTGACCGACGAGACGCGCGCCGTGGCGGTCAGTCTCGTCGACTTCCGCACCGGGTACCGCACCGATCTGTCCGCCCTGCGGGACGTCATCGGCGACCGTCTGCTGATCGTCGACGCCGCGCAGGGGTTCGGCATGGTCGACGCCGACTACCTGGCCGCCGACGTCGTGTGCGGCCACGGCTACAAGTGGCTGCGCGCCGGTCGGGGCACCGGCTTCGCGTGGTTCGGCGACCGGGCGCTGGAGCGCATCGCGCCCGTGCTGTCGGGCTTCCGGGGCGTGGAGGGCGAACTGCCCGTCGACGCCGTGCCCGGGCCGGCGGCATCCGCGCAGGCGTTCTCGATCGCCGGCGCCGACACGCTCGCCGCGGCACGGCTCGCGACGGCGCTGCGCGAGATCGTCGACGTCGGCGTCGACGCGATCGAGACCGAGCTCACGGCCCGCGCGTCGGACGTCATGTTCTTCGCCGACCGCTACGAGGTGCCCGTCGTCACGCCGCGCGAGCCCGAGCGGCGCGCCGGCATCGTGACGCTCGAACCCGCCGCGCAGGACGCCGCGCCGCTCGCGGCATCCCTCGCGAACCACGGGCTCACCGTCACGACCCGCGCCGGTCGCATCCGCGTCGCGCCGCATGTCGGCACGGGCGCCGACACGCTGCGCCTCTTCGGCGACGCGCTGGCGGCGTTCGCCGCCACCCGCGTCTGGTGAGGGATGCCGGAGGCCGCTGCCGTCGGCGTCACGAAAAGTTCATCTGCAATCTGCGTGTCGGGGCGGCCCGATGTCGGCGGGGCGTCGTACTTTGATCGCATCGGGCAAGGAGCCCGGTCGAGTCGGCCTCAGGATCGCGACTCGTGACTCACCGGTCGACTCGTGACTGCCGGGTGAACCACCCGGGG
>Ga0160432_100990_pt1 | contig 11497 bp, 9 predicted proteins | sample HID1971M_E0MG_FD_108250 | JGI IMG/M metagenome (GOLD analysis project Ga0160432, IMG submission 108250) | Enriched millipede-associated microbial communities from UW Madison campus, WI, USA - HID1971M_E0 MG | ecosystem: Host-associated > Arthropoda: Insects > Digestive system > Unclassified ... | reverse complement strand
CCCGCTCGATCTCGCGCCGTTCACGCTCGTCGGCGCCACGACGCGTTCCGGACTCCTGCCGAACCCGCTGCGCGACCGGTTCGGCTTCACCGCCCACCTCGAGTACTACGAGCCCGAAGAGCTGGAACGCGTCATCGAGCGCTCCGCCGTCATGCTGGGCGTCTCGCTGCCGCCGGCCGCCCGCGCCGAGATCGCCCGGCGCTCGCGCGGCACGCCTCGCATCGCCAACCGCCTGCTGCGCCGCGTGCGCGACTACCTCGTGGTGCACGGGCGCACGGGGGCCGACATCGCCACCGTCGACGCGGCGTTGGACCTCTACGACGTCGATTCGATCGGCCTCGACCGCCTCGACCGGGCGGTGCTCGACGTCATCGTCCGACGCTTCCGCGGCGGCCCTGTGGGCCTCAGCACGCTCGCCGTCGCCGTCGGCGAAGAACCGGACACCATCGAGTCCGTCGTCGAGCCGTACCTCGTGCGCATCGGCTTCATGGGACGCACCCCGCGGGGTCGCATCGCGATGCCCGAGGCCTACGCGCATCTCGGCGTGGCCAGCGTCGAATCGGTGCTCGGATTCGATGACCTATAATCACTGGAGGCTTTCGCCTACCCCCCTCCTGCAAGGCACCGCCGCCACGGCGCGTGCCTGACCCGAAAGGTGCCACCGGCTCCATGGACTTCGCTGCCTTCCTGAGCAACTACGGCCTCATCATCCTGCTGGTCGTGCTCCTCGTCTTCATGTTCTGGAGCTCCCGCCGCCGTATGCAGAAGCAGAAGGCCGAGCAGGAGCAGAAGGCGCGCCAGACCGTGCCCGGCTCGGAGGTCCTCCTGCAGGGCGGCCTCTACGGCACGATCGTGTCGTACGACGCCGACAACCTCGACCAGCCCGCGATCGTGGAGCTCGCGCCCGGCGTCGAGATCAAGGTCCACAGCCAGGCGATCCTGCGCGTCGTGACCCCCGGCGCGGACGCCGTCACCGAGGACGAGTACCTCGAGGCCGAAGAGAGCCACGCCGAGTACGCGGAGGGCGTCGCCAACGGCGACATCAGCTCGATCAGCGACGACGCCGCCAAGGCGAAGGACAAGGACGCCGACAAGGGCGACGCCGGATCCGGCACCAAGGCCCAGGACTAAGGTCTGACCGTTCGCCCGTTCGGGCACTCCAGAAAGCGAAGACGTGGCGACATCCACTCCCGTCCGGCATGCGTGGCGCGCGCTGACCGGCCTTCTCGTCATCACGGCGATCCTGTTCGGCATCAACGCGCTCGGCGTCTATGTCTTCAAGGAGAGCTCGTGGGTGCCTTCCCTCGCGCTCGACCTGCAGGGCGGCACGCAGATCGTCCTCGAGGCGCAGACCGAGAACGGCGCCGATCCCTCTGCTGAGCAGATGGAGCAGGCGGTCACGATCATCCGCCAGCGCGTCGACGCCTCGGGCGTCGGCGAGGCCGACGTGACCACGCAGTCGGGCAACCAGATCGTCGTGCAGATCCCGGGCCAGGCCGACGAAGAGACGCGCAACCGCATCGAGGCGTCCGCCCAGCTGCAGCTGCGCGCCGTGCTCTACACCGGCGCGCCCGCGAACACCTTCGTGGGCGACGACGGCAACGAGACGCCGTATCCGACGCCCGACCCGTCGCTGCAGGCCACGCCGACCACGTCGCCCACCAACGGCAGCGACACCGCGTGGATCACGCCCGCGCTCCAGGCGGAGTACCTCGCGTACGACTGCACGGACCCGGCGAACGACCCCGCCAACGCACCGAAGGACGAGCCGCTCATCACGTGTGATGCCGACGGCACGGTCAAGTACATCCTCGGTCCGGTCGAGCTCGACGGCTCGTCGATCGACGACGCCACCTTCGGCCTGCAGACGACCAACAACCAGTGGGCCGTCAACCTGCAGTTCGACGATGAGGGCACCAAGACCTTCGGCGAGATCAGCCAGCGCCTCTACGGCGCCACCGCGCCGCTGAACCAGTTCGCGTTCGTGCTCGACGGCTACGTGCTCTCGGCGCCGTCGATGAACGGCGTCATCATGGACGGCAAGCCGAGCATCACCGGCAGCTTCACGCAGGAGAGCGCCAAGGTGCTCGCCGACCAGCTCAAGTACGGCGCGCTGCCGCTGAGCTTCAGCGTCGTGAGCTCGGACTCGATCTCGGCGACGCTCGGCTCGCAGCAGCTCATGATCGGCCTGATCGCGGGTCTGATCGGTCTGGCGCTGGTCGCGATCTACTCGCTCATCGTCTATCGCGCACTCGGCTTCATCATCATCGCGTCGCTCGTGGTGATGGCGGTGCTGACGTACATCACGCTGTGCATCCTGGCCTGGCGCATGGGCTTCCGCCTGTCGCTCGCCGGCGTCGCGGGCCTCATCGTGACGATCGGCTTCACGGCCGACTCGTTCATCGTGTACTTCGAGCGCATCAGGGACGAGCTGCGAGACGGGAAGTCGATCACGGCGGCCGTCGAGGACGGCTGGGGTCGTGCCAAGCGCACGATCTACATCTCGAAGTCGATCAACATCCTGGCCGCCGTCGTGCTGTACATCCTCGCGGATGCCACGGTCAAGGGCTTCGCGTTCACCCTGGGTCTCACGACCGCCATCGACGTCCTCATCTTCATCCTGTTCACCCACCCGGTGCTGCAGCTGCTGGCTCGGACGAAGTTCTTCGGCTCCGGACACCCGCTGTCGGGCCTGGACCCCACGGCCCTCGGCGCCGTGTACCGCGGGCGTGCGCAGTTCCGCGACCCGGTGCTCACCACCGGCACCGCGGGACGCCGCAACGCGAAGTCTCGCGGCGAGGCGGCCCGTCGCCAGACGATCGCCGAGCGCAAGCAGGCGGAGCAGGCGGCCGCTGAGAGCAGCAAACCCGTCACGACCGTCAAGGAGGGAGACGACTGATGCGCTCCATGAGCCAGCTCGGCAACGACCTCTACTCCGGAAAGACGTCGTTCCCCTTCGTCGGCCGCCGGCGTCTGTGGTTCCTCATCGCCGCGATCCTCGTGATCGCCTCGGCCCTCGTGCCGGTGTTCCGTCCGATCCAGTTCTCGATCGAGTTCACGGGCGGCTCGCAGTTCACGGTCACGGGCCTCGAAGCGCCCATCGACCAGCTCGCCGCCACCGATGCGGTGCACTCGGTCGTCCCCGACGCGACGACGAAGGTCGCGACCGTCGGTGACAGCGCGATCCGCGTGCAGACCGACCAGCTGACCGACGCCGAGAGCCGTGAGGTCTCCGCCGCCCTCGCCGACGCGTACGATGTCCCGGCCAGCGAGGTCAGCGCATCGTTCATCGGCCCGAGCTGGGGAGCCGACGTCACGCGTCAGTCGCTGTGGGGCCTGGCGATCTTCCTCGCGCTGACGTTCCTGATCCTCGCGCTGTACTTCCGCACGTGGAAGATGTCGGTCTCGGCGATCATCGGCCTCGTGGACGTTCTCGTGATCACCATCGGCGTGTACGCGCTGTTCGGCTTCGAGATCTCGCCCGCCGCCGTCATCGGCTTCCTGACGATCCTGTCGTATGCGCTGTACGACACCACCGTCGTGTTCGACAAGATCAGGGAGAACACCAGCGAAGACGGCGAGGTGTCAGGACGCACGTTCGGCGAGTCGGTCAACCTCGCGGTGAACCAGACGCTCGTCCGCTCGATCAACACCACCGTCGTGGCGATCCTCCCGACCGGCGCCATCCTGTTCATCGGCATCGTGTGGGTCGGCGCGCAGACGCTCACGGACCTGTCGCTCGCGATCTTCGTGGGCACGATCGTCGCCGCGTACTCCACGCTGTTCGTCGCGTCGCCGCTCTACTCGCTGCTGCGTGAGAACGAGCCCGCGATCAAGACGCGCGACACGCGCGTGCTCGACGCGCGCGCCCTCGCGGGCACCCCGGTCTGAACGCGACGCCTGGGCCGGTGATGCCGGCCCAGGCGTCCGCGGTCGGGTGCCACCGGCCGCGGGCGTAGGATTGTGGGATTCGGCTGAGGGGAGGGGATTCGCGTGACCGAGACCATCCCGCCCGCCCAGTCGTCCTCGCTGCGCCGTCTGGTGCCGCGGATCTTCTCCCGCTCGGCGCGTCGCGACGACGTCGAGCAGCTGCTCCGGACGGTGCGCACGCACCACCCCAAGGGCGATCTCTCGATCATCGAGCGCGCCTACTCCGTCGCCGAGCGCGCCCACTCCGGTCAGGCCCGTCAGAGCGGCGAGCCGTACATCACGCACCCGCTCGCGGTGGCGCAGATCCTCGCCGATCTCGGCCTCGGCCCGCGTGCCATCGCGGCCGCCCTCCTGCACGACACCGTCGAAGACACCGAGTACTCGCTCGACACCCTCACGGCCGAGTTCGGCGACGAGGTCGCGATGCTCGTGGACGGCGTCACGAAGCTCGACAAGGTCAAGTACGGCGAGAGCGCACAGGCCGAGACGGTCCGCAAGATGATCGTCGCGATGTCCCGCGACATCCGGGTGCTCCTCATCAAGCTCGCAGACCGGCTGCACAACGCCAGGACGTGGGGCTTCGTGCCTCCCGAGAAGGCGCGCAAGAAGGCCACCGAGACGCTCGAGATCTACGCTCCGCTCGCGCACCGGCTCGGCATCCAGGCGATCAAGTCCGAACTCGAGGACCTCTCGTTCGCCGTGCTGCAGCCGAAGCTGTATGCCGAGATCGACAGCCTCGTCAAGCAGCGCACGCCCCAGCGCGAGCAGTACGTGCAGAACGTCATCGACGCGGTCGACAGCGATCTGCGCGAGCTGCGCATCCGCGGCCGCGTCATGGGGCGCCCCAAGCAGCTGTACTCCGTGTACCAGAAGATGGTGGTGCGCGGTCGCGAGTTCGACGACATCTACGACCTGATCGGCATCCGCGTCCTCGTGGGCAGCGTCCGCGACTGCTACGCGGTGCTCGGCGCGATCCACGCGCGGTGGACGCCGCTGCCCGGCAGGTTCAAGGACTACATCGCCACCCCGAAGTTCAACCTCTACCAGTCGCTGCACACGACGGTGATCGGTCCGGGCGGCCGCACGGTGGAGATCCAGATCCGCACGCACGAGATGCACCAGCAGGCCGAGTACGGCGTCGCGGCGCACTGGAAGTACAAAGAGCGCATGAACGGCGGCAAGACGGACTCCAAGTCCGTCGACACCGACATGGCGTGGCTCGCGCACATCTCGGACTGGCAGGCCGAGACCGCCGACCCCGGTGAGTTCCTCGATTCGCTGCGCTTCGAGATCGGCGCCAAAGAGGTCTACGTCTTCACGCCGAAGGGCCGCGTGATCGGGCTGCCGGCCGGCGCGACGCCGGTCGACTTCGCCTATGCGGTGCACACCGAGGTGGGCCACCGCACGATGGGCGCGAAGGTGAACGGCCGCCTCGTGCCGTTGGAGTCCGAGCTCAAGAGCGGCGACGTGGTCGAGGTCTTCACGTCGAAGAACCCCGACGCGGGCCCGTCGCAGGACTGGCTCGGCTTCGTCAAGAGCACACGCGCACGCAACAAGATCCGCGGGTGGTTCACCAAGGAGCGCCGCGAAGAGGCGATCGAGCAGGGCAAGGAGTCGATCGCACGCGCGATGCGCCGGCAGAACCTGCCGCTGCAGCGACTCATGAGCCAGGACTCGTTCTCGGAGGTCGCGCACCTGCTGCGCTACGAGGACGTCTCGGCGCTGTACGCCGCCGTCGGCGAAGGCCACGTCTCCACCCAGTCCGTGATCGAGAAGGTCACCGCGCTGGTCGCGGCCAACGACACCGCCACGGGGCCGATCGACCTGCCCCAGGTCGGCCGCTCGCGCGCCCCGCGCGGCGGGGACTCGGGCATCCTCGTGCGCGGAGCGCCCGACATCCTCGTCAAGCTCGCCAAGTGCTGCACGCCGGTCCCCGGCGACCAGGTCGTCGGCTTCGTGACCCGCGGCAGCGGCGTCTCGGTCCACCGCACCGACTGCACGAACGTGAAGTCGCTCATGGAGGACCCGGAGCGGCTCATCGACGTCGAATGGGCGCCGACGACCAAGAGCGTGTTCCTCGTGCAGATCCAGGTGGAGGCGCTCGACCGCTCGGGGCTGCTGAGCGACGTCACTCGCGTGCTCAGCGAGCACCACGTCAACATCCTCTCGGCGACGGTCTCCACGACCAATGACCGCCTGGCACTCAGCCGCTTCGTCTTCGAGATGGGCGACATCGTGCACCTCGACCGCGTGCTCAACGCGGTGCGCCGCATCGACGCCGTCTACGACGTGTACCGCGTCACGTCGTCCTGAGGCCGTCCGCCGGCCCAGCCGCGACGGTGCGCAGCACGACGAGAGCCGCGTTCTTGTGCGGCAGCGTTCCCCGCTCGAGCCGGAGGATCGCCGGCTCGACGGCCTCCGGACGCACGGCGCCCAGCAGGCCGGCGGCGCGCACGTGGGCGGCATCCCGCGTCCTCGCGAGGTCGATGAGGGTACGCACCGGCGTGGTCACGCGCACGCCGCCGATGATCTCGAGGTCCGCCTCGGGCACGGCCACGTCACGGTAGACGACGTGGCGATCCGGCATGACGTGCAGGCGGCGCGCGACGCCGCGCTGCACCGTCTGGCGCGCGGGCGGCTGGGGGAGTCCGCCGTGGATCCATGCCGCGGTCAGATGCGTGGCGGCGAGCGTCGCGCCGAGGAGCCGCGTGAGGGAGCCGGCACGGAGCGCGGCCGTCTCGACGGCGTCGGCCGGGATGTAGGCGTCGCCGAGCTCGACGAGGTGCCCGTCCAGGCAGGCGGCCGTCAGCTCGGCGCGTGACAGGCGGTCATCGGCGAAGTACAGGAACGGCGAGGCCATGCGTGAAGTGTGCCGCACCCGGCACGGTCGACGGAGGGCATGCGCGGCCGTCTGTGGACAACCCGCGACGAGAAGGCCTCCGGCCGGCACCGTGTGTGTGCCGGCCGGAGGCCTGTGGTTCGATGACGCGGCTCAGCCGCCGAGCGCCTTGAGCCACGACTTGCGTGCCTCGAGCGCGTCGGACGCCTGGGCGATGGCCTTCTTGTCGCCGGACTTCTTAGCGGCGGCCAGTTCGTCCTCGAGCTTCTGGATCGCGTCGGTGAGCTGACGCGTCATGTCGTTGGCGCGCGCCTTCTGCTCGGGGTCGTTGCGCTTCCAGTCGGCGTCCTCGCGGCCGCGGAGGGAGTTCTCGATGCGACGAAGCTCGTCGTCGAGTGAACGCTCGGCGTCGCGCGGGAAGATGCGGCCGATCTCGTCCCACTGACGCTGGATGCCCGTGAGGATCGAGCGCGCCTTCGCGATGTCGCGCTCGTCGCCGACGGCCTTCGCCTCGTCGAGCAGCGCGCGCTTCGCGTCGATCTTCTCGCGGGAGGCCTCGGCGTCGGCGGCCTCGCGCTCGACACGGGCGCCGTACAGCGCGTCGCCGGCAGCCTTGAAGCGCGCCCACAGTGCGTCGTCGACCTTCTTGCCGGCGCGGCCGGCGGTCTTCCACTCGTCGAGCAGGTCACGGTAGGCGGGGATGCCGTCCTCACCCTTGGGGGCGAGGGCCTCGGCCTTCTCGACCAGACGCGTCTTACGGTCGCGGACGCCCTTGTGAGCCTCGTCGAGCTCGGCGTAGAACGCACGGCGGTGCTTGTCGACCGTGGCGCGCGCGTCGCGGAATCGCTTCCAGAGCTGCTGCGCCGTGGACTTCGGCAGGCGAGGGCCGTTCTGCTGCTGCGACTGCCACTGGTCGAACAGGCCGTTGATCTCGGCGGTCGCCTGCTTCCACTGCACGGTGCGCGGATCGCGGGCCGCGAGGGCCTCGGCCTTCTCGACGAGCTCGGTGCGCGCCTTGACGGCGTCGTCGACGGCCTCGCGGGCGGCGACGGCCTCGGTCTCGGTCTGCGCCGCGAGAGCCTCGGTGAGCGCGGCCACGCGGGCCGTGAGGCTCGCGAGGTCGCCGACAGCTGCGGCGTCGACGAGCTTGCCGTTGATCGTGCGTGCGGTCGCGCGCAGGTCGGATGCGGATGCGCCGCCGCGACGGTGGCGCACCTCGAGGAGAGTCACCTCGCTCGCGAGGTCCGCGTACTTGCGCTCGAAGTAGGCGAGCGCCTCTTCGGTCGAGCCGTCGGGGTACTGGCCGACGACACGCCAGCCGTCCGCCTCGCGCACCGAGACGGTGCCGTCTTCGTCGACGCGGCCCCATGGCTCGTCGGAACCGGCGGCCGGAGCGGACTCCTCGACCACGATCTCGGTCACCTCGACGGCGACCACGTCGCCGTCGGCGTCTTCGACCACCTCGACGATCTCGACCACCTCGACATCTGCGATCTCTTCGCCGGCGGCCTCATCGGCCTCGGCCTCAGGGGCGGCCGAGGCCGATGAGGCCGAGGCATCCGCCTCGACCACGTCGGCGACGGCCTCGTCGGCGACGGCGGTCTCGGCGGGGTTCTCGTCGGGGGCGGACGTCGTCTCGGGCTCGCCGTTCTCGGGGAGCTCGGGGGCGTCGGTCTCGGGCTGGGGGTCTGCTGCGGCAGTCACGGGATGCACCTCATCGCGGCTTGCGCCGTCTGTGGGAGTAGGACGGCTCACAGCCTAGTACGGCGGATGCCTCATCCCGATGCTGTTCGGGCGACGTCGGCGTCGACGGCCGCCCGTCGTCATCAGGGCGTCGGCGTCGGTGTGTCGCTCGGGGTCGGCTCGTCGGTGACGGTCGGCGTGGGCGTCGGGGTGGACGTGGAGCTCGGCGACGGCGCAGGCGCACCGGGGCCGGCCACGAAGTAGGCCGTCTGGATGCCCACGATGCCGAGCACGAGGATGCCGCCCACGATGCCGGCGATCAGGTTGTCGCGGGTGCGGCGGCGGGCCTGGTCGTCGTGGAACTGACGGCGGGCCTGATAGGTCCGCGTCCGCTCACGTGCGGCACGTGCGTCTCGATCCTTGCCACCGCCGGCCACGGGGCCTCCTCATTGTCGTCGTCCCAGGCGCTCACCGGTCACAGGCCCGGGGCGGGTTGATCCTACGGCCCGGCGCGACGGCCGCCAAACCGGACGGAGCCGCTGTCGTGCCCCCGGGATAGCCTGGACCGGTGACTAGTCCGACCGCGCTCTTCCAGGGGCTGACGCCGCTGGCCGTGCGGATGCGTCCGTCGTCGCTCGACGAGGTCGCCGGCCAGTCGCACCTGCTGCGCGCGGGGTCGCCGCTCGTGACGCTGGCGAACCCGGATGCCGCGGCCCGCGCCGCGACGTCGGTCATCCTGTGGGGGCCGCCGGGCACCGGCAAGACGACGCTCGCCCAGGCGATCGCCCGCTCATCTGGTCGCCGCTTCGTGGAGCTGTCGGCCGTCACGGCGGGTGTGCGCGACGTGCGCGAGGTCATGCAGGAGGCGCTGACGCAGCGCGACCTGTACGGCCAGTCGACGATCCTCTTCCTCGACGAGATCCACCGCTTCACGAAGGCGCAGCAGGACGCCCTGCTCCCCGGGGTCGAGAACGGCTGGGTCGTGCTGATCGCGGCGACCACCGAGAACCCCTCGTTCTCCGTCATCTCGCCACTGCTGTCGCGCTCCCTGCTGCTCACGCTGAAGCCGCTGACCGATGCCGACCTCGCGATGCTGCTCGACCGTGCGGTCGCTGACGCACGGGGCCTCGCCGGTGCGGTGAGGCTCGGCGACGACGCCCGTGACGCACTGGTGCGCCTCGCCTCGGGTGATGCCCGCAGGGCGCTCACGGCGCTCGAGGCCGCGGCATCCCTCGCCACCCCCGAGGACGCCGACGACGAGGCGGACGCGGCCGCCGGCGCCGGCGTGCCCGAGATCACGGCCGACCAGGTCGCGCAGGCCGTGGACCGCGCCCTGCTGCGCTATGACAGGCAGGGTGACGAGCACTACGACGTCATCAGCGCGTTCATCAAGTCGATCCGGGGCTCCGACGTCGACGCGGCGATGCACTACCTGGCGCGCATGATCGAGGCGGGGGAGGATCCGCGCTTCATCGCCCGGCGCCTCATCATCTCGGCCGCCGAAGACATCGGTCTGGCCGACCCGCAGGCGCTGCCGATCGCCGTCGCCGCGGCGGACGCCGTGCAGTTCATCGGCATGCCCGAGGGGCGCATCCCGCTCGCCGAGGCGACGGCGTATCTCGCCACCACGGCCAAGTCGAACGCCGCGTACCTCGCCATCGACGCCGCGATCGCGGACGTCCGCTCCGGCGGCTTCGGCCGCGTGCCGATGCACCTGCGCGACGCCCACTACCCGGGTGCGAAGCGTCTCGGCCACGGCAAGGGGTACGTGTACCCGCACGACTCCGAGATCGGGATCGCGCCGCAGCAGTACCTGCCCGATGAGCTGCGCGGACGCCGCTACTACGAGCCGAAGGCGCTCGGCGCCGAGCGCGACGTGCAGGCCCGGCTGGAGAAGATCCGTCGCATCCTCGGCGGCGAGTGAGCACCTGAACATCGACTGACCGGGGCGAAAGCCCGTGTCTGGTAGGCTTGAGCGGCTCGAAACGCAGTTTTCGGGCATCCCCTCTCTTCTTGACCTACCTTCCGGCATGCCCCGGCGTGCAGTCCGGACAGGGCGAAGACAGGGAGATACGTCCGCGGGCCGTGAAAGACACGGCCGCGTCATCGAAAGGAACACTTCGTGGCAACGAAGTCCCAGGACCGCCGCAAGGTCCGTCTGTCCCGCGCTCTCGGCGTGGCCCTCACCCCGAAGGCCGCCAAGTACCTCGAGAAGCGCCCCTACGCTCCGGGTGAGCACGGCCGCACGAAGCGCAAGCAGGACAGCGACTACGCCGTCCGCCTCCGCGAGAAGCAGCGTCTGCGCGAGCAGTACGGCATCCGCGAGAAGCAGCTGCGCATCCAGTTCAACGAGGCCCGCCGCACCCAGGGCCTGACGGGTGAGAACCTCGTCGAGCAGCTCGAGATGCGTCTGGACGCGCTCGTCCTGCGCGCCGGCTTCGCCCGCACCACCGCGCAGGCTCGCCAGATGGTCGTGCACCGCCACATCCTCGTGGACGGCCAGCTCGTCGACCGCCCGTCGTTCCGCGTGAAGCCGGGTCAGCTCATCCACGTCAAGGCCAAGAGCGAGGGCATCGAGCCCTTCCAGGTCGCAGCTCTCGGCGGTCACGCCGAGGTCCTGCCGCCCGTTCCGGGCTACCTCGAGGTCGAGCTCGACAAGCTGCAGGCCCGTCTCGTGCGTCGCCCCAAGCGCGCCGAGGTCCCCGTGGTCTGCGACGTCCAGCTCGTCGTCGAGTACTACGCAGCTCGATAATCCTGCGAACACGCGAAGGGCGTCGGGGTCACCCGACGCCCTTCGTCGTTTCCCCTTACGATGGAGGGATGCCGCGCCCCGGCGGCCCGCGAGGAAGTGGTGACATGAAGAACCTGGTGTGGTTCCTGCTCGGCATCGCCGGAGGATTCGTCGTGGCGCACTTCATGAACAAAGACCCGCGCGGCCACGAGCTCCTCGCCGATGTCGACGCGCGCATCACCGAGTTCACCGACCGCATCGGCGACGCCTACCGCGAGCAGGAGGCCCGTTTCGCCGGCATCGTCGACGACGTG
>Ga0160432_100989_pt1 | contig 11516 bp, 11 predicted proteins | sample HID1971M_E0MG_FD_108250 | JGI IMG/M metagenome (GOLD analysis project Ga0160432, IMG submission 108250) | Enriched millipede-associated microbial communities from UW Madison campus, WI, USA - HID1971M_E0 MG | ecosystem: Host-associated > Arthropoda: Insects > Digestive system > Unclassified ... | reverse complement strand
CCGGACGTCGTAATAGGGGCTGAGATTGTCGACCCCGACCACCCGGTGCCCGGCCTCGAGCAGCCGCCGGGCCAGGCTGAAGCCGATGAAGCCGGCGCCCCCGGTGACCAGGACGGCGTCGTCGGGTGGGGCCGCGGCAGGCATCACAAACTCCAATAGGACAGGCGGGGCGGCACGCTTGCCGGATCCAGCGCCGATTTCACATCCATCACCAAGCCGCCGTCCTTGAGGCAGGCCCAGAATTCGTCGGGCGGCCGGTCGAGATAGGCGCGGTGCGGCACCGCCAGCACCAGCGCGTCGAGGTCGCGGAAGGCGTCGAGGCCGGCGAGGTCGATGCCGTATTCCTGCCGCGCCCGGCCGGGATCGGCCAGCGGGTCGTGCACCAGCGGGTCGATGCCCAGTGCCTTCAGCGAATCCAGGTACAGCTGCTGGATGTTGTCCGGGCTGGGCTTCATCGCCACCTGGTACTGGTAGTAGCGCTGCAGGCGGTTGGGGTTTTCGCCGTAGCGGCCATCGGTCGGGCGGCGCGAGGGCTGCACGTACGCGGCATTCCAGGTTTCCGGGCCGATCGAGCGCAGGAAGGTGGCCGGGTGGAAGGTGCCGGCACCGACCTCCAGGTCCAGCGGCTGGATCAGCACGCAGCCCTGCTGCGCCCAATACTGGTTGAGGGTCTGGATCAGGCCCTGGAAAGTGATCGGAACGTTCTGGGTCGCGGACATGCGGCGGAGTCTTGCCTGCTCAGGGGGTGCGCTAGTATAGCGACGGACCGCCCGCCGGCATTCCAGGCAAGCTGCCATCACGCCGTGCAGGCCCCCGCTCCGAGGATTCTGGCGCCATGGAACACCGCTCACCGGCAACGCTCGCCCCCGTTCCTGCTCCGGGGCCCCTGCCGCCGGGTCGGCTGGATTTCGATCAGGTGGCGGCTGCCATGGTGGCCGACGGGCTGGTCGCGGCCAGTGATGTGGAGCGCATCCGCTTTTCCGGTCAAGGCGCCCGCAATGCCAGCGAGGTGCACCCGCTGGTGCTGCTGGCCAACCTGAAGCTGGCGGCCGCCTCCGGCGGAGAGCTGGGCCTGGAACGGCTGACCGAATGGCTGGCCACCCGAACCGGCACCCGCTACCTGCGCATCGATCCCACCCGGGTGGACGTGGCGGCGGTGACCGCGCTGGTCTCCCATGCCTATGCCCGCCGCCATCGGTTCCTGCCGCTGGCAGTGGACAGCGAGCGGCTGCTGGTGGCCACCAGCGAGCCGCTGGCCCAGGAGTGGCTGCTCGACCTGCAGCACCTGGCCCGGCGCCGGATCGAGCTGGCCATGGTCAACCCGCTGGACCTGCACCGCTACACGATGGAGTTCTACGGGGTGACCCGGTCGGTGCGCGGGGCGCGCGGCGACGTGCGCGGCGAAGCCAGCGGCGTCCTGCCCAGCTTCGAGCAGCTCGTGGAGCTGGGCCGCTCCGGCGATGTGAACGCCGATGACCAGCACGTGGTGCACATCGTGGACTGGCTGCTGCAGTACGCCTTCGAGCAGCGCGCCTCGGACATCCACCTGGAACCGCGCCGTGACATGGGGCGCATGCGTTTCCGCATCGACGGCGTGCTGCACAAGGTGTTCGAGGTACCGCCGGCGGTGATGACCGCCATGGTCAGCCGGATCAAAGTGCTGGGCCGCATGGACCTGGCCGAGCGTCGACGGCCGCAGGATGGCCGCATCAAGACCCGCTCGCCGGGTGGGCGCGAGGTGGAAATGCGCCTGTCGACCATGCCCACCGCCTTTGGCGAGAAGTGCGTGATGCGCATCTTCGACCCGGATGCGGCTTTCAAGAGCATCGACCAGCTCGGTTTCAGCCCACAGGAAGCGGCTGGCTGGACCGCGCTGGTGGAGCGCCCGCACGGCATCGTGCTGGTCACCGGCCCGACCGGTTCGGGCAAGACCACCACCCTGTATTCCACCCTGAAGCGGCTGGCCACCCCGGACGTGAACGTGTGCACGGTGGAAGATCCGATCGAGATGATCGCGCCGGAATTCAACCAGATGCAGGTGCAGACCAACATCGACCTGGACTTCGCCGCCGGCGTACGCACCCTGCTGCGGCAGGATCCGGACATCATCATGATCGGCGAAATCCGCGACCTGGAAACGGCCCAGATGGCCGTGCAGGCGTCGCTGACCGGCCATCTGGTGCTGTCCACGCTGCACACCAACGATGCGCCTTCGGCGATCACCCGGCTGCTCGACCTGGGCGTGCCGCATTACCTGTTGGCCAGCACCATCAACGGGGTCCTGGCCCAGCGCCTGGTCCGCACGTTGTGCCCGCACTGCAAGGTGCCCAAGCCGCTCAGCGCGGCCCAATGGGCGGTGCTGGCTGATGCCGATGAGGCATTACCAGAGTCTCCCACGCCATATGCGCCGGCCGGTTGTCTCGACTGCCGGCGCACCGGCTACATGGGCCGGGTAGGCCTGTATGAGTTGCTGCCATTGAGTTCGCGGCTGCGCGGGCTGATCCGGGCGGACATGGATCTGGCCGGTTTCAACCGGGCCGCGCGTGCTGAAGGAGTACGAACCCTTCGCCGCGCGGGGCTTGAAAAGGTGGCGGCAGGGCTGACTACAATCGAGGAAGTCCTCAGCGTGCTGCCTCCCCCCGATGAACCGCTCGCCTTTCCTGATTCTTGAAACCGGCCAACCGGTCGCTTCGCTGCGCCGGTACGGCCGTTTTCCGCACTGGATCCGGGTCGCGGCGGGGCTGGATGCGGACGAGACGGTGGTGGTGGACGTGGAGCACGGCGGCGAGCTGCCCGACCACCGCGATTTCGCCGGGGTGATCATCAGCGGCTCGGCCGCCTACGTGACCGACCGTGCCGACTGGAGCGAGCGCAGCGCGCAGTGGCTGCGCACCGCCGCGCATGACAACCGCCCGGTGTTCGGCATCTGCTACGGCCACCAGCTGCTTGCACATGCGCTGGGCGGTGAGGTGGCCTACAACCCGGCCGGGCGCGAATCGGGCACGATCGAGCTGGCGCTGGAGCCGTCGGCGGTGGACGACCCGCTGTTCGCGGGCCTGCCGGCGCGCTTCCCGGCCCATGCCACCCACCTGCAGACGGTGCTGCGCGCGCCGGAGGGCGCGGCCATCCTGGCGCGCTCGGCGCAGGACAACTGCCACGCCTTCCGCTGGGGCCAGCAGGCCTGGGGCGTGCAGTTCCACCCGGAGTTCGCCACCCACCACATGCGCGGCTACGTGCGGGCGCGTGCGGAGTGCATCGGTCGCCACGGCGGCTGCGCGCGCAGCGTGGCGCGCGGGGTCAGTGCGGCCCCTCTGGCCCGCCAGCTGCTGCGCCGGTTCGTCCGCCAGGCGCGCAACAACTGAAAGACCGCCGGAAGCGACCTTTCCTTCAGGTGATGGGCACGGAAAACAGGGATAATCGTTGGTATTCGGGGCGTACGCGCCCTTCCCCCTGTTCCGGAATGGTATGAGCGAAATTCGCAAGCTGCCCGCCTCGGCGGGCGCCCAATGGCTGCTGGACGCGTTCACCCTGTATCGCCGCGCACCGCTGCAGCTGGCGGTCCTTGGCGTGATCGGCATGCTGGTCAGTTCGCTGATCCTGGTGCTGGCGCAGGCATTGCCGAGCTGGCTCGGCGTGTTGCTGCAGCTGGTGTCGGTGGCGGTCGGCCCGCTGGTGTTCGGCGGCATGCTGGTCGCAGTGAGCGAAGTGGCCCAGGGCCACCGCGCCATGCCGACCCACCTGCTGCAGCCTATCCGCGACCGCCGCGTGAGCCACCTGCTGGTGCCGCTGGCGATCCAGCTGATCGCGGTGATTGCGCTGGGTACGCTGTTGTACGTGATGATGGGCCCCGACGGCCTGACTGCCACGGCCGAGATGTTCCGCAAAATGCAGGAGCTGCAGCAGTCCGGCGCCACGCCGAGCAATGAGCAGACCATGGCGCTGATGGCCGGCGTACCGGTGGTGCGCATCCTGCTGTGGCTGCTGATTGCATTCGGCACGTTCGTGGCGCTGAGCATGGCGATGTTCACCCAGCCGGCGCTGGTGGTGTTCGACCACCAGAGCGGCATGCACGCGCTGCGCATGAGCCTGCAGGGCTGCATCCGCAATTTCGGCGCGATGGCAGTGTTCATGCTGCTGGGCCTGATCGCGGCGATGTGCATCTACTTCGTGATGATCATCGTGATGCAGCTGGCGCTGATGGCCGGCGGCGCCGGTGCAGCCGCGTTCGTGATGCAGCTGACCAACACCGCGGTGATCATGCCGCTGTACGTGGGTGCGGTATACGCCGCCTGGAACCAGATGTTCGCCCACCGCGGCCGCGCCGCCCCACCGCCGGTACCGCCGTCGAACGGGCCTGGGAATATTTTCGCGGCTTGATTGGCGGCGACAGCAACAGCAACAGCAACAGCAGCGTTTCAGTTGCTGCGGGCTGGGGCCGGGCGACGGGCAGCCCCCTCCGGGACACGCCGTGAATCCATCCCTGGAGGCTTGTCAAAAACATCCATGTTTTTGACAGTCCCTCCGGGGGCTACCCGCCGCCCGGCCCCGTCATGGATCGCGCTTTTCGGTACGAAGAGCAGCGACGCATGGCGTCGCTCTACCGTGCGCGTGCGATGTATCCGGTAATGCATTGAAAGAATCAAAAACGTAGAGCGACGCCATGCGTCGCTGCTTTGCTTTGCTTTCGTATCCGCACCTGCGATGCACGAGAGGGGAGGCCGGCGGGCAGCCCCTGTAGGGACTGTCAAAAACATGGATGTTTTTGCCAAGCCTACAAGGATGTATTTACGGCGTGTCCCGTAAGGGGCTGCCCGTCGGCCTCCCCAGCACGTAGCAACCGAAACGCTGCTGTTGAAGCTTAAGAAGCCTGAGGCTCATCGCTCTTCGCGGGCACCAACCAACGCGAAGCATGTATCCCAAGCTCATAAAGCAGGCACATGGGAATCGCCAGCATCAACTGGGAAACCACATCCGGCGGCGTCAACACCGCGGCCAGCACGAAGATGCCCACGATCGCGTACCCACGGCCGTCCTTGAACTGCTGCGGCGTGATCCACCCCAGCAGGGTCAGGATCACCATCGCCACCGGCAGTTCGAAACTGCTGCCGAACGCGAAGAAGATCGCCAGCACGAAATCCAGGTACGCATTCGCATCCGGGGTGATCGCAATCACCTCCGGGCGGAACGTTGTCAGGAAATGGAAGACCGCCGGCAGTACCAGGAAGTATGCGAACGCGCAGCCGATGTAGAACAGCAGCACCGAGGTTGCCAGCAACGGCACCGCCAGTCGCTTTTCGCGCGCATACAGGCCCGGCGCCACGAATGCCCACAGCTGGTACAGCAGCCACGGCACCGCGATGAACACGGCCACGAAGAAGGTCAGCTTGAGCGGCGCGAAGAATGCACCGGCCGGGTTGGTCGCGATCATCGACTGCCCGTTGGGCAGCTGCGAAATCAACGGCTGCGCCAACCACGTGTAGATCTGCCGCGAGAACGGCATCAGCCCCAGCAGCACCACGCCCAGCCCGATCAGCGCCCGCATCAGGCGCGCGCGCAGTTCGATCAGGTGTTCGATCAACCCGCTTTCCGGCGACTCGTTCGCGTTCATCGCGACGCCTCCGTCGTCGCAGGCGGCGGATCGCGCGGCGCCTGCCCGTCGATGCCCGGCGGTGCCATCGCATCACGCGCTTCTTCAGGCACGGCCTCGGGCTCGGGTGCCACCACGTGCTGGGCCACGCTCGCCGGCGAACCCGGCGCGGGCCCGGTCATGACCGGCTCGTCGGTGCTGGCTGGCGTATCACCATCGCGTTGCACCTGGTTGCGCACCTGCTCGGCTTCGCGGCGTACCGCCTCACCACTGGCACGCAGCTGCGCCTCGGTATCGCGCACCGAATCCTGCGCATCGCGGAACTGGCGCTTGATCTCGTCCGCGTGCAGCTCGCGTTCCAGCTCCTGCTTCACCGAATCCCACTGGTTGCGCGCGCGCCGCACCCACAGCCCCGCGAAGCGGGCTGCCTTGGGCAGACGCTCGGGACCCAGCACGACCAACGCTACTACCGCGATGACCAGCAGTTCACTGAAACCGATGTCGAACACGCCATGCCGCCCCGATCAGCGCCGGTCGCGGTCGTGCTCGTTCTGCGATGTCGTCGTCGAATCCTGCGGACGCGACTCATCGCTGAGGTGCGCGGTCGGCTTGTCCTCGTCGCGCATGCCCTTCTTGAATTCCTTCACGGCACTGCCAAGGTCCTTGGCGCCACTGGTCAGCTTCTTGGTGCCGAACACCAGCAGAACGATGACCAGTACCACCACCCAATGCCACAAGCTCATACTGCCCATGATGTTCTGCTCGCATTACCCGGTTACAAGGACCTGAGCATAGCGCACCGCCGGTAGGGCGGCGCGCGTGACGAAAGTCAGTTGCCGTCCAGCGATTCGGTACGCACTTCGCCTTCGCCCACCGGCTGGAAGCCCTGCTGCGGCGCCGGCTGCGCCGGAACGGCCTGTAACGGCGCGGTGGTGGCACCGGCATTGGCCTGTTCAGTTACGACCGGCGCTGCCTGGGGCTGCGGGGTCGCCGCACGCGGGGTCGGTGCACTGCCGGCGGTGCCGCGCTTTTCACGTGCCGAATACGTCGCCTCTTCCAGACGGTCGCGGAAGGCCACCACGTCCATCGACGGCGCTTCGCCCATGCGGCCCTCGAACACCATGCGCGGCGTGGTGTTGCTGCCGTAGGCGTCCAGGTTCGCCTCATCGTCGATCTGCAGCACCGCGCCATCCAGCGCCACGCCGGCAAACAGGCCGCGCGCACGCGACCACGACCAGATCTCGGCCTTCAGCTGTCCATCGGTGGCCGCGGCGGCATTGCGGCCGACGGGACCGGCCGCCACGCCGGCATCGGCGCCCAGGGTGAATTTGCCGTTGACGAGATTGTCCAGGCTGCGGTCGTTGCGGAACACCAGCACCACGTCCGAGGACTGCACACCGGCCTGGAAGCCGATGCTGCCGCCGGTGAGCTTCATGAACACCGGGTTGGACCAGCTGCCATCGGCGTTCTTGACCGACATCAGACCGTGGCCACGGCGGCCGCCGATCACCAGGCCTGCCTTGATCGTGTCAGGAATGACCACGATCGCGCGGCCTTCGTCCAGCAATTTGTCCGGAATGCCCTGCTCGGGAATATTCTGGATGTCATTCAACACGCGCACCGCGTTGCGGGCGCGCTGGTCCTCCTCCGGCCCGGCCATTGCCTGGGTCGACAACAGGCTGGCGGAGATCAGCAGTACAAGGCTCAAGCGGCGCATGGGTGCTCCAGAAAGGGGAAATACGGACAGCGTCGATACGCTTTCCCCGAAATTAGTGGGGTTCTGATGAATCCGCAATGAGTATGTTCGGTTCAATCGAGCCGCTCGATGATAGTGATGGCGCGATTCGATCCCGACCGTCGCGCAGACCTGCGAGAATGGTCCCATGCTCGACGCACCCGATACCGCCGTGCTGGCGGTCAATCTAGGCACACCCGAGACGCCCACCGCCCCGGCGGTGCGGCGTTACCTGGCTGAGTTCCTCAGCGATCGGCGCGTGGTCGCGATTCCGCCGCTGCTGTGGAAGCCCCTGCTGTTCGGGCTGATCCTGCCGCTGCGCAGTGGCCGCTCGGCCGCCAAGTACGCCCAGGTCTGGCTGCCCGACGGTTCTCCCTTGATGGTCTACACGCGCCGCCTGGCCGAAGCCATGCAGCAGCTGATGCCCAATGTGCGCGTACGCCACGCCATGCGCTACGGCGCGCCCGCGCTCACCGCCGAGCTGGACCGGCTGGCTGCCGAAGGCATGCGCCGGATCGTGGTGCTGCCGTTGTACCCGCAGTATTCGACCACCACCACCGCCTCCATCGAAGACCAGGTGCGTGACTGGCAGCCCCGCCATCCGGGCGTCACCGTCACCCTGGTACGCGATTACGCGGTGGACCCGGACTGGGTAGCGGCAGTGGCCGGCAGCATCCGGCAATGGTGGGAGCAGCACGGCCGCGGCGAGCAGCTGGTGTTTTCCTTCCATGGCATTCCGCAGCGCCTCGCCGATGCCGGCGACCCCTATCCGCAGCGCTGCGAAGCCAGTGCGCAGGCGATCGCGCAGGCACTCGGCCTGGCTGATGGCGAGTGGAAGCTCACCTACCAGTCGCGCTTCGGTCGCGAGAAGTGGCTGCAGCCCTATGCCGAACCCACGCTGTGGGCGATGGCCGAGCGCGGCGTCAAACAGATCGACGTGGTCTGCCCGGGCTTCGCCACCGACTGCCTGGAAACGCTGGAAGAAGTGGCGATCGGCTTCACCGAAACCGTCGCTGCGCGCGGTGCGCAGATGCGTTACATCCCTTGCCTCAACGCCGATCCCGCGCACGCGCTGGCGTTGTCGCGGCTGAGCATCACGGCGTTGGCATGACGCTCGAACCGTTTGAACTGCCGGTGGCGGGCACCCGCGTGGCCGGCCTGCGTTCGACGCCGGCGGCAGGCACGCGCGTGCTGGCGCTGCACGGCTGGCTCGACAACGCCGCCAGCTTCGTGCCGTTGGCCGCAGCACTGCCCGGGCTGGACCTGGTGGCCATCGACCTGCCCGGGCACGGCCACAGCTCGCATATGCCGCCGGGCACGCAGTACAACACCCCGGGCGCGATCTGCCATGTGCTCGACGTAGCCGATGCATTCGGCTGGGAGCGCTTCACGCTGCTCGGCCATTCAATGGGCGCCGGCATTGCCAGCCTCACCGCTGCCGCCGCGCCCGAGCGCGTGGAGCGGTTGATCGCCATTGAAGCGCTCGGCGGCCTGCGCGGGCCGGAGGATGAAACCGCGCAGCGCCTTCGCGAGCATGTACGCGCCGTGCGCGCGTTGCCATCGAAGAAGCTGCGCGTGTTTTCCGATCTGGCCGCGCCGGTACGCGCGCGCATGATGGCGAACCAACTCAGCGAGCCCTGCGCGCGCCTGCTGGTTGAACGCGGCGTCATGCCGGTGGAAGGCGGCTACAGCTGGTGCAGCGACCAGCGCCTGATGCTGCCCACCGCGATGCGGTTGAGCGAAGCGCAGATCGACGACCTGCTGGCGGCGATCGAATGCCCCACCCAGGTGATCTACGCGACGCCGGCACAGTCGTACTATCCCGAGCCGCTGCGCAGTGAACGCATCAAGCTGCTTCGCGACGGCCGCCTGGATGTATTCCCCGGCACCCATCACCTGCACATGGAGCACCCGGCACTGGTGGCCGACGTGATCACGCGCTTCCTCGCCGGCTGACCGCTGCGACATCCTGTCGCACTCAACTTCCAGCGACGCCAACCGATACCGATGCAGCAGGCACGCGCAGCGTGCCTGTGTCGTCGCTTGCTCCGCCGTCTGCGAAGCCGCGTGTCATCCGGCTTCCAAGGAAGGAGTGCTCTCCCCCAATCCCGTCTGTGCAAGGTCCTCCGCCGCTGGGTCGCCGGGCCTCGCATCCGTTTGTCCGCGTTTCAGCGGATGACGTTCCGTTCCGAATTGCTTCTGGAGTTGTCATGTCTGCCATTCCCCACCCCTCCTCACGTCCACCCGACGCCATGCTGCTGTCACCTGCGTTGCACCCGCACCCGCGCGGGCAGCGCATCCTCGCGGGGTTGCTCTCCACCGGGCTGGTTTGCGGCCTTGCCGGCGCCCTCTGGCAACAACAGTCCGTCACCGTGCTTGGCATCGCGATGGCGACCGGCGCGCTGGTGGTGCTCGCGCCGCGGGTGCGGCGCAGCAGGGTCGCGCTGCGCGCCGAGCTGGCGCACGTATCAGCAGGTCATGCGCAGCTGCAGGCGCATTGCACCCGCCAGCATGCCGGCGCTGCGGCCGACGCCACCCTGCGCCTGGCATTGGAGGTCTCGCACACGGCGGTGATGATTGCCGATGCGTCCCACGTGATCCGGTATGTAAACCCCGCCGTGGTGCGTCTGCTTCGCAACCAGCAGGCCACCCTGCGCGAGGCGTTTCCGGATTTCGACGCCGACAGCCTCGTGGGCACCAGCATCCATCGCTTCCACGCCAACCCGGATCGCATCCGCGCCATCCTGGACACCCTTCAGGCCACCCACCATGGGCGCGTGCGGATCGGTCCCGTGCACTTTGCCCAGGTGGTGAGCCCGATGTTCGACGCGGCCGGGGCGCGCGTCGGCTTCGCCGTGGAATGGCACGACCGTACCCAGGAGCTGGTGCTGGAGACGGCCGTGGCCGAGATCGTGGATGCCGCGACGCGCGGCGACCTGGACCGGCGCCTGCCGCGGGCCGTCAGCGGTGCCGCCTTCATGGATGGCCTCACCGCCGGCATCAACCAACTGCTCGAGCGGGTGGGCAGCACCGTCGGCGATCTTCGCCGCGTGTTGTCGGCCTTGGCCGAGGGTGATCTGGGCCAGCGCATGGAGGGCGACTACGAGGGATCGTTCGCCGCCATGCAGCGCGATGCGAATGCGACGGCGATTCAGCTGGGCAGCATGGTCGAACGCATCCGGCGCAGTGCCGGCGCCATCGCGCTGGGCGCTGAGGAAATCGCCAGTGGCAACCATGACCTCTCCACCCGTACGGAGCGGCAGGCAGCACATCTCGAGGAAACGGCGTCTTCGATGGAAGAGCTTACGGCCACGGTTCGACAGAACGCCGAGCATGCACACAAGGCCAGCACGCTCGCGCGTGGGGCGCAGGACGTGGCCGACCGTGGCAGCACGGTGGTGGGGCGCGTGGTCAGCACCATGGACAGCATCCACGGCGCATCCAAGCGGATTGGCGAGATCACCGGCGTCATCGATGGGATCGCCTTCCAGACCAACATCCTTGCCCTCAATGCGGCGGTGGAAGCGGCGCGCGCCGGTGACCAGGGCCGTGGCTTCGCGGTGGTGGCCAGCGAGGTACGCAGCCTGGCACAACGTTCGGCCGAGGCCGCGCGTGAGATCCGGCAGTTGATCGATGCATCGGTCAGCGAGGTGGCCGATGGTGCCCGGTTGGCGCAGGACGCCGGCCACACCATGCAGGAAATCGTGGGCAGCGTGGCGGGGGTCAGCGAGATCATGGCGAGCATTGCGTCGGCGTCGCAGGAGCAGGCCGCGGGCATCGACCAGATCAACCAGACGGTGGTGCAGATGGACGAGGCCACCCAGCAGAACGCCGCGCTGGTCGAAGAAGCCAGCGCCGCCGCGCGCGAGCTCGAGCAGCAGGCAGCGGGCCTGACCGAGGCGGTTGCAGCGTTCCGTTGAGGGGTTGTACGTATCGACTGACAGTCGATGACGACCTGGTAGATCACGACCGTTGGTCGTGATGCGCGAAAGGCGCCCCCCGGGGCGCCTTTTTCGTGCACTCGGTAGGTGCCGACCGTTGGTCGGCACGCATTGACGCAAAGAAAAAACCCCGCTGCGTAAGCAGCGGGGTTTTTGGGTATAAACCCTGGCGATGACCTACTCTCGCATGGCTTGAGCCACACTACCATCGGCGCAGCTGCGTTTCACTTCCGAGTTCGGGATGGGATCGGGT
>Ga0160432_100987_pt1 | contig 11533 bp, 14 predicted proteins | sample HID1971M_E0MG_FD_108250 | JGI IMG/M metagenome (GOLD analysis project Ga0160432, IMG submission 108250) | Enriched millipede-associated microbial communities from UW Madison campus, WI, USA - HID1971M_E0 MG | ecosystem: Host-associated > Arthropoda: Insects > Digestive system > Unclassified ... | reverse complement strand
GAGGCTGAACATGACGCCGGCCATCGCGACCGACGTGCCGATCTGCGCGATGCTCGCGCCGCGCACGATGCCGTCGCGGAACATCGTCAGGTCGAGCATCGGCTGCTCGGTGTGACGCTCGTGCCAGACGAACGCGACCAGGGCGAGCACCGCGCCGGCGCCGCAGGCCCACGTGACGGGGGCGGTCCAGCCGTGCTCGACGCCGAGCGTCAGGGTGTAGCAGGCGAGGCCGATCGTGGCGATGCTCAGGATCGAGCCGAGCACGTCGAGCCGGTCGGACGTCAGGCCGGCGGGGTCGTCGGCCGCGACGCCCTTGCGCACGCCGATCCACGCGATGAGCGCGATGGGGGCGTTGACCAGCAGCAGCCACTGCCAGCCGACGTGTGCGAGCGCGGTGCCGCCGAGCACCGGGCCGAGGATGAAGCCGCTCATGCCGACGACGATCATCACGGTCATGGCGCGCATCCGTAGCTCGTCCTTGTCGAACAGCCGGAACACGAGCGAGTTGGTGATGGGTGCCATCGCGGCGGCGGCGAGGCCGAGCGCCGCGCGCAGGGCGATCAGCTCGCCCGCGGTGTGGACCAGGACGACGAACAGGCTGATCGTGCCGAACGCCGCCAGGCCCCACAGGAGCACGCGACGCCGGCCGATGCGGTCGGCCGCGGAGCCGGCTGTCAGCAGCAGGCCGCCGAACGTCAGCGAGTATGCGCCCGTGACCCACTGCAGCGAGGTCGTGGTCGCGCCGAGGTCGCGCCCGATGGTGGGCAGCGCGATGGTCAGCAGGGTGTTGTCGACCATCTCGACGAAGAAGGCGAGGCACAGCGCGGCCATCGGGATCCACGCCGCGCGCAGCGACGTGTACGTCCGGGCCGGTGCCGGGGCGGTGAGGGTAGTCATGGTGGAACCTCCGTAGAACGCTGTTCGTTCATCGAACGCTGTTCCATACGCTAGAACGATGTTCGATAGAGTGCAACCCATGGGCAACGACGAAGCGGTGACTGTTGCGTCACAGGGGCCGACGCGAAGGCGCGCCCAGGGCGGTCGGCAGCGCGCGTCGCACTCGCTGGACGCCGTCGTGACGGAGGCCGTCGCACTGCTCGACGAGGCGGGCGAACCCGCCCTGACCTTCCGCGCGCTGGCCGCACGGCTGGGCACGGGCGTCGGGAGCATCTACTGGTACGTGTCCAGCAAGGACGAGCTGCTCGACCGTGCGAGCGACCACGTGCTCGCGGACGTGCTGACCGCCACCGCCCACGTCGGGTCGAGCGCCGACCCGCTGGACGACGTCCGCGCGGTCGCGGTCGCGCTGTTCGACGCGATCGCCGCCCGTCCCTGGCTCGGCTCGTACTTCCTCAACAACGCGGGGTTCCAGCCCAACGGGCTCATGATCTACGAGCGGCTCGGCCAGCAGGTGCTGCGGCTCGACCTCACCCCTCGCCAGCTCTACCAGGGCGTCTCGGCGGTCCTGGGCTTCGTCGTCGGCGTCGCGGCCGACCTCGGGCACGACGCCGAGATCGCAGCGGCCGCACCCACGCTCGCCGAGGCGGCCGACGAGTGGCGCGCGCTGGACCCCCAGACCTACCCGTTCCTGCACGCCGTGGCGGAGGAGTTCTCGACGCACGTCGACGCCGAGCTGTTCCGTGCGGGCCTCGACCTGCTCCTCGACGGGCTGCGCCAGCAGGTCGGGCGCGCGTAAGGGAACGCGCCACGGCCCCGGCGCGAGGGCTCGCACCGGGGCCGTGCGTCCGATCCGCTACGGCGTGATCTTCAGGATCAGGAAGTGCGTGTCGACCTGGTGCTGGTAGGCGACGTTGGCCGTGAGGCCGCCCGCCGGGGCGACCGCGGCGGCGTGCACGACGCCCCCGCCGCCGTCCGAGTTGAACGTCAGGGTGACGTCCACGGTCGCGTTGACCGGTGCGCCCACGTGGTAGAACCGCAGCGTCACCGACCCGTTGAACGGCGCGTTGCCGCCCGCGATACCGACGATCGCGCCGCCGCCGGCGATCGAGTCGCCGACCGCCAGCCCGACGTGGTCGTGCCAGTTCAGTCCGACGAGGGTGATCGCCGTGACCGCGGGCGTGTAGGTGGTCTCGTTCTCGATCCGGATGCCGAGGTCCATCGTCGTCACTTCGCCTGTGCCAGGGCGTTGGCGGCCTTGAGCTGGTCCGCCTTCGCCTTCGTGTCCGCGATGAGGGTGTCGTACGCGGCCTTGGCTGACGAGTACGCCGTGACCGTCAGCTTGTCCTTCTCGAGGTCCTTGAGGAGGCCCTCCACCTTGTCCTTGAACACGACGATCTGGTCCTCGTAGAGCTGCACGAGCTCGCGCGTGATCTCGGATTTGGCCTGCTGGACCGAGAACTGCACCGAGTAGATGTAGAGGTACTCGTAGATGTACTCGTCGTTGAAGAACGCCGTCGAGTGGTAGCTGTCCACGCTGACGGCCGTGAACATCTGCAGTCCGTACCCGAGCGGCTTGCTCTCGACCGAGCTGCTGAACTTGAGCTCGGTCGACGTGCCGAAGCTCAGCATCACGTCGCTCAGGACATCGAACACCTTGCCCGCGATGTACAGCTCGAGGTTCGCCATCTCGCCCACGGTCGGGCCGAGCGCGTCGGTCGCGGCCGCGACCGCCTTGCCGTTCACGTCGGTGCCCTTCGGGGCGCTCGCTCCGCTGAACACCGCCTTCGAGATCGCGTCCACGATCGTCTTGAGGTTGTCGAGGCTGAACGACTTCTCCTGCATGAAGTCGTAGTTCAGGCCGGACGTGACGACCTGCGCGTCGGTGAAGTGGCTGTCCTTGTAGAACGCGTCGATCTGAGCCTTCAGCTGCGCCTGGCTGTCCGCGGACTTCGCCTCGAGCTGCTTCTCGAGCTTGAGCAGGTAGTCGCGGAAGTCGCTCTCGCTCTTCTCGAGCTCCGCGATGCTTGGTGCCTTGCCCATGGTTCCCCCCACTGGTCACGTCGGGCGGGTCGTTCCGCCCGATGCGTCCACATTTGCCGCCTCACCGTGGCGCAACATCCCCAAAACTGACGTGGTCGCCGCCCCAGGACCCGTGCCACTCGGGGCCGGCGCGACGGGCGACAGCGACCGCAGCCAGCTGCGACGTCACGTCGAGCTTCGCGAGGACCGCCCGGATGTGGCTGCGGACCGTGTGCAGCGAGTGCTGGGAGCGGGACGCGATCGCCGCGGCGGCCAGCCCTGCCTCGAGCCCGCGCAGCGTCTCCCGCTCGGCAGGGGTCAGGCGTCCCAGCGCGGCGTGCTCGTCGACCCGTCGCCGCGCCGCGTCGACGTCGCCGTGCCGCCTACCGCGCAGCCCCTCGTCGGCGAGGCGGACCAGCGTGAGGAACGGCGCGGCCCGGTCGAGCACCAGTGCGCCCCGCGCGACGAGCGGGACCAGCGGAGGCAGGGCGCGCAGCGAGGCGACCACGACGAGGCCCGGCCGTGCCAGGGCGGCGGGCAGGTCGAGCCGGCGCGCACCCGTGTCGTCCTCGGCGACGACGAGGTGCGCGCGGCCGAGACCCGAGCCGTCCGGGACGTGCGAGATGCCGCTCGAGGCCCAGCCGTGCGCCGCGAGCGCGACGACGAGCGCGGCGGCCAGCGTCGAGCCCGTGGGCGCGAAGACGGACACCGGGCCGCGCGCACCAGCGACGGAGGTCGTCGCTGGTGCGGCGGTCACGTGACCATGAATACCGGCGCGGCAGGCCGCGCGCCCGAGGACGCCGGCGGCTCGGCGGACGACGACCGTCGCGTCATGCGCGAGCGTGCTCGCGGATCCAGTCCCGCAGGCGGGCGAACGACTCGGAGACGTCGCCGTCGGTCGCCGACAGCACGTCGCGGCGGCCGTCCGAGTGCTCGACGGTGATCCGGTACGACTGGGCGTCGCGGTGGGCCCCCGGCCCGCTCGCCGCGGTGCTCGAGTGCCCTGCCGCGCGCACCAGCTCGCCCGCGCGGGCGCGAGCCTCGTCGTCGAGGGCGCCCACGTCGACGGTCGCCCGGCGCCCGGCGAGCCTGCCCGCGATGCCGCCCGTCGTCTCGAGCGTGAGCCCGCTGATCACGTCGTCTGACCCGCCTCGACGCCGACCGTCTCCCACGCCTCGCGCACCGCTGCGACCTCGGGCGACGACTCCCCGAAGAGCTCGGTCGCCTGGGCCACGGTGAGGGCCGCGAACGCGGCGAAGTCGGTCGTCGGGTGCGAGGCCGCGAGCGCAGCGAACCAGATGCGCGCGGGTGCCTCCCACGCGTAGCCGCCGATCGCCGTCGCGACCAGGTAGAACGCCTTGTTCGGGATGCCGGAGTTGGTGTGCACCCCGCCCCAGTCGCCCGCGGCCGTGTCGGGCAGCACGACGAAGTCGTCCATGTGCGCCGGCTGGTCGTCCTTGCCGAACGTCGCGTTGTCGAACGCCGTGCCGGGGGCCTTGAGCGAGCGCAGCGCGTCGCCCGCGAAGTCGGGCGTGAAGATGTCGTTGCCGATGAGCCAGTCCGCCTCGTCGGCCCGCTGGTGCAGCGCGTACTGCTTGACGAGCGAGCCGAACACGTCGGAGATCGACTCGTTGAGCGCCCCGGACTGCACGTGGTACTCCAGGCCGGCGATCGCCTCGGTCACGCCGTGCGTGAGCTCGTGCGCGATGACGTCGAGCGAGCCGGTGAAGTCGGAGAAGATCCGGCCGTCGCCGTCGCCGAACACCATCGCCCGCCCGTCCCAGAAGGCGTTGTTGAACAACGTGCCGTAGTGGACGTACCCGTCGAGCTCGCCGCCCTCGCCGTCGACCGAGTTGCGGCCCAGCACGTCGGAGTAGAACGAGCGCGTGGCGCCCAGGCCGTCGAACGCCCGGTTGACCGACTCGTCGGCGACGGCCGGGTCGTCCTCGGAGCGCACCAGCGGGCCGTCGGTGCTCTCGTGGTGCCCGGCGTCGTAGATGTTCCGGGTCGCGGTGCCCTGTGTGAGGACCGGCGGGGCGAGGGTCGCCGTGATCTCCCGGTGGCCGCGCAGCCGCGCGCTAGTCAGCTGCGTGTCTCGCGCGGCCTGGCTCACGACCGGGTCCGACGAGGCGGCGAGCCGCTCGAGCAGGAACGGAGGGGTGATGCAGCTGACGGCGCGCGGCGTGCTCATGGGGTCCCCCTGCGATGGTGGCGATGTCCTGTTGTGGGTGACTTCCACGCTAGACCTCGCAGCCCCCTCAACGGCACCCTCCGTAGCGAGGCGACGGTGCCCGGTGGCGAAGCGCGAGGGCGGCGGTGCCTAGGCTGATCGCGTGCCTGCCCAACCCGGCGTCCCTGCGCTCGTCGCGCTGGTCGTCCTGGTCCTGCTCGCGGTCGGGGCCTCGGCGCTCGGGCGGCTCGCGCGCGGGCGGGCGATCGCCGTCGCGTCGGTGCGGGCGGTGGTCCAGCTCGCCGTGGTGTCGCTGGTCATCGCCTTCGTCCTGCGCTCGACGTGGTGGTCGCTCGCGTTCGCCGCGGTGATGTTCACGATCGCGGTCGTCACGACGACCCGGCGCATCGAGGTTCCGCGCGCGTGGCCGTGGGCGGCGCTCGCGATGGGGGCGGGCGTCGTGCCCGTGCTGCTCGTGATCTTCGTGTCGGGGGCGGTGCCGTTCAACGGCCCCTCGTTCGTGCCGTTCGCGGGCATCGTCATCGGGGGCGCGATGAACGCCCACTCCCTGGCGGGCAGGAGAACGATCGCCGCGCTGCGCGACCAGCACGACATCTACGAGGCCGGTCTTGCGCTCGGCATGTACCCCGGCCAGGCGATCGACGTCGTGGCGCTCCGCCTCGTCCCCGAGGCGCTCGTCCCGGGCATGGACCAGACGCGCACGGTCGGGTTGGTGACTCTCCCGGGCGCCTTCGTCGGCGTGCTGCTCGGCGGCGGGACCCCGGTCCAGGCTGGCACGGCGCAGGTGCTCGTCCTCGTCGGGCTGCTCGCCGCGCAGACGATCTGCGTCACGGTCGCCTACCAGCTCATGCGCACGGGCCGGCTCCTACCTGCGGACCTCGCACGGTCCGCTCGGGCGCCCGGGTCAGGACGGCGGTAGGTCGCCGACAGCGCCGGTTCACACCGTCGGCGGGACCGGCTCCCCGGGGAACAGCGCGCGGTGCTGCTTGGCGAACTGCCGCTTGCCGACCGTCTTGTAGAGCACGCGCACGAACGCGGGTGCCTCGCTGAAGAACTGCGCGCGCTCGGCTGGCTCGAGGTTGGCGAGCAGCATGCCGAACTGCGGCATGAGCCGCGACTTCGGGATGGCCTGCATGGTGTGGTCGCCGATGCGCTGCCACTCGTCGCCGGTGATCACGCGCTCGGCGACGGGGATGATCTCGACGACCTCGCGCCGCAGGTGGACCTTGAGCACGGCGAGGATCTGGTCGTACGCGCTCGCGAGAGCCTCGCCGTCGCCCGGGTCGGCGCCCGCGCGCCAGCGCTCGAGCAAGGGCCCGGCCTCGGAGAGCAGGCCTTGCACGCGCGCGTGCTGGCCCCGCATCTGCCCGACGTGCAGCGCGCACGCCGGTGCTCGTTGCTCGAGCGCGTCCCACAGCAGCTCGTCCTCGCTCTCGTGGTGCGAGTGCAGCGTCGCGTCCAGGTCGGCGAGGAACTGGCCGACCAGCTCGCTGCGCGCGGTGTCTCCCGCGCTGACGTCCCGAACGAGTGCGGGGGCCTTGCCGTACGCCCAGAGGAACGCGTTGTGCACGACCCGCATGTCCTGCCCGTTGCACAGCTGTGGGCCATCCGGGACCGGCGGGGCGGACTCTCCGGGATGGGCTACGTAGAACTCGACCACGATTCCACCTGACTCACGTGGGAAGGAGCACTGGTCCAGCGGGTGCGTGATCGGCCGGGGCGCGATGCCGAGGCCGACGAGAGCAGGCTAGCCCGAGAGAGTCCGGTTTGTCCCGATTCGAAAGGTGGCGTCGTTGCCTCAGAGCGCGGCCCGTGCCGAGCGGAGGATGCGAGCGAGGTCGCGAAGGTCGGACTCGGGCAGCGCGGCGCCGAGCGCGTCCCGGGTGGCGTCGTGGAACGCGGCCTCGGCGCGGTCGACCGCGTCGGTGCCGGCGGGCGTCAGCGACAGGACGGACGATCGTCGGTCCGCCGGGTCCACGGACCGTTGGCACCAGCCCTGCGCCTCGAGGCGGTCGACGGACTTGCTCGCCGCGCCGACCGTGATGTCGATCGTCCGCGCGATGTCGAGGACGCGGCAGGAGGGCTCGTCGCGGATCACGCTCAGCACCTCGAGCTGGGGGAGCGTGAGTCCCCCGGCCGCCTTGAGCCGCGCGTCGACGGCGTTGTAGAGCCGCGTCTCGACGCGGACGAGATCGATGAGCACCGACCCGGGATCGACCGCCATGCCCAGCCTCCTCGAACTCGATCTACATTCCCGGGAATGTATCTGGTGGTCCAGATGGTTGCCCAGGAATCTATCTGGACGCTATCAGGAGGTCGCCATGTCACAGGACCAGCTAGCCGCCATCGATGTCGCACTCCGCAGCGGGGGTGGCGGGGGCGTGTCCCTCGCCGACCAGCGCGCCGGGTTCGAGCAGTTCGCCGCGCGCCCCGTCGCGCCAGACACCGAGGTCGCGGAGGTCGCGCTCGGTGGGGTCCCGGCGCTGCGACTCGCTCCGCCGGACACCACGGGCGGGGCGCTGCTCTACCTGCACGGAGGCGGCTACGTGATCGGGTCCGCCCGGTCCGGCGCAGGCTTGGCCGCAGCGCTGGCTCGGCGTTCGCGCACCGTCGCGTACTCGCTCGACTACCGGTTGGCACCCGAGCATCCGTTCCCCGCGGCGGTCGACGACGGGCTCGCTGCGTACCGCGTGCTGCTCGGCGAGGCGCGCGACGCGAGCCGCCTGGTCGTCGCGGGCGACTCGGCGGGCGGCGGCCTCGCGCTCGCGACCCTTCTCGCCGCGCGGGACGACGGACTGCCGCTCCCTGCGGCGGCCGTGCTGATGTCACCGTGGGCCGACCTGACGCTCACGGGCGAGAGCCTGCGGGCGAAGGAGGCGGACGACCCGATCTTCGACGCGGCGGACATCGCCGAGTACGCGACCCGGTACCTCGACGGCCAGGACCCCGCCGACCCGCTCGCGAGCCCGGTGCTGGCCGACCTGACAGGACTGCCGCCGCTGCTGGTCCAGGTCGGCACCAACGAGGTGCTGCTCGACGACGCGACTCGGCTCGCAGCCCGAGCCGCCGCTGCGCACGTCGAGGTGACGCTCGAGGTCGTCGCCCGGGCACCTCACGTGTTCCAGCACTTCGCCGGCAACCTCGACGAGGCTGACGCGGCGCTCGACCGCGCGGGCCGGTTCCTGTCGGCGAGCCTGCGCGCGGCGCGCGGATGAGATGGTTTTCCACGGAGTGGGACCTACGTCCCGGCGGTGCGCGACCCCGACTCCATACTGGGTGTCATGGCCCGACGGACCCCGGCTGCGCGCACCCTCGCGTCGGGCACGCGCGTGGAGCTGCTCGACCTCCTGCAGCAGGGCCGGGCCCGCACGACGCCCGAGCTTGCGGCCCTGGTCGGGCTCCACGAGAACACCGTGCGCGAGCACCTGCAGCGGCTGGTCGACGAGGGCTACGTGGTCCGCGAGCCGGAGGTGCGCTCGGTGCGTGGGCGGCCCCGCACGATCTACCGCGCCACCTCGCCGACCGACGTGCGCTCGAACCCGGCCGCCGTCGCGCGGCTCGAGCGTTCGATCGCGCAGGTCGCGCTGACGAAAGCGCTGCTCGACGGCTACGGCCGGGACGTCGGCGACGTCCCCGACGCGGCGCGGGCCGTCGGACGGGACCTCGCAGGTGTCGGAGGCCCGCTGCGCCCGGAGCCGCCCGCGTCGCCGGCCGGTGGCGACGACTCGGAGCGCCAGCTCGCCGCGCTCGAGGGGCACCTCCTCCAGCTCGGGTTCGACCCGGAGTTCGACGACGAGGAGCGGCCGAGGTTCCACCTGTGGCGGTGCCCGTTCCTGGAGCTCGCACGCGAGCGCCCCGAGGTCGTGTGCAACGTGCACCTCGGGCTGGCGACCGGGGTGCTGGAGGCGACCGGCGGTCCCGTGCGCGCGCACGCGCTGCTCCCGTTCGTCGAGCCCGAGCACTGCATCCTCGAGCTCGATCGCGGATCGGCCTGATTTTCCACGGTGCTTCGCGTGGTGCCGAGCACGCGAAACGGCGAGGCTGCGAGCGTCGGGCACATCACCGAGGCCCGGAGCCGAGGAGAAGCGCGATGCCCATCGAGAACGTCGAGATCCTGCCCGCCGCCCCCGAGTCGGCGACCGAGCCCGAGCACACGTGCGGCTGCGGCTCCCACGACGAGGGCGACCCCGTCCTGGACGTGCGGCTGATCCCGCACGCGATCCGGCACGCGACCGTGTTCGGCGCCTTCGACGCGATCGCGCCGGGCGAGTCGCTCGTCATCGTCGCGCCGCACCTGCCGCGTCCGCTGCTCGCGCAGCTCGCCGAGCGCGCGTCGCTGAGCTACGAGGTGCTCACCGACGGGCCCGACGCGTGGCACGTCCGCCTCACGCGTCTGCCGTCCTGACGGCGTAGGCGAGCAGCAGGGGGTCGAGGTCAGACGTGACCACCTCGCGGTGGTCGACGTGCAGGTCCTTCTCGACGAGGAAGTCGTCGTCGCCCGGGTAGAACTTCGCTCGCCCCGGCTCCTCGCCCGCGAACGCACGGACGGCATCCATGGACGACCACAGCGAGACCGTGACGATCTCGCAGAGCTCGCCGAGGTCCCGCCGCAGCACGAGCGCGCCCACGTTGCCGGGCGTCTCGCGGTAGTCGGCGATCCCGGTGCGGGACTGGTGCTCGAGGTAGCCGTCCGCGTCTGCGGCGCGGACGGCGCCTCGCCAGGTGCGCATGATCATGGGGTCCTCCCGTCGGTCGTCGTCCGTCGAGAGTCTCAACGTGCCGGGCGCGACGACAGACGCGTGCCGGACATCGACCGCGCTGATCCCGCCATCCGGGGGGCGACTCAGGTGATCGTCGAGCCCGAGCGGACGAAGCGCTTGCCGAGGAAGAAGATGCTGCGGGTCTTGCCGGTCCAGAAGCTCGCGCCCGTGTTCTTGGTGATCCTCGAGTGCGTGATGGTCAGCGTCCCGGTCCGGTCGTTGCTCACGTAGAAGACGCCCGGGCCGCCCTCGGGGGCGTGGTTGCGCTGGATGGTCGAGCGGTCGATGGTCACGGACTGCTTGGTGCCGTCGAAGTACACGGCCCCGCCGTTGCCGCCCTTGCCCGACGACGCTCCGCTGCCCGTCGCGACGTTGTCCGTCAGCGTGCTGCCCTGCAGACGCATCGGCGCCTGCAGCGAGGACACCGCGCCCCCGTTCGCGCACCTGTTGCGCACGAACGTCGAGTCGAGCAGGCGTGACGTGACGCGCTGCCCGACGAGCCGGACCGCGCCGCCGCCGGCGTCGGAGTCGGCCTTGATGCAGCGGTTGTCGCGGAAGGTCACGTGCTGCACGGTCAGGTGGCCGCCGCGCATCGCGATCGCACCGCCGCCGCGCAGGTTCTCGAGCCTGTGGCCGCCCCACGTGGGCGCCTTCGTCGCGTTCCCCTTCGCCATGACGAGGTTCTTCACGACGATGTAGGGGGTGGTCTGCGTGTCGCAGTGCGCGTCGAGCCAGCCGAACGACTCCTGGCAGGTGTTGGCATACAGGATCGGCCGCTTGTTCGCCCCCGACAGGACGACCTTGCCGCCACCGTCGAGGACCAGGCGCTCGACGACCTTCGCGTGCGGGTCCTGCCACGGGTGCTTGCACGTGGTCGTGTTGCAGACGACGAGCGTGCGGTCCAGGACGATCGTGACGGGCTTGGCGCCGCACCGGAACTTCACCGTGCCGCCGCCCCGTACGGCCTTGGCGAGCGCCGCGGGCGTGCAGGACGCCGCGGTCCCGTGGCCCACGTACTTCACGGGCGCGATCGTCGCCGACGCGGTCGCCGCACTGGCTGCAGACGCCGCCACCGACGGCGCGACGACCAGCAATGCGATGGCGGCTACCGAGGCGAGGATGCGACGCATGTGCGCAACGTAGCGCCTTCGCCGTGGCGGACGTGCCTAGTCGAGCCGACGAGGCTGCAGGTACACCTCGAGCTCGGTGGCCTTCGCCGACAGGTACACCTGGTCGCCCGGGCCGAGCCCGAGCTCGGCGACGGCCGCCGGGGTGACGTCGACGACCGCCGGCGGCGAACCCGCGAGGTCGATGCGGACACGGTCGGTGAGCATGGTCAGGCCCGCGATCGTGGCGGGCCAGGTGTTGCGGACGCTCGAGACGTCGGGCCGGTGCGGGCTGATCACGACCGCGGACGGGCGCAGCGCGACGAGGACGGCGCCGTGCTCGCCGTGGTCGGGGACGACGAAGCTCCCGCCGCCGTCGAGGTGCACCTCGTCCCCGTTCGCCACGCCCGTGTAGAGGTTGAGCCCGACGAGCTTGGCGACGTACTCCGTCGCGGGCCGCCGCGTGATCTCCGCCGGGGTGCCCTCCTGCACGATCCGGCCGTCTTCGAGCACCACGAGCCGGTCGGCGAGCAGGAGCGCCTCGAGGGGGTCGTGCG
>Ga0160432_100982_pt1 | contig 11584 bp, 7 predicted proteins | sample HID1971M_E0MG_FD_108250 | JGI IMG/M metagenome (GOLD analysis project Ga0160432, IMG submission 108250) | Enriched millipede-associated microbial communities from UW Madison campus, WI, USA - HID1971M_E0 MG | ecosystem: Host-associated > Arthropoda: Insects > Digestive system > Unclassified ... | reverse complement strand
GAACGACGCGTCGACGGCCTGCACCGAGGAGTACGTGCTCTTCAGCGGGCGGGTCATGGGGGCGGCGAGGGCAGAGGCCTCGGTGGGCTCGATCTCGGGATCGATGATGGTCACGGTCGACTCTTCACTGCGAAGGGTGGCGCGTCTCGCGCGGACCGGGGCCGACGAGGGGCGTCGGGCATCCCGGGCGACAGCGGTCGTCACCACTCGGGTTGGCCGGCAGCCGATCGTGAAAGTCGTCCCGCGAGCCCGTCCTGGCCCTCTGTCGAAGGGGGCCGCGGCAACGCGGGATGGTCGTCAGACCGGAAAACCGAGACGACCGGGCAACCGTTGTACATGCGCAGTCTATCGGACGACGTTGTCATCGGGCCGCAGAAGATGTGCCGGTCGTGTGCGAGCCGTGCGGTGGCCTGCCCGGACGCACGCGGCGTCGCGGTGCCCCGGCGGACGCGACTACGATTCGGCGGATGACGACCACACGGCGTGACGGCGCACCGCAGCCCGTAGGTGACCGGCCCGCAGGTGAGCGGCCCACTGGTGACACCGCGGACACCGTCGAGCTGCTCGGCCTCGTCGCGCACCTCGAGCACACCGCCTTCGTGCGGCTCGCCTCCGACTCCGCGATCGCGCCGACCGTCGAGCAGCGCCTCGCGCTCAGCCGTTTCGCGGCGGCGGCGGTCCAGCGTCGCGACCGGGTGCTCGCACGCATCGTCGAGCTCGGCGGCGACCCCGAGGCTGCGCTGCGGCAGTTCGACGACGTGCTGACCGACTTCGACGCGCGCACCCAGCCGAGCACGTGGTGGGAGCGGCTGCTCAAGGCGTACGTCGGCTACGGCGTCGCCGACGACTTCTGCCGGCTCGTGGCCGAGGGCCTCGACGAGCGCTCGCGGGAGATCGTGCTCGAGGTGCTCGACGACGCGTCGCACGCAGACCTCGCCGTGACGGAGCTCGACGCCGCCGGATCGGACGACGGGGTGCTCACGTCGAGGCTCGCGCTGTGGGGCCGGCGGCTCGTCGGCGAGGCGCTCGGCGTGGTGCAGGGCCTGCTGACGCAGCGCCCGGGCCTGACCAGGCTGCTCGCCCGCTCGGACGCGCGCGCGGCCGAGGCCGCAGGCAAGCCGACCCCGACGGCGCCCGCGAACGGGCCCGGCAAGGTCTTCGGCGAGCTCACCGCGCAGCACACGCGCCGGATGTCGCGGCTCGGCCTGACTCCCTGATCGCGTGACGCCGCGCGGCGGGCTGTCCTGACGCCGACGCCGCACACAGCAGGACGCCGCACACAGCAGAACGGGGCGACCCGCTCGCGCGGATCACCCCGGTCCGGGTTCAGCGCCCCGTGGCCGGCGAAGGCCGACGGGCGCCGAGGATGGTTCAGACGGTGCCGAAGCCCACGCGCCCCTTGGTCTCCGCGCCGATCTCCACGTAGCCGAGCGACGCGGTCGGCACGATCACCTGACGACCGCGCGAGTCGACGAGCTCGAGCGCGGGGCGACCTGCGAGAGCGGCGGCGACGGCGGCAGCGACCTCGTCGGCCGTCTGGTCCGACTCCAGCACGATCTCCCGCGGCAGGTTCTGCACCCCGATCGTGATCTCCACCATGAGCTCCTTGTCCTGGTCGAACGCGCGGCACACGCCGCTGCTGGCTCGATCCTAGGTCGTCGCGCGGCTCGTCCCGCCCGCGTCCGCGCTCGGCGAAACCGTGCGTGGGATCGGGTGCGCTCAGGACTCCGCGTACTCGAAGTCGGGCCGGATCAGGCCCTGCACGCCCGCCCATGCGAGTCGCGTGACGAGCTCGGCCGCGTGCTCGTGGCCCGCGTCCTCCGTGCCGTCCTCCGCGCTCCGGTAGCGGTGCGTCGCCGCGCCTTGCGCGAGCGAGATCAGGGCGACGGCGAGAATGTCGCAGTCCTCGGCGGTCAGGCCGGTGACCGGCTGCAGGACGGCGGCGATGCGTCGCGCGGTCTGGGACGACGCGTGCTCGACCCGTGCCCGCACGTCCGTGTCGTGCGTGACGTCGGACTCGAACAGGAGGGCCGACGACTCGCCGGCCGTCTCGACGAAGGTCATGTACGCGCGCACGATCGCGGCGACGACCGCTCGTCCGTCGCCGGGTTTGACGGGCCCGTCCTCGATCGGCCGGACGGCCTCGTCCACCGCGCCGAGCAGGTCGGTGCCGCGCTCCTCGACGACCGCGAGGTACAGATCGAGCTTGGACGGGAAGTGGCGGTACAGGACGGGCTTGGAGACCTCGGCGCGGTCGGCGATGTCGTCCATCGAGACGTGGTGGAAGCCCTCCGACGAGAAGAGCTCCTGGGCGATCCGCAGCACCTGGGCGCGCCGTTCGTCCCGCGCCATGCGCGGACTTCGGGGGCGATTCCCCGACGCGCTCGCAGCCCCAGTCATGGCGCGATGTTAGCCACACGATGTGTCGGGGATGTCACGATGGCGGGGTGACATCGGTGGGATCCCACGGATCGGACGCCCGAAGGGAGTCCGGACCACCCGATCGGCGGCACTCGCGGTCAGAGCGGAACCGCGCCGGGGTGCCGAGCGTCGCGGTGCTCGTCGCCGTGTTCGTCGTCGTCGCGGCGGCGCTCATGGCTCTGGGACCCGGCTCCGACCACGTGGGCCCGCAGGCGCTCGCGAGCGTGTCGGCGGCGCCGGGTTCGACGAGCGTCACCGACGCGCGCTCGAGCCCGGCCGCTCGGGCGCAGAGCAAGGCGTCGCCAGCCGCCCGGACGCGGAGCACGGCCGCCCCGACTCGTTCCACCCCCCGACCGTCCCTGCCTCCCGGGCTCTCCAGCAGCGACGTCGCTGCCGGCCTCCTCTCGGCGGACGTCGAGGACTCGGCATCCGGGCACCTCGTCGTCGTGCCGGGTTCCGACGCAGGTCCACGGACGGGCACGGTGCGGCGCGTGCGCGTCGAGGTGGAGGACGGGCTGCCGGTCGACGCGAAACGGTTCGCCGCCTTTGTCATGCGCACCCTGAACGACCCGCGCAGCTGGGGCGCGGACGGCACGATGTCGTTCGATCGGACCGCCGGCCGGGCCGACCTGCGCGTCGTGCTGGCGTCGCCGGACACGGTCGATCGCCTGTGCGCACCGCTGCGGACCCGTGGACAGGTCTCGTGCGGCCGGGCGGGGCGGGCGACGATCAACTTCCGCCGGTGGGTGCTGGCGACCGACGAGTTCGCGAACCGCACCGTGTACCGGCGCTACGTCGTCAACCACGAGGTGGGCCACCTGCTCGGCCACCCGCACGAGCGGTGCCAGGGCGCGGGACGGCTCGCGCCGGTGATGCAGCAGCAGACCTACCAGGTCGCGCCGTGCGTCCCGAACGCCTGGCCGTACCCCTCCGGCGCGCGGTGACGGTGCTCCGCCCGACGGCTCCGGCGGGCCGGTCGCCCCGTGTCGGAGGTCCGTGATGGGATCTGCGCCGTGACCGACTCCGCCCTGCGCCTGCTGCGCCCCGACCTGGCGCGCCCGGCGACGGCGCCGGAGCTCGACGCCGGTCAGGCGGAGGCCGTCGCCCGGGTGGTCGGCGGCGCTCGTGCGGTGCTCGCGCTCGGTGCTCCGGGCACCGGCAAGACGACCGTCGCGCTCGAGTCCGTGGTCCGTGCCGTCGAGGCGGGCGTCGACCCGGACCGCGTCCTGGTGCTCGCGGCCAGCCGCCGGGCGGCGGGAGACCTGCGCGACCGGTTGGCCGCGCGCTTGCGCCGCACGGCCGGGCGGGGTCTGGTCCAGACGCCTGCGGCGGCCGCGTTCGCGATCCTGCGGGCCCGGGCCGGGCTGCTCGGCGAGCCGGCGCCGACGCTCGTCTCCGGCCCCGAGCAGGATCTGGTGCTCGGTGACCTCCTGAGCGGGCACGCCCTCGGAGAAGGCGTGCGGATCGACTGGCCCTCGAGCGTCCCGTCGGAGGCGCTCGGCGTGCGGGCGTTCCGCGACGAGCTGCGCGACCTGCTCATGCGCGCGGCCGAGCGCGGCCTGACGCCGGCCGACCTCGCGGACCTGGGTGCCGCGCACGACCGCCCGCAGTGGGTGGCCGCCGCGGTGCTCTACGAGGAGTACCTCGACGTCTTGCAGCTGCGCAGCGGGACGCCCGACGTCGGCGACCGGTTCGACCCCGCCGTCGTCGTCGACGAGGCCGCGCAGGCCCTGCTCGCGTGGGACTCCGAGGTGCCGCGCGCACCCCGGCCGAGGTGGGCCCTCGTCGTGGTGGACGACCACCAGGAGAGCACCTCGGCGACGGCCCGGCTCCTGCGCGTGCTGGCCGACGACGGCGCTCGCCTGCTGCTCCTGGCCGATCCGGACGTCGCGGTGCAGACGTTCCGAGGCGCCAGCCCGTCGCTCGTCGGGCGCGCGACGGTCGAGGGCCGCGGCGAGGGCGAGCTCGGCGCACAGGTCTGCACGCTCGACGTGGTGTGGCGGCACGGCAGTGAGGTCCGCGCCGTGGTCTCGAGGGTCGCCGACCGCGTGGGGACCGTCGGGGCGGTGCGGCACCGCCGGGCCGAGCCGCCGGCCGACGCGCCGACCGGGACCGCGCGAGCCGTCGTGCTGCCCAGCGCGGCGCAGGAGGCGGCGTTCGTCGCGCGCGCGCTGCGCTCGGCGCACCTCGAGCAGGGCGTGGACTGGTCGGACATGGCCGTGATCGCGCGCTCGGGGACGCAGGTGACCGCGCTGCGGCGCGCGCTGGCTGGCGCGTCCGTGCCGGTGAGCGTGCTCGGCAGCGATGTGCCGTTACGCGACGAGCCCGCCGTGCGACCCCTGTTGTCGGCGATGGCGGTCTCGGTCGGCACCGTGGAGTTCGACGCGTCTCTCGCGGCGACGCTCGCGTGCTCGCCGCTCGGGGGGCTCGACGCGGTCGGGCTGCGCCGGGTGCGGCGCGCGCTGCGCGCCGAGGAGCTTGCCGGCGGCGGAGGTCGCAGCAGCGATGCCCTGCTCGTCGAGGCCGTGGGAGGGCGCGACCGAGCGGCCACGCTGCCGTCGTCGGTCGCGCGCCCGGTCCACCGGCTCGCACACGTGCTCGCCTCCGGGGCCGAGGCGGCCGCGGAGCCGGGAGCGGACGCGCAGCGCGTGCTGTGGGCGCTGTGGTCGGCCGCGGGCCTGGCCGAGCCGTGGCGACGCTCGGCCCTCGCCGGCGGTGTCGCCGGTGCTCGTGCCGACCGCGACCTGGACGCGGTGCTCGCGCTGTTCCGTGCCGCAGAGACATTCGTCGACCGCATGCCGCGCGCGACGCCGGGCGCGTTCGTCGACTGGCTCGTCTCCCAGGACCTGCCGGCCGACTCGATCGCCGCCCGCGCGCGTCGCGCCGACGTGCAGGTGCTCACGCCGGCGGGTGCGTCGGGCCGGGAGTGGCAGGTGGTGGTCGTCGCCGGAGTGCAGGAAGGCACGTGGCCCGACCTTCGCCTGCGCGACTCGATCCTCGGGGCGCAGCAGCTCACCGACATCGTCTCCGGCCGGGCTCCGGCGTCAGCCGCGGGACCGGGCGACGCGGGCGAGCGGGCGGCACTGGCGCGTCAGGCGGTGCTGTCCGACGAGCTGCGCTCGTTCGCGACGGCCTGCTCGCGGGCACGGTCGCAGCTGCTCGTCACGGCCGTCGCGGACGCGGACTCCCAGCCCTCGGCGTTCCTCGACCTTGTCCAGGCGGTCGACGACGAGGTGGACGACCCGCGACGTGTCTCGGTGGGCTCGCCGCTCGACCTGCGGGGGCTGGTCGCCCGGCTGCGGGCAGGCATCGAGCTGGCGGCACAGAAGGGCGAGGCCCCGGACGACGACGCGGTCCGCACCCTGGCGCGCCTCGCGCGCGAGGGTGTCGACGGCGCGGATCCCGCGACCTGGCACGGGCTCGCCGAGACGTCGTCCGACGTCGCGCTGTGGGGGCCTGACGAGCGGGTGCCCGTGTCGCCGTCGCGCATCGAGACCGCGCAGCGCTGCACCCTGCGCTGGGCGCTCGAAGCCGCGGGCGGCACCGCGGCAGACTCCGGTCACCAGACGCTCGGGACCCTCGTCCACGCGATCGCGCAGGAGCACCCCGAGGGCACCTACGAGGAGCTCGTGGCTGCGCTCGACGAGCGATGGGCGGAGCTCGGGCTCGGCTCGGGGTGGCCGGCGCGCGCGACGCGCACCAAGGCCGAGGCGATGGTGCGGCGCCTCGCGGGCTACCTCGCGGGTGCCGGGGACGCGCTGCTCGTCGAGGGGGCCTTCGAGCTCGCGACCGACCGCGCGCTCGTGCGGGGCACCGCGGACCGCATCGAGAGCACGGGAGACGGGCAGGTTCGCGTGGTCGACCTCAAGACCGGCGCGAGCCCGCCCTCGGTGGCCAAGGCCGCCGAGAACCCCCAGCTCGCGGCCTACCAGCTGGCCGTCGACGAGGGCGCGTTCGCCGAGCTGCCGCCCGGTGTGCGCAGCGCCGAGGCCGCTCTCGTGTACCTGGGCACGGGATCGGCGGCGACGCTGCGGACCCAGCCGGGCCTCGAGCCCGAAGAAGGCGAGCCGGGTTGGGCGCGCACGCTCGTCGACGCGGTCGCCGACTCGATGGCCGCGTCGACGTTCACCGCCACGGCCAACGACCAGTGCGATCGCTGCCCCGTGCGTCGGTCCTGCCCGCTGCGCGGCGAGGGTGCGCAGGTGGTCGCGTGAGCGACACCCGCACGGCCGACCGGCCCGGGCAGCCGAGCGCTCTTGTCGGCACGAGCGCCGGACGGGACGGCGCGCAGGTCACGACGACCACCGACGGGCTCGCGGCGACGTGGCTGTCCGCGGCGCGCATCGCGGAGCTCACGGGCCAGCCGCACCCCACCGACGAGCAGCGACGCATCATCGAGTCACCCCTGGTCCCGGCGCTGGTCGTCGCCGGTGCGGGATCCGGCAAGACCGAGACGATGGCGGCGCGCGTCGTCTGGCTCCTCGCCAACGGGCTGGTGGCCCCCGACGAGGTCCTCGGGCTGACGTTCACGCGCAAGGCCGCCGGCGAGCTCGGCGAGCGCGTGCGGCGGCGGATCCGGTTGCTCGTCAGGTGCGCCACGGCGGCCGGGATCGACCTCCCGGGGCGCTCGAGGCTGGGCGGTGGGACCGACGGACTGGTCGACGGGCTGTCCCGTCCGACGATCTCGACCTACAACGCGTACGCGGCGTCGCTCGTCGCCGATCACGCGCTGCGGCTCGGGCTCGACCCGTCGTCGCGCCTGCTGGGCGAGGCGGCGCAGTGGCAGCTGGCCAGCGAGGTCGTCGAGGCGTGGGACGACGACCTGGGCACGGGCGCGGCGGTCTCGACCGTGGTCGAGGCGGTGCTCGCGTTCTCGGGTGCGCTCGACGAGCACCTGCTCGACCCGTCGACCGCGCGCGACGGTGTCGAGGGGATCGTCGCGGCCCTGCTGGCGACGCCGCCGGGAACGCCACCTCGTGGGCCCTACGCGGAGGTGCTCAAGCTCGTCGGGTCGCTGGGTGAGCGCGCGCGGCTGCTCGACGTCGTCGCGCGGTACCGCGAGCGCAAGCGGGCCGCCGACGCGATCGACTTCGGCGACCAGGTGGCGCTCGCCGCGCGGCTGGCCCGCGACGTGCCCGAGGTGGGCGCGGCCGAGCGGCAGCGGTTCCGCGTCGTCCTGCTCGACGAGTACCAGGACACCTCGTACGCGCAGCTGACGCTGCTGTCGGCGCTGTTCGGAGGCGGGCACCCGGTGACGGCCGTCGGCGACCCGCACCAGTCGATCTACGGCTGGCGCGGCGCGAGCGCGGGCGGGCTGGAGGGGTTCCCGGTCACGTTCCCCGCGGTCGGCGCCGGCGGCCGACTTGTGCCCGCCGACGTCCACCAGCTCTCGACGTCGTGGCGCAACGACGCGGCCGTGCTCGACGCGGCGAACCACGTCGCGGCACCGTTACGGTCCGCCGCCTCGCGGGTGCCGGTCCCGTTGCTCGCCACTCGCCCCGGAGCCGGAGCGGGACGGGTGCTCGCGCACGTCGGCGAGACCGTCGAGGACGAGGCCCGGGCCGTCGCCGAGTTCGTCGCCGAGCGCTGGCGCCCCGCCGAAGCACCCGGTGGTCGCGTGACGGCCGCCGTGCTGTGCCGCAAGCGCTCGCAGTTCGAGCCGCTGCGTCGAGCCCTGCGCGCCCGTGGCCTGCCGGTCGAGGTCGTCGGCCTGGGCGGGCTGCTGTCCACGCCCGAGGTGGTCGACCTGCTGGCGGCGCTGCAGGCCGCGCACGACCCGACCCGCGGCGACGCGCTCATGCGGCTGCTGACCGGTGCGCGCACGCGTCTCGGTGCCTCCGACCTGCACGCGCTCGGGGCGTGGTCGGCGGAGCTCGCGGGTCGACGCCACGCGGGCCACGGCCGTGCGCCGGGTGTCGAGGCCGACTCGGTGGACGAGCGGAGCATCGTCGACGCCTTGGACGAGCTGCCGCGCAGCGGTTGGCGGAGCGCGTCCGGTCGGTCCCTGAGCGACGTGGGCCGCTCGCGGCTCGTCGACCTGGCGGCCCTGCTCCGGACGTTGCGCTCCCACACGTACCTGGCCGTGCCCGAGCTCGTGGCCGAGGCCGAGCGGGTGCTCGGGCTGGACATCGAGGTCGCGGCCCGGGCGGGCCGCTCGCCCGGCACGGCGCGCGCCCAGCTGGACGCGTTCCGCGACGTCGCGGTCGAGTTCGCCCGTTCGTCGGACCATCCGTCGCTCGGGGGGTTCCTGGCGTGGCTCGAGGCCGCCGACGCGCGCGAGAACGGCCTGGAGATGCCGGTGGCCGAGCCCAACCCTGACGCGGTGCAGATCATCACGATCCACGCCGCGAAGGGGCTCGAGTGGGACGTCGTCGCCGTCGCGGGTCTCGTCGACGGGACCTTGCCCGCCACGGCCACGACGGGAAAGGACGGCCCGAAGGACTCGGCGTGGCTCGTCGGCCTCGGCAACCTGCCGTACCCGCTGCGCGGAGACCGCGCGCACCTGCCCGCGTTCGAGTACGAGGGCGCGTCGGATCCCAAGGACCTCGAGGAGCGCAGGCGGCGCTTCGTGCTGGACGCCGGTGAGCACGAGGTCGCCGAGGAACGGCGCCTCGCGTACGTCGCGTTGACGCGCGCACGCACGGACCTGCTGCTGAGCGCGGCGTGGTGGGGGGACGGCGGGCGGCCGCGCAAGCTCTCGACGTTCCTGACGGAGCTCGCCGAGGCGGGTCTCGTGGATGCGGCCCGGTGGCACGAGCCGCCGCAGGACGGCACCGCAAACCCGCGTGCCGGGATCGTCGTGACCGCCACCTGGCCGGCCGACCCCTTCGCGACCGAGGACGGCACCGGCGGGCGGCGTGCGGCGCTCGCGACAGCGGCGCGGTGGGTGGACGAGGCCGCGGCTGGCGCCGCCGACGTCTCGAGCGACCGCTCCACCGACGACGCGAGCGTCCGCCCCGGCCGCTGGGCCGAGCTGGCGGACCGGCTCCTCGCCGAACGCGCGAGCGCACAGTCCGCGACGCGCGACGTCGAGCTCCCGGCGCACCTGTCCGCGTCGGCACTCGTTCGCCTGGGCGCAGACCGTACCGAGTTCTCGCGGGCTCTTCGACGCCCGGTCCCGCAGGAGCCGTCGGCTCAGGCGCGGATCGGCACGCAGTTCCACGCCTGGGTCGAGGGGTACTTCGGATCAGCCGCGCTCGTGGACGTCGACGCACTGCCGGGGGCCGACGACGCGCGCGACGAGCCGTCGGCCAGCGGCGCGGACCACGACATCGCCGCGCTCCGAGCCGCGTTCCTCGCGGGTCCGTGGGCGCACCGGGTGCCGATCGCGATCGAGGTGGACGTCGAGACGAACGTCGACGGGTACGCGCTGCGCTCGCGGATCGACGCCGTCTTCGCCGACCCGCGCCCCGGCGCCGCGGAGGGCAGCGTCGTCGTCGTCGACTGGAAGACGGGCGCGCCGCCGGCCGACCCGGCGGTGCGGGCCGCGCGCGAGATCCAGCTCGCCGTGTACCGGCTGGCGTGGTCGCGGTGGACCCGCACACCGTTGGAGCAGGTCAGCGCGGCGTTCTGCTACGTGCGTGCCGGCGAGACGAGCTATCCCGAGCGGTTGCTGGGGGAGGAGGAGATCGTCGCGCTGCTGCGGTCAGCGACGAGCCCTCAGGCGAGCGACGGCTCGACCTGAGCCGGATCGAGCTCGCGCGTGTGCGCGTCAAGGTCCTCGAGCATGCCGACGGCGTCCTCGACGATCTCCGCGCTCCCGGAACGGACGCCGTACAGGAGCCACCGGGCCAGGGCGAGCTCCCCGACGAGCAGGGCGCGGTCGACCAGGTGCGGATCGAGCAGCTCGGTCCGGCGCAGCTGGTACGCCTCGACGATCGAGTCCGTCGCGTCCTGCGGCGCTGCCACCAGGATCGCTGACAGGTCGTCGGCCGGATCGGCGACGCACGCGTCGCCCCAGTGCAGGATGCCGCTGACCTCGCCGTCGCGCACCAGGATCCGCTCGTTGGTGAGATCGCCGTGGGTGACGACCGGCCGGAAACGCCACAGGGCGACGTCCTCGAGGCGCTCCTCCCAACGACGGAGCAACGTGGCCGGGACCCGCCCGGTGCGTGCGGCCTCGTCGACCTCAGCCTGGCGGCGGGCCCGGTACGCCTCCGCGTCGTAGACCGGCAGCCCCGCGTTCTCGACGACGTCCGGCGGCAGCTCGTGGATCGCGGCGATCGCGCGGCCCACGGAGGCGGACAGGCCCGGTCCGGGCTGGAGCTCTCCGAGCGCGAGGGTGCGGCCCTGGATCTCGGCGTGCACGGTGGCGCGGCCACCCTCGGGCAGATGAGCGAAGCCGACGGGGCGCGGTACGGCGAACGGCAGCGCACCTTCGTCCGCGGCCGCGCCGAGCGCGTCGAGCAGGACCACCTCGGCCTCGAGCGCCGCCCCCGCGGCAGCGTGCACGGGGGCACGCACCACCCAGCGGCGACGGGTCGCGTCGATGACGACGGCGATGTCGAAGTCCGTGCCCGGGTGCGCAGGGCGGCGGACGTCGAACGCATCCAGTCCGGGCACGGCGACGGTCGCCAGGGCGGCGAGCGCGAGAGGAGAGCGGGGCACGCGCCCAGAGTAGGGCGCACGCGCGCCCGCGACCCGACTGCCGCTCGGCGTGTCTGCCCGCTTCGTCCCGCGGTGCGGTGCCTGTCCGAGAAAGTCCTGCGCCCGGTTGCGCGGAGTCCCAGACCGATGGCCCGGGTCGTCCACGCCCCGTGGACGGATGCCGGGCGGGGCCGCGCGCTCGCGCTCCTGCCCGTACCGTGGCGCGGTGATCTCCGACGACCTGCCCCTCTCGCGAGCGCTCGTCGAGCGCGCCGCGGAGCTCCGCTCGCAGCCGGACGTCGTGCGGCGTGCACGCGCCGACGCCACGACCCGTGTGCTCCTCGTCGCGGACGGGCAGGTGCGCGTCGACGCCGACGGCGGGCTCGAGCTGCTGGCCGCCGACGTCGCGCTCGAGCTGCTCGGCGCGGCGAGCTCGGCGGGCGGTCGTGCCCCGGCTCGGCAGCCCGATGGCAGTGGCCCCGATCAGGTGACGGACGAGCCGTGGCTGCTGCTGGGCCGGCACGACGACGTCACGTACCTCGCGCTGCGCGTGCCCGTCGGGACGAGCCTCCCGGCG
>Ga0160432_100979_pt1 | contig 11618 bp, 8 predicted proteins | sample HID1971M_E0MG_FD_108250 | JGI IMG/M metagenome (GOLD analysis project Ga0160432, IMG submission 108250) | Enriched millipede-associated microbial communities from UW Madison campus, WI, USA - HID1971M_E0 MG | ecosystem: Host-associated > Arthropoda: Insects > Digestive system > Unclassified ... | reverse complement strand
CCCACCGCGATCATCTGCAGGATGACCGATGCCAGTGATGTACGGAGGATCTCGGGCTCGGTGTACAACGGCCGCGACTCGAAGTCCTCGGCCGAGTAGAGCCGGATCGCGATGCCGTCCGCGACGCGCCCGCAGCGGCCCGTGCGCTGGTTCGCGGACGCCTGGCTGATCGGCTCGATGGGCAGCCGCTGGACCTTGGTCGCCTTCGACCAGCGGCTGATGCGCGCGGTTCCCGGGTCGATCACGTACCGGATCCCTGGCACGGTGAGCGAGGTCTCGGCGACGTTGGTCGACAGCACGATGCGTCGGTGCTGGTGCCGCTCGAACACCCGGTGCTGCTCGGCGGCCGAGAGCCGGCTGTACAACGGCAGCAGCTCGACGTGCTGCGGGTGCTTCGGATCCGTCGCGCGCGGCCCGAGCGACCCGCGCAGCGCCTCCTCGGCGTCCCGGATCTCCCGCTCGCCGGAGAAGAACACGAGGATGTCGCCCGGGCCCTCGGCCATGAGCTCGTCGACGGCCTCGACGAGCGCAGTCGGCAGGTCGCGGTCCTTCTGGCCCTTCGTCGGCGCACCGTCGGTGCCGAGCGCGTCGGGGGACAGCGGGCGGTAGCGGACCTCGACGGGGTAGGTCCGCCCGGTCACCTCGACGACCGGCGCCGGCACGCCCTCGGCGTCGGCGAAGTGCGCCGCGAACCGTGCGGAGTCGATCGTGGCCGAGGTGATGACGACCTTGAGGTCCGGTCTCTGCGGCAGCAGGCGCGTGAGGTAGCCGAGGATGAAGTCGATGTTGAGCGAGCGCTCGTGCGCCTCGTCGATGATGAGCGTGTCGTACGCCTGCAGCATCGGGTCGCGCTGGATCTGCGCGAGCAGGATGCCGTCGGTCATGACCTTGACCAGGGTCTGCTCGGAGGACTGGTCGGTGAAGCGGACTTGGTAGCCGACGATCTCGCCGAGCGGGGTGCCGACCTCCTCGGCGATGCGCTCCGCGACGCTGCGGGCCGCGATGCGGCGTGGCTGGGTGTGCCCGACCTGCCCGGCGCGCCCGCGGCCGAGCTCGAGCGCGATCTTGGGGAGCTGCGTCGTCTTGCCTGAGCCCGTCTCCCCCGCGACGACGACCACCTGGTGGTCGCGGATCGCGGCAGCGATCTCGTCGCGGCGCGCGCTGACCGGCAGCTGCTCGGGGAACTGCAGCGGCGGGACGACGACCGCGGCGCGCCGCTCGGCATCGCGTGCGCGTCGCTGCGCCGCGCGCGCCTCGTCGGCCGGGCCGGTCCGGCTGCGGGAGGTGCGCACGCCCTCGCGCGGACGCCCACCGCCGCGTCGAGCGCTTGCTCGTCCACGACGACCGGCACCGGACGACGAGGGGGCGGGCGAGGTCACGATCGTCGATTCTCCCAGGCCCGCGGCCCTGCTGGCGCCTTGAAAACGAACGACGGGTGGGCCCCCCGCGTCGCGGAGGGCCCACGTGTGCCGTTCAGGTGCCGGTCGGATCAGTACTGCGGGCGGTCGCCCGGCAGCGGCGCGACGATCGGCGGGAGCGACTTCGTGGAGCCGGTGCGCGGCGCCCCGATGCCTCCGGAGCCGCCGTCGAGCGGCGTCGTGAAGGGCTGCTCGTCACCCTTGCAGACCTTGCCCGCCCTGGGCGTCTTGGCCGTGAGCAGGTACGTGTCGATCGCGCCGGTCACGCACTTCGACGTGCCGTAGGCGGTGTGCCCCCAGTTGTCGCTCGACAGCAGCCGGCTGTTGGGCAGGAGCTGTGCGGCCCGCACCGCGCCCTCGTAGTTGGTGGCCGGGTCCCAGTAGCTCCCGACGACCAGCACGGGAGCCGAGGTGCGGTGCGCGAACGAGCCGCGGTAGGCGTCCTCGTCCGTCGCGGTCCACGTGCTCGACGCGCACGGCGCCGAGGCCCAGGACCACAGCGGTCCGAAGCCGGGAGCGCTGAGCTCGGCGTACCTCGTCGCGGTCGTCCAGCTCGACGCCTTGGCCGGGTTCAGGCCGTCGGTGCACAGCACCGACTGGAACGCGTCGAGCGAGTTGTCGTACGGGAACCCGAACCCGAGCTGGCTCGCGAGGCGGTCGACCTTCGCGGTGGACTTCGTGGCTGCGAGCTTCTTGGCGTGGACGCGGTCGACGAGCGCGATCCGCGCGGCCTTCTTCGCCGCGGGCGGCACGGGTGCAGCTGCGGCGTCGGCCAGCTGGATCATGTAGCTCAGGTCCCAGTCGATGGCTGTGCCGGCGACCGGCGCGTAGAGATCGCCGAGCAACCAGGACGTGACGACCGCGTAGTTCAGGCTGACGACGACGTTGCCCTCGTCGTCCTTGAGGGCGATGGGTGTCTTCTTCGCCTTCGCGATGAACCGGTCGTAGACGATCTCGGGATCGCCGAGCCCGGCAAGGTTGCACTTCGTCGGACCCGCCTTCTGGCACCGCTTGAGGATCTCCTGCAGCGCGCGGCTCGCCCCCTCGCCGGACTTCAGGCGCTGCGTCTGCGGGATCGACTGCGTGCTGGCGGTCCCGGCCCAGGCGACCGGGTCGAGCACGCCGTCGATGACGAGCGCGCGGACGCGGTCGGGGAACAGGTTGGCGTACACGTTGCCGAGGTAGGTGCCGTACGAGAAGCCGAGGTACGTGAGCTTCTTGTCGCCCACCACCCGTCGCAGCACGTCCATGTCGCGGGCCACCTCGGCCGTGGACATCGACGCCGCCAGCGGCTTGCCCGTCGTCGAGCACGCCTTGCCGAACTTCTCCGATGCGCCGATATAGCTCGCGCGCTCGGTCGCGCCGAGCGGGAACGGCGTCTGCAGGATCGGCTTGAGCTGCTTGGCCTGCGCGCCCAGGTTCTTGAAGCACTTCACGTTGTCGCTGAAGTTGGTGCCGCGCGGGTCGAAACCGACGACGTCGAACTTCGCGAGCAGGGACTTCGACAGGAAGCTCGGCGCGGCGGCCGCGATGCTCACCCCGGACCCGCCGGGTCCCCCAGGGTTGAGAAACAGCGTCCCGACCTTCTTGGACGGGTCGGCGACGCGGATGCGCAGCAGCGCGACCTCGGTCGTGGCGCCCTTCGGGGCGTCGTAGTCGAGCGGGAGCTGGACCGTCCCGCAGTCGGCGCGTGGGCCGACGACCTCGGAGCAGTCGAACCAGTCGGGCTTGGGCGTCGGGACGGAGCCGACCCGCTTGGCCTCGAGCGCGCTGGTCTTCGCCGGGACCGCGGTCGCGGCTGGTGCTGCGCTGGTGGCGGACGCCGTCGCCACCCCCGCGCCGAGCGCGAGCGCCCCGACTGTCATCGCCGTGAAGAGCTTCCGGGCGCGTGAACGTACGTGCATGTCGTGATCCCCCTGAGCTATCACGCGCCCGGCGGTCCTGGGCGGCCGGTGCGCGTCAGCATCGTCACCTTGTCGGAACTGGACAATGCGGCGCAACTCAGACATTCGTCCACCTCGAGGCGTCGTACGGTGTGCGGGTGGACATCTCGGAGGGTGAGCAGCGGGCCGTCGCCGCGCTGGACGCGAGCGGTCTGAAGTACGAGCTGACCAGGCACGGGCCGGTCTCGTCCCTCGCCGAGGCGGCTGCGGCACGGGGGGTCGAGCCGGCGCGCGTCGTCAAGACGATCGTCGTGCGACGGGGCGAGGGCGACTACGTCTTCGTGCTGGTGCCGGGCGACCGGACGATCAGCTGGCCCCGGCTGCGCGAGCTGCTCGACGTGAACCGGATCTCGATGCCGGACGCGTCCGTCGCGCGGGACGTCACGGGGTACGAGCGCGGGACGATCACGCCGTTCGGCTCGCTGCACGCGTGGCCCGTGATCGCGGACGCGCGCGTCCCCGGCGGGCACATCTCGATCGGCGCGGGTGCGCACGGAGTTGCCGCCGGAGTAGACGGCTCGGCGCTCGTGCGGGCCCTGGGTGCGACCGTCGCCGACGTGACGGATCCCGAGTGACGGGCACGATCGGGGAACCCGCGGCGCCGGTGGGCCGTTGGTCAGATCGATCGGCACTTGGCCGGCGGCGCGTCTCGCCGCTGGATCTCATCTAGGACGTCCGGACGGCGAACGAGGGGTGCACGTGACCGAGGTGGCAAGCGCGGGCAGCATCCGCGTCAAGCACGGCCCGCAGGGGACCGTCGTGAGCCTGGTGGGCGAGATCGACGCGGGTCTGCGTGGGGAGGCCAGCGAGTCGATGTCCGTCGCGCTCGCCGCCGACGGACCGGTCCTCGTGGACGCGTCGCGAGCCACCTTCGTGGACTCGTCGGGCATCGCCTTCGTCATGCAGCTCCACCGTGCCGGGAGCGAGTCCGGGATCGACGTCACCCTGCGGGACCCGAACCGGGTGCTGCGGTTCGGCCTGGAGATCGTCGGGTACTCAGAGCAGCTGCGGGACGCGGACGCCGACCTCGTCGGCTGAGCACCGGCCTGGCTCCCAGGTCGTGTCAGACCTGCGGGTTACGGTCCCGACATGCGGTTGCTGCACACCTCCGACTGGCACCTGGGCCGGACGCTGCACGGGGTCGATCTCCTCGACCACCAGGCGGCGTACCTGGCGCACCTGGTCGACGTCGTGCGCACCGAGCGGGTCGACGGCGTCGTCGTGGCCGGCGACGTGTACGACCGAGCGATCCCGCCCGTGGAGGCCGTGACGCTGCTGTCGGACACGCTCGCGCAGCTCGCGGAGCACACCACGGTCGTGCTGACCTCCGGCAACCACGACTCCGCGACACGGCTCGGGTTCGGCTCCGCGCTGATGCGCGAGCGCGTGCGTCTGCGGACTCGGGTCGCGACGCTCGCCGAGCCCGTCGTGCTGGGCGACGACGTGCTCGTCTACGGCATCCCGTACCTCGATCCCGACTCGGTCCGGCACGCGCTGACCGACGAGGGCGGCGACGTCCCCGTGCGTTCGCACGAAGCGGTGACCGCGGCCGCGATGTCGCGGGTCCGGGCGGACCTCGCGGCACGCCCGCAGCCGTACCGTTCCGTCGTGGCCGCGCACGCCTTCGTCGTGGGCGGCGAGGCGTCCGAGTCGGAGCGCGACATCCGGGTCGGAGGCGTCGACAACGTGCCGGCTGGCGTGTTCGAGGGCGTCGACTACGTCGCGCTGGGGCACCTGCACGGTCCGCAGCGCGTCACCGGACCGGCGGGCACCACGCTGCGCTACTCGGGATCGCCACTGGCCTACTCGTTCTCGGAGCAGCACCACGCGAAGTCGTCGGTCCTCGTGGACCTGTCGGGTTCGCAGGTGCGCACCGAGCTGGTCGCGGCGCCGGTGCCCCGTCGCCTCGCGGACGTCACCGGGACCCTCGACGAGCTGCTCGGTGAGGCGGGCGAGGGGTACGTCGACGCGTGGGCGCGGGTCACCGTGACCGATGCGCACCGGCCGGCAGAGCTGTACCGCCGCGTGCGCGACCGCTTCCCCCACGCCCTCGTGGTCCAGCACAGGGCCGAGTCGACGAGCGCGGTGGCTCGCTCGGTCGCGATCACCGCCGCGCACGACCCGGTCGCGGTCGGTGCGGAGTTCGTCCGGCACGTCACGGGTGCCGACCCGACGGCGGACGAGCTCGCGGTCCTGCGCGCCGCCTACGAGTTCGCCGCCGCTGCCGAGCGGAGCGCCTGATGCATCTGCGCACCATGACGCTGCAGGCCATCGGCCCGTTCGCCGGCACGCACACGGTCGACTTCGAGGCGGTCTCGGCATCGGGGCTGTTCCTGCTCGAGGGCCCGACGGGCTCGGGCAAGTCGACGCTCATCGACGCGGTGGTGTTCGCGCTGTACGGCAAGGTCGCGTCGGCCGAGGCGAGCGACGACCGGCTGCGGTCGGCCTACGCGGACCCAGCCGTCGAGAGCTTCGTCGACCTCACGTTCGAGGTGGGCTCGGGCATCTTCCGGGTGCGTCGCACACCGGCGTACGACAGGCCGAAGAAGCGCGGCACGGGCACCGCCAAGCAGCAGGCGTCCGTGCGCCTGTGGCGCGTGCAGCCCGACGACCCGACGGGCGACGTCCCCGCGGGTGAGCCGATCACCCGGCTCGACGAGGCCGGCCTCGAGATCGAACGCGTCGTCGGGCTGACCAGGGCGCAGTTCGTGCAGACGATCGTGCTGCCGCAGGGTGAGTTCGCGCGGTTCCTGCGCGCCAACCCCGAGGACCGGCGCGGGCTGCTGCAGAAGATCTTCGGCACGGAGGTCTACGAGCGGATGCAGCAGCGGCTCGCCGAGATGCGCGCTGAGGCCAACCGCGAGATCGAGGCCTCGCGCAGCGCGCTCGGCACCGCGGTGGCGCACTTCGTAGGTTCCTCGCGGCTCGATGACGCACAGGCCGCGGAGCTGCGCGACGCCGCCGACGACCGGTCGGAGGGAACCCTGACCGCGCTCGTCGGTCAGGTGACGGGCGTGCTCGACCACGAGCTGAACGATGCTCGCCGGGCGGCAGCGACGGCCGAGGCGGAGCGCGTCGCCGCCGCGACCGCGCTCGAGGACGCGAACCGGATCGAGCGGCTGCTCGCACGGCGCACCGCGCTGCTCGCCGAGCGTGCGGCGCTCGACGGCGCGCTCGAGCAGCACACCGAGGGCCTCCTGCTCCTCGAGCGCGCGAGGTCCGCGGCGGCCGTGCGGCCGTTGCTGGAGAGTGTCGATCGGGCGCACGCCGACGTCGCCACCGCACGCAAGACCGTGGTTGCCGCACTCGACGCCTCCCCGGCTGCCCTACGGTCAGCGGCCGGTCAGGCGGACGCCCGAGCGCTCGGCCCCCTGCGGGACCTGCGCGAGCAGGGGATGCGCGACGCGGCGGCTCTCGATCGGGTCGTCGGTATCGAGGCGGCGCTGAACGACAAGCGTCGCGCGGTCCGGACCGCACGGGACCTGGTCGAGACGCTGGGGCTCGAGCTCTCGGCCGACGACACGTGGCTCGCCGGTCGTCCATCGGCGCACGCTGTGCTTCTCGGCGAGCTTGCCGCTGCCGAGGCCGTCGTCGCGCGCCGCGGCGAGCACGAGCGTCGGCTGCAGGACCTGACGTCGCTCGCGAGCGCGCACCTCGAGCTGGACACCACGCTCGACGAGCTCGCGCGGGCGGAGGCCGCCCGCTCGGAGTCGGCTCGGGTTGCCGCGGCGGCCGTCGAGCGAGAGGCGAGCCTGCGCACCGCGCGGATCGCCGGCCTCGCGGGCGAGCTCGCGGCACGCCTCGCCGACGGAGATGCGTGCCCCGTCTGCGGTTCGGACGAGCACCCGGCCAAGGCGTCGCTCTCCGCCGATCACGCGTCGGAGCAGGACGTGCTCGCCGCGGAGCGGGCGCGGGTCCTCGCGGAAGCCGAGCTGGCTGCCGCCAGGGACCTCTGGGGTCGCCTCAACGAGCGCGTCGCGGTCGCACGCGAGGCGCTCGGCGACTCCTCGCCGGAGCTCGTCTCGGCGGAGGTCGAGGCCGTGCGCTCGCTCCTCGCGCAGAGCGCCACGGCCGCCGAGGAAGCAGCTCGCCTCACGGCCGAGATCGCCGCGTTCGACGGCGCGACCACGCAGCGGGAGGCGGCGCGGAACGAGACCAGGATGCGCCTGGCCGACGTCACCGGACGGGTCGAGGTGCTGCAGCAGGCGCTCGACGCGGACGAGGCCGAGGTCGCGGCGGCCTGCGCCGAGCACCCGACGGTCGTCGCGCGGCAGTCGGTGCTGCTCGCGCTCGTCGGTGCGGCGACCGAGCTGCTCGCCGCCATCACGGACGTGGCCGACTGCGAGCGGGCCGAGGCCGAACGGCGTGCTGAGCTCGACGCCGCGCTGGTGGAGCGCGACTTCGCGGACGTCGACGCCGCACGCTCGGCGCTGCTCGGGCGCGCCGACCTCGCGAACCTCGAGTCCGTGATCGCCGCCTACAGCGCTGCTGTCGAACGCGTGCGCAACGGCCTCGCGGATGCCGAGCTGACTGCTCTGCCCTCGGACGTCGAGGTGGACGTCGCCGGTGCCACGCTCGCCGAACGAGCAGCGCGGGAGCAGGCGACGGCGGCCGAGGGTCGTGCCCGCGTGGCCGACGAGCGGGCGCGCGCGGCGGCGACGGCTGCGGACGGCGTGCGCGCCGCGGTCGCGACGCTCGACGCGGCGTGGGCGGCCGGCGGGCCGGTGACGCGACTGGCCGGCCTGGCCTCCGGCACCGGGGGCGACAACGGCAAGGGCCTCTCGCTCGCCACCTACGTGCTGGCGCGCCGCTTCGAGGACGTCGTCGCCGCCGCCAACGAGCGGCTGCTGGCCATGTCCGACGGGCGGTACGAGCTGGCTCGCAGCGAGCAGAAGGAGGACGTGAGCTCGCGCCGCACCGGCCTGGCGATGCGCGTGATCGACCACCGGACGCAGCAGCAGCGCGACCCCCGGACGCTCTCGGGCGGCGAGAGCTTCTACGTGTCGCTGTGCCTGGCGCTGGGCATGGCAGACGTGGTCACCGCCGAGGCGGGCGGGATCGACCTCGGCACGCTGTTCGTCGACGAGGGCTTCGGCACCCTCGACGCGCACACGCTCGACCAGGTGCTCGCCGAGCTCGGCAGGCTGCGCGCCGGTGGCCGGGTCGTCGGGGTGGTCTCGCACGTTGACGCGCTCAAGCAGTCGATCGCCGACCGCATCGAGGTCCGCCCGCTCGCGGACGGACCCAGCACGCTCCGCGTCCTCGCGTCCTGACAGCTCACGGTCGGGCGGTCACCAGGACCAGCCGCGGGACGCGAGCTCGACCTCCTCGCGGAACCGCTCCTGCGCGTCACCGAGCGCGCAGGCAAGGACCTCGACGCCGGCCATCTTGCAGGCCTCGGCGAGGAGCTGGTCGTACGCGAGCTGCGACGCGATGATCCGCTCGGCCCGGGCGAACGTGTGCGGGTCCACCTCGAGGGCACGGACGTGGTCGGCGACGGCGCCGAGCCGCTCTTGGACCCGCAGCGCCTGGAAGGGATCGGTGGCTACGGGCTGACGGTGCCGGAGCGCATCGGCGACGTGCTCGAGCCGAGCCGCCAGGGCCGTGCGCCATCGCGGCGGCTCGTCCGGCGACGGGATCCACATGAACGCCAGCCAGAACGCCGCCGCCGGAAGGAGCAGCACGAAGATCAGCAGAACCCACGTCATCGGGTGTCCCTCGCGGAGCGTGTCTCGTCAGGCTAGGACGACCCCGTGGCGCGCGCCATAGGTGACGGCCTCAGGTGCGAGGACGCACGGACCGATACTCGGGAGGTGGGCAGCATCGACGTGGACGGCACAGCGCCCGGCGCGCAAGAACGACGTCCACGACGAGGGGGCGAGCGCATGTCCGGACTGCTGCAGAGGTCGCTGATGCAGCGCGTGGGTCGGAGTGGCGTCGCCCGGGCAGCGGCCGTGACGGTCGCCGCGATCGTGACGCTCGCAGGCTGCGACGCGTCGCCCGCGCAGGAACCGGCCCCGAGCAAGACCAGCGCGACCAGCACGAAGCCCGGTCAGCACCCGAGCAAGCCGGCCGCGCACGCGAGCAGCAAGCCGAAGCCGAAGCCGAAGCCGACGACGAAGCCCAAGCCGACCAACAACGCGGCGGCGGGCTCCGCGCTGGCCGCCGCCAAGGCGCTGCCGGTCAAGGGCCGCGCGCCGCGCACCGGGTACGACCGCGACGAGTTCGGCCAGGCGTGGGCGGACGTCGACCACAACGGCTGCGACACCCGTAACGACATCCTCGGCCGCGACCTGGTCAACGCAGGCTACAAGCCCGGCACCCGCGAGTGCGTGCTCGCCTACGGCACGTTGCACGACTCCTACTCGGGGCACGACATCGACTTCGTGCGCGGGCAGGACACGTCGTCGGCCGTGCAGATCGACCACGTCGTCGCCCTCTCGGACGCCTGGCAGAAGGGTGCGCAGAAGCTGACCTCCGCGCGGCGCGAGGCGTTCGCGAACGATCCGCTCAACCTGCTCGCCGCCGACGGTCCGCTCAACCAGGCCAAGGGTGACGGCGACGCGGCCACGTGGCTCCCGCCGAACAAGGCGTTCCGTTGCGACTACGTGGCGCGCCAGGTCGCGGTGAAGCGCAGCTACGGCCTGTGGGTCACCCAGGCCGAGCAGGACGCGATGGTCAGGGTGCTCACGACGTGCCCGAAGCACAAGCTGCCGAAGTCGGACCCGGTCCCCGGGCCTGGTGGCGCCGACCTCGGCGATCCGCCGCCGCCGGCCGACGAACCCGAGCCCGCGCCGGACGACGACGTCTACTACCAGAACTGCGACGCCGTCCGCGCCGCGGGTGCCGACCCGATCTACGCCGGCGACCCCGGCTACAGCCGCAAGCTCGACCGGGACGGCGACGGCGTCGCCTGCGAGTGACCGGGTGCCCGAGCAAGGGTGTCTGGGCCGATCGGGCGCGTCCTCAGGGTCGTCGCCTACGGTGAGCCCGTGACGAGTCGAGGCAGCGCGTGAGCGCGCGAGGTGTGGTGATCGGCGTGGTCGTCGCCGCCGTGGTCGTGGGTGGCGCGGCTGTCGTCGCGGACCGATGGGCCGTGCACGAGACCCAGGACCGCGCGGTGCAGCGCATCAGCGAGGAGGTCGACGGCGCCGTCGGCACCCCGACGGTCGACGTCGGCGGGTTCCCCTTCCTCACCCAGGTCGCTGCCGGCTCGATCGACGACATCACCGCGCACATCCCCGGCGCAACGCTCGGCGGGCTCGCCGCGACGGACATCGACCTGGCAGCGACCGGCGTGACGACGAGCGAGCCGTACACGGCGGAGCACGCCACGGTCTCGGCGACGGTCCCGACGGCCGAGATCCAGCGGGCCGTCGTCGAGCGCACGGGTCTGGAGGTCGTGGTGACGAGCACGGGCGGAGCGCTGAAGGTCTCCGGCAAGGTTCTCGGTGTCACGCTCGCGGCGACCATCGAGCCGCGCGTCGAGGGCGGAAAGCTGCTCGTCGACGTCACGGGCGTCTCGCTCGGCGGAGTCGGTGTGGACCCGAGCCAGCTGCCGGGCGGGATCGGCGACAAGGTGACGGGCATCGAGATCCCGCTGAGCGGTCTGCCGTCGGGCCTCGTGCTGACGGACGTGCAGGTCACGGCCGCGGGCGCGCGCGTCACCGCCGCGGGCGACGACGTCGCCCTGACCGTCGAGAGCTGACGGGTGGACTGGATCTCCGACGTCTGGCACGACGTCACCACGACCCAGCCGGCTCCCTCGACCACCACCTCGCTGATCACCGCCGCGGTGGTGCTCGCGTTCCTCGTGATCCCGACCGCGTGGCACGTCGCACGCCACGTGCTGACCATCGTGCACGAGGCCGCGCACGGGTTCGTCGCGCTGCTCGTCGGGCGGCGCCTGTCCGGGATCCGCGTGCACTCCGACACCTCGGGCCTGACGGTCTCGGTCGGGAAGCCACGGGGCCCGGGCATGGTCGCGACCACCGCGGCCGGGTACCCCGGTCCGGCGCTCGTCGGGCTCGGCGCGGCCTGGCTGCTCGCGCAGGGGTACACGCTCGGCGTGCTGTGGGCGCTGCTCGTCCTGCTGGCGCTCGTGCTCGTGCAGATCCGGAACTGGTACGGGCTGTGGGCCGTGCTCGCGAGCGGCGCGGTGCTGGTCGCGGTGACGGTCTGGGGGTCCGCGCAGGTGCAGGCCGTCGCGGCGCACGCGGTGACCTGGTTCCTGCTGCTCGGCGCGCCGAGGGCCGTG
>Ga0160432_100977_pt1 | contig 11622 bp, 11 predicted proteins | sample HID1971M_E0MG_FD_108250 | JGI IMG/M metagenome (GOLD analysis project Ga0160432, IMG submission 108250) | Enriched millipede-associated microbial communities from UW Madison campus, WI, USA - HID1971M_E0 MG | ecosystem: Host-associated > Arthropoda: Insects > Digestive system > Unclassified ... | reverse complement strand
TGCCTGTTCCTGGTCAAGGGCATGCACCCGGTGCACCGTGCGGTGTTCCTGACGGGCGTGATGTCCTACCTGTCGGCGCCGTTGTGGTTCTTCTTCCTGGTGCTGTCCACCGCGCTGTTGGCAGTCAACACGCTGATGGAGCCGCAGTACTTCCTCGAACCTCGCCAGCTTTATCCGCTGTGGCCACAATGGCACCCGGACAAGGCGATCGCGCTGTTCTCGACCACAGTCGTGCTGCTGTTCCTGCCGAAGCTGTTGAGCATCATCCTGATCTGGGCCAAGGGCGCAAAAGAGTTCGGCGGCAAGTTCAAGGTGACGCTGTCGATGTTCCTGGAAATGCTGTTCTCCATGCTGCTGGCGCCGGTGCGGATGATTTTCCACACCCGCTTCGTGCTCGCCGCGTTCCTCGGCTGGGCCGCGACCTGGAACTCGCCGCAACGTGACGACGACTCCACGCCGTGGAGCGAAGCGGTCAAGCGTCACGGGCCGCAGACCTTGCTGGGCTTCTTCTGGGCCTTGCTGGTGATCTGGTTGAACCCGAGCTTCCTGTGGTGGCTGGTGCCGATCGTCGGATCGTTGATGCTGTCGATCCCGGTGTCGGTGATTTCCAGCCGTGTCGGCCTGGGCCTCAAGTCCCGTGACGAGAACCTGTTCCTGATTCCTGAGGAATACAATCCACCGCAGGCACTGCTGGCCACCGACCAGTACACCCACGAAAACCGCTGGCATGCGTTGAACGACGGCTTTGTCCGTGCGGTGGTCGATCCACAGCAGAACGCCCTGGCGTGCTCGCTGGCGACCTCGCGTCACCGTGAGGCCGAGCCGATCGAATGGCTGCGGGTCGAGCGTGTCCGCCACGCCATGAAAGTCGGGCCTGAAGGCCTGACCAACAATGAGCGTGTACAGCTGCTGAGCGACCCGGTGGCATTGGCTCGCTTGCATGAGCAGGTCTGGAGCGAAGGTCATCCGGAGTGGCTGGGCGCATGGCGCAAATCGGTCCAGGCCGATCCGCATGCACCGCTGTTGCCGCTCAAGCCATTGAGTGTGCAGGCACAGTTGGCATAACGAAAAAAACCGCTCCGTAAGGAGCGGTCGCTCAAGAAAAGATCGCAATCTTCGGCGGTTCCTACGGATTTCCTCTGTAGAAGCTGCCAAAGGCTGCGATCTTTTGCTTTAAGCCACTAAATCCCGCATAAACCCTTGAACATGCGAACCAGCATCAGCATTCATGCCAGGACCATTTGTGGTCGTCCGGATGACGCTCTTTACCTCCGAGCGCCTCCACTCCAGACGGTAGCTACTGGTTATCGCGCTGCTCTGGTCATGTGCCCGAACCAAAGGCGTCAAGTCGCAGGGGGTCGGAGTCACTGTAGTTTGAATTATTATCCAGCGCTCTTACTATATATGTACAAGGTCTGACACTGTCTTTGGTTACGAAGCCCTGCAAATCAAGATCTAAATGATCTGCCGAGCCTAATAGGCTGGCGTCTCGACGAATTTCATATTTTACGACCTTGACGTTGTCAGTTGAACTGTTCCACACCAGGTAATCTTTGCCCCCCATGGAGATTACTTTAAGGTTGGTTGGCTTGCTGGGGGCTCCTCCGTCGAGTGTGCGTGTAAACAGAAATTCAGAGTCGGTAAAGTTTCCAGCGGCATCCAATGCGCGAATTTGGTGAGCGTATGTCGTAGATCCGTCGAGGCCTCTGTCGAAAAAAGAAGTGCTGGTAACTCTGTCGATCGGGTCGCCGTTGCGGAGAACGTCATAGCCAGTAACTTTAACGTTATCAGTAGAAGCCTCCCACTGCAGATTAATAGAGTTGGCCGTAACTGCAGTTGCTTTAAGGTTGTTCGGTCTGGAGGGAGCAATCCCTTCTGGCGTGGTGATATCGAGTGGATCGGAGTTGGTTTCGTTTCCTCCATAATCGAACGCCTGAACGATGTATCTGTAGTTCGTAAGTGGGGTAAGGGAACGGTCAACATATGAAGTTGCGGAGGTCGTGTCGATTGGTGTGGTGTTGCGGTAGATTTTATAGCCGGATATGTCGCCGTTATCAGTTGACGGAGTCCAATTCAGGGTGGTGGAGCGGGCCAGGATTTCGGATGCTGTAAGGTTGCCAGGTTTGCTGGGGGGGGTAGTGTCTGTATTTCTGACTTTGATTTCGGAAGGGTTGCCGTCTCCAGAGGCAAAGTGAGCCACTACTTTATAATGGTATTCCCTGCCGGGCGTTAGCTCATGGAATGTATATTCATTGTTTTCAATGTTGAAAGCATATCCATCGATAAATAACTTGTAGTACTCAACCTGCTCGCTATCCTCTGGTTTACTCCAGACTAACGTTGTCGAGGTATCTGTCACCTCGCGAGCCCGAAAATTCAAGGTGGTGCTTTGATGAGCGGCCAACGCCCTTGCTCGCGTGGCGCTGATGCATCGGTCGACTACTCCTGTTGATGCAAAAAAATCAATGTTGATCATGTTGCCTTTAGTTGGCGTTCTATAACGACCAGACCCAATGCTACTAAAGAAATAGTCCCAATGTATTTCGTTAGTTGTAAAGCGGGTGGGTCCTCCTATCGGAGTGTAGCCAGCAGCAAGCATCGACCATAGCTGATTCTTTGGTGGCTCGGCCATGATTTCAATCATATGGTTTTTTAGTGTGGTCGGTGTATTAGTGTTTTGGCTGTTCCAAGTCTGATAAACTTTCCCCCAAAGATACAGTCTCGATGGATCCCAATCATCCCAGGCAATAATAATATTCCTGCCAGGGTGTTGCTGCCGGATTTGCCCGATCGTCAAGCCCCGTGCGGCCCACGGAATACAACGATCACTGAGAGCAGCTTCTAGCATGTCTTTGACGCGGTTGACCGCGTCGGGGAGAACCTTTTCATGAAAATCCATTATCACGATTTCTAAAGGATTTTGTATTGCAAATTGACGAACTTCTTGAATGCAGTTGTGCAAATAGCGGCTGGCATGGTACCTCTCGTGTTGAAATCTAAACTCTTGAATAGTGCCCACGTGATCTATGTGTCTGTAAACTCTTAAGTCCAGAACTCGCATGCCGCCTTGTAGTTGATTGGTGAATGTTTTATCTTGACAGGCGCCCCACCGAACACCTGGAAATCCTGACCCTTCCTTGTCCACGCCAGCATTATGGGCTTCTGGCAGTATCAGTTCGTGTATTTTCAGAAGTTCTATGAGTGGGCCACTATCTGTCATCCATCGGCTGTAATTTGTCGAGGCTTCATTGTGTCGGAATTCCAAGTGGTGACGAACGACGTGGAGTGAGTGTTCATTTAGAGTGCCGTCGGTACTTATCATCAAGATCATTGTGATCTTGGTGTTGTCACCAAGCTTGGAAAGTTGCTCAAGCGGTAGTTCGCAGGTGAATGCTGTTTCGCCTGTCGAAACGCCAATGGATACTGCTTCGGCCAAGGTTAGAAAGCCAGGATATCCATTGGCGTAAGTGAATTCACAATGCAGCCATAGCTTTGTTTTGCTATTGAAGCCAGTCAGCGACTGGACGTTGATAGTTGGGCCCTTCACCAAGTGGTTGTAGATTAAAACATCGTTTGCTGTGTCAGATACGGTAAGGCGGGGTAGAAAATCATCTGAAAGGTCAATGTCGGAGGTTTGGCTCTGCTGAATGGTCATGTTGGTCACCGCTCAAATGTAGGCGGGAATAAGTGGAGCACAAGTAACGTCGTTTGAGACCTATCAGTTCTGATAGGCGGTCCAAAGCCTGATAATGATTTAGTATTCAAAGTTTTTTAGGCGGATTTTAGTGTTATCGATTTCCCTGATCGCCAAGGTCGCGCGCAACAGCCTGCAAGTCGCCCGAGGCGATGACGTGCCCGAAATCAATGTGATTGGCGTCACCCGTCCTGGGGTCGCCGGCCGCCCTTTCGACCATTACATCGAGCGAACGAGGTAATGATGGGACTTCATGAGCGCTTTTGAGCAGTTCGGTAATCCCGCACATGACCGTACTGGAATACCTCTGCCTGGCTAAATTGCATCACATCGGTCCGTAGTGAACCGAGGCAGGTGAATCACCTCAAACCTTGAACCGCCCCACCAGCATCTGCAAATGCGTCCCCAGGCGCGCCAGCTCAATGCTGGACGCCGCCGTCTCTTCACTTGCTGCGGACGTCTGATCCGACACATCACGCACGTTCAGCACGCTGCGGTTGATCTCTTCGGCCACGGCGCTCTGCTGTTCGGCGGCGGCGGCAATCTGCTGGTTCATTGCCTGGATCGCCGACACCGTGCGGGTGATGTTCTCCAGTGAGCCGCCGGCGCGACGGGTCAGTTCCACGCTGCTGTCGGTCAGGGCGCGACTGTTGTCCATGATGGTCGCCACCTGCTGGGTGCCGTTTTGCAGGCCGACGATCAGCTCTTCGATCTCCTCGGTGGATTTCTGTGTGCGTTGCGCCAGGCTGCGCACTTCATCGGCGACCACGGCAAAACCTCGCCCGGCTTCGCCGGCACGGGCCGCTTCGATGGCCGCGTTGAGCGCCAGCAGGTTGGTTTGCTGGGCGACGGACTTGATCACGTCGAGCACGCTGCCGATCTTGTCGCTTTCGCGCTTGAGTTCGCCCATGGCTTCGGTGGAGTGACCCACTTCCTTGGCCAGGCGCTCGATCTGTGCGATGGCTTCACCCACCACCTTGTCGCCTTCGCGGGCCTGTTGATCGGCGGCGACGGCGGCCTCTGAGGCTTCCTCGGCGTTACGCGCAACTTCCTGCACCGTGGCGGTCATTTCATTCATGGCGGTGGCCACCTGGTCGGTCTCGACCTTCTGGCTGGTGACGCCGGCGCTGGTTTGCTCGGTGACGGCGGACAGTTCTTCGGCGGCGCTGGCGATTTGCGTAACGCCATCGCTGATGCCACCGATCAGTTCACGCAAGCCTTGGGTCATGCGCTGGATGGCCCGTTGCAGCTGGCCAAGTTCGTCCTGGCGCTGGGAGAGCAGGTTGTGGGTCAGGTCGCCGGCAGCGATGCGCTCGGCCGCCTTGAGGGTCTGGTTCAGCGGAATCACGATCTGCCGAGTGATGGCCCAGGCGGCAAACAAGCCAAAGACCAGCGCCAGGACGGTGGCCAGCAGCAGCATGTTCTTGGCGTGCGCTACGTCGGTATCGCGTACCAGGGTTTGCGAGACGGTGAGCTTGTTGCTGACCTCGAGCAGGATCTCGCCCTGGGCGGCCATGCGTTTGAAGGCGTCGGCGCTGGCGGTCTGGGAATCGCGGTACTGGCTGACCGCGGCGCGGTAGGCCTTGAGCGAGTCGGTCGCTTGCTGCAGGTTGCCGATGTGTTGTTCCGGCAGCTGCGACGGCAGGCTTTGCAGGTATTTCAGGGCGTTGTCGATGGCGTCCAGCGCCGGCTGCTCGGCCTCGGCCTTGCCGCTGTAGGTGTAGCCACGCACCTGGAAGCGCGCCTGCTGGATCAGCTTGCTCAGGTCGATCACGCTGTTGAACTGCGCCACGCTGTCGCCTTGCAGCATGGCTTTTTCCACTTCGGCAACTTTGGCCACGGCATTGTCGGCGGTGGCGCCCAGTTTGCTGCGGGCGTCTTCGCGGCTGGCGCCTGCCTGGGTCATGGCGGCGAAGGCTTGCTTGTATTGGCTGACGGCGGCCAGTTGCTGGTCGATCATGGCCACGTCGGCGGGTTGCTCGATCATCTTGCGAGCCGCTTGCAGGCTGGTGTCGAGCTTGCCCAGCAGATCGCTGACGGCACCGGGGCCTTGTTCGCCGCGACGCATTTCGTAATCCAGGCGGGCGATGCGCAGGTCCTTGGTCATCCCGTTGATCTCGGAGATGAACCCCAGCCCATCACCGCGACGGGTGACGTCGCTCAGGCCGGTCCAGCCGGTGAAGGTGATCAGCATCGTCAGCAGCAGCACAAGACCGAAGCCGACGCCCAGCTTGCGGTTTACGCTCACGTTACCCAGTTTATCGGCCAGCCATTGGTACATGCTGCAACTCCCTTGGACCACACATTGGTTTCATGGGAGGTGTATCGGCAGAGGCGCTGGGTTCTGTAGGCGCTGCCCGATGGGCGGATAGATGATGAGCCTGTGGGAGCGTCTGGATTTAGAAGAGGCGTGCCAGCAGTGCCGTGACGGCGGTTTCCACGCGCAGGATGCGCTCGCCCAATTGCACCGGTTGCAGGCCGGATTTGCCCAGCAAGTCGATCTCGTAGGGGATCCAGCCACCTTCCGGGCCGATGGCCAGGGTCACCGGCTCGGTCAGGGCGCGGGGGCAGGGCGGGTATTGGCCCGGATGGCCAACCAGGCCGAGGGTGCCCTCGGTGATGGCAGGCAGGCGATCTTCGACGAACGGTTTGAAGCGCTTCTCGATCACCACTTGCGGCAAGACACTGTCCCTGGCCTGTTCGAGGCCAAGGATCAATTGCTCGCGAATGGCCTCGGGCTCCAGGAATGGTGTCTGCCAGAAGCTCTTCTCGACGCGATAGCTGTTCACCAGCACGATTCGTGGCACACCCATGGCCGCGACGGTCTGGAACACCCTGCGCAGCATCTTGGGCCGTGGCAGGGCCAGGACCAGGGTCAGCGGTAGCTTGGCGGGCGGTGGCTGGTCGAGGGTGACGCGCAGTTCCGCCTCGCTGGCGTCCAGGCGCAGGACCTCGGCCGAGCCCATCAGGCCACCGATACGGCCGACACGCATGCTGTCACCGACTTCACAGCGGTGGACTTCCTGCATGTGGGTCAACCGGCGATCACGCAGCACGACCCGGTCGGCCGCAATGAAGTCGGCCTCTTCAAGGAGCAGCAGGTTCACGGTTGGGTCGCTGGCGGCTGGTCGTTGTGATCGTCGGCAGGCTGGTCGTCCGGGTGTTCGCCACGCTTGCTGATCAGGCTGCCAAACAGGATGCCGATCTCGAACAGCAGCCACATCGGTACGGCCAGCAGGGTCTGCGAGAAAATGTCCGGCGGGGTCAGGATCATGCCGACCACGAAGCAGCCGATGATCACATACGGGCGGATTTTCTTCAGGTACTTGACGTCGACCACGCCGATCCACACCAGCAGCACCACGGCCACCGGAATTTCGAACGCCACGCCGAAGGCGAAGAACAGCGTCATGACGAAATCGAGGTAGCTGGTGATGTCGGTCATCATTTCCACGCCGGCCGGGGTGGCGGCGGCGAAGAATTTGAAGATCAACGGGAACACCAGGAAATAGGCGAACGCCATGCCGGCGTAGAACAGCACGATGCTCGAGCACAGCAGGGGCACGGCGATGCGCTTCTCGTGCTTGTACAGGCCCGGTGCGATGAAGCCCCAGATCTGGTGCAGGATCACCGGGATCGCCAGGAACAGCGACACCATCATGGTCAGCTTCAGTGGCGTCAGGAACGGCGACGACACATCGGTGGCAATCATCGTCGCGCCGGCGGGCAGGTACGCGCGTAGCGGCGTCGAGACGAAGGTGTAGATCTGCTGGGTGAAGGCAAACAACCCGGCGAAGATGATGAAGATCGCCGCTACGCAGCGCAGCAGGCGGGTACGCAACTCGGTGAGGTGCGAAACCAGCGGCATGTGCTGGTCGTTTTCAGGAAGATCGCTCATGGGGCTCGCGGCGGCAGTGTTGGGTCATGAGGGGCCGGCGCAACGGGCGCAGCCGCGGGTGCAACGGGCGCGACCGGCGTCGCTGCGACAGGTGCAGCTTGCACAGGCGCAGATTCAACGGCAGGCGCATCAACCGTCTGCGTCGCCACAGGCTCGACGGGCGTCGGCTGCTGCTGGGTCGGCGAGAAGATCTTTCGGGCCTCCTGTTCAAGCGACAGGATGTGCTCGTTGTGCAGTTGCCGACGAATCTCGTCGGCACCGATTTCACGTTCAACTTCCTGTTTGATCGCATTGAAGCTGCGCTTGAGGCGCCCAACCCACAGGCCGGCGGTGCGCGCAGCGCCCGGCAGGCGCTCGGGACCCAGCACGAGCAGGGCGACGAGGCCGACGAGCAGCAGTTCAGAGAAGCTGATACCAAACATTAGTCAGTGCTCACACGTCTTTGCGGATCGGCTCTTCGACTTTCTGCGCCTGCACGTCGATGGTGTGCGGCTGGTTCACCGAAGCCTGAGGCTGTACCGGCGGCACCGGTTGGGCCGGGGTCACGGTGGGCTCGGCGGGTTTTTCGTCGTCGTTCATGGCTTTCTTGAAGCCCTTGATCGACTCGCCAACGTCAGTGCCGAGGTTTTTCAGTTTCTTGGTGCCGAACACCAGAACCACGACGACCAGGATGACGACCCAGTGTTTCCAGTCAAAAATGCCCATGCTGCTGCTCCTCTCTAATCGTTATTCAGGCGGACGGGCGCGAGGCTTTCTCGGCGTGTCCGGACAGACCGAAGCGACGGTCCAGTTCATCGAGTACAGCCTGGGGATGCTGCCCCAACTGGGCGAGCATGACCATACTGTGGAACCACAAATCGGCGGTTTCGTAGATGACATCGCTGCAGTCGCCGCTGATGGCGGCGTCCTTGGCGGCAATGATGGTCTCGACCGACTCTTCGCCGACTTTTTCCAGAATCTTGTTCAAGCCCTTGTGGTACAGGCTGGCGACGTACGAGCTGTCGGCGGCGGCGCCTTTGCGCTCTTCCAGCACCTGGGCCAGACGGGTCAACGTGTCACTCATGTTTGTGTCCTGCGCTATAGATGGCGTGCGGATCTTTCAGTACCGGGTCGACGGTTGTCCAGTCGCCGTTCTCATAGACGCGGTAGAAGCAGCTCTGGCGGCCGGTATGACAGGCGATGTCGCCGATCTGCTCGACCATCAGGATGATCACGTCGGCGTCGCAGTCCAGGCGCATCTCATGCAGGGTCTGCACGTGGCCGGACTCTTCGCCCTTGCGCCACAGCTTGCCACGCGAGCGCGACCAGTAGATGGCGCGGTTCTCGGCCGCCGTCAGTTGCAGTGCTTCGCGGTTCATCCAGGCCATCATCAGGACGCGCCCGGTCTTGTGGTCCTGGGCAATCGCCGGCACCAGGCCGTCGGCATCCCATTTGATCTCGTCCAGCCAGTTGTTCATCTTCAGTTCCTGAAGCAGCTTTAAGCTTAAAGCTTCAAGCTGCTAGTAAAAGCCAGTGCGCTTCGGTCTTTCGTAATGTGTAACACACGTATCTACAGGGTGAATCAAACGTGAGTGCTATGAACATCGCTTGAGGCTTGCAGCTTATAACTTGCAGCTCAATCCTGCTATCGACGAACGACCAGATACAAGCCGACGGCCATCATGATGCCCGCCGGCCAGTAGGCCAGATCGTTCAGCGGCCCACCCGCGGCGAGGATCGCGCCACCGGCCAAATGCGCTGTGCCGAGCAGGCGCAGGAACCAGTCGTCGCGGCGACGGTGCCAGGGTGGCGGCGGGTCGTAGGCGTGCGGCTGGGACATGCGTTCGAGCAGGTCGCGGGCCATGTTGGCCAGGTGCGGCAGTTGCTCGAACTGGCTCTGCACGTTGCCGAGCAGGGCTTTGGGGCTGACGCGTTCGCGCATCCAACGTTCGAGGAAGGGTTGCGCGGTGTTCCACAGGTCGAGGTCCGGGTACAGCTGACGGCCCAGGCCTTCGATGTTCAGCAGGGTTTTCTGCAGCAGGACAAGCTGCGGCTGCACTTCCATGTTGAAGCGGCGCGCCGTCTGGAACAGGCGCATCAGCACCTGGCCGAATGAAATATCTTTTAACGGTTTTTCGAAGATCGGTTCGCAAACTGTCCGGATTGCCGCTTCGAATTCGTTGAGTTTGGTTTCCGCCGGCACCCAGCCTGAATCAATGTGCAGCTGTGCCACACGCCGGTAATCACGCTTGAAGAAGGCGAACAGGTTGCGCGCCAGGTAATCCTGGTCTTCCGGGGTCAGGCTGCCGACGATGCCGCAGTCGATCGCAATGTACTGCGGGCTCCACGGATTGACGGTGCTGACGAAGATGTTGCCGGGGTGCATGTCGGCATGGAAAAAGCTGTCGCGGAACACCTGGGTGAAGAAGATCTCCACGCCGCGTTCGGCGAGCATTTTCATGTCGGTGCGCTGGTCGGCCAGGGTCGCGAGGTCAGTGACCTGGATGCCGTAGATGCGCTCCATCACCAGCACTTTCGGCCGGCACCAGTCCCAATAGACTTGTGGCACGTACAGCAGTGGCGAACCGTCGAAGTTGCGCTTCAGCTGGCTGGCGTTGGCTGCTTCGCGCAGCAGGTCGAGCTCATCGTAGATGGTTTTTTCGTAGTCCTGGACCACATCTACCGGGTGCAGCAGGCGCGCATCGGCCGAGAGTTTTTCGGCGGCGCGGGCGAGGATGAACAGCCACGCCAGGTCCTGGGCAATCACCGGCTTGAGGCCCGGGCGGATCACCTTGACCACCACTTCTTCGCCGGTTTTCAGCTGCGCGGCGTGCACCTGGGCCACCGACGCCGAGGCCAGCGGTTCGACGTCGAAGCGACTGAATACTTCACTGATTTTCTTGCCCAGCTGTTCTTCGATCAGCTTGACCGACAGCTGCGAGTCGAACGGCGGCACGCGGTCCTGCAACATCATCAGCTCGTCGGCGATGTCTTCCGGCAGCAGGTCGCGGCGGGTGGACAGGATCTGCCCGAACTTGATGAAGATCGGTCCCAGGTCCTGCAACGCCAGGCGCAAGCGCGCGCCACGGCTCAGCTCCAGGGTCTTGCGCGGGAACCAGCGCCACGGCAGGGCATAACGCAACGCCCGCAGAAACCAGGGCAGCGGCAGGGCGAACAGCAGGTCATCGAGGCGGTAGCGGATCACGACGCGCTGGATGCGCAACAAACGGCGGACGGCAAGCAGCTTCATGCGTTATCGCTTGGGTCGAGGGATCGGGAAAGGCGCTCGAAACGCGCCTCGAGACGTTCCAGATCGACTTTGATCTGGTCCAGTTCACTGAAACGGGCTTCGGCTTCGCGCTGACCGACAAGGGTGCGCGACTCTTCGGCCAGGTATTCGCCCAGGTTCTGGCCCAGGCTGGCGAACCCTTGCTGATACCAGCGGGCGCGACTGCGCAGGTGACCGCCGAGCAGTTGCGTGGCGACCGGCCCCAGCCAGCGCGAGAGTTCGTACTCCCAGTCCAGCTCCAGGTCCTGAAGGATCGCCGCCAGTTCCAGCAGCACGCCGCTGTCGCCGTCGAGTTCGACTTCAGGGCTGTGCAGGATCGCGGTCTTGTCCTTGCTCATGGCCAGTTTCAGCAGGCTCGAAGCCGGTGCACGCAGGGTGCAGTCGGCGCCGGTTTCCCACTGGGAGGCGAGCATCAGGCCTTCGTCGCTGGGCAGGATGAACACCTGCAACGCCGGGCTGCGGCAATCGACGGCAATCACCCTGCCGCTCAAATGCGCCAGCCGCGGCAGCGCCGTGCTGTCGAGACGCAGCACCCGGTTCAGGCCGAGTTCAACGCTGGCGAGCAGGCCGGCGAGCAGCATCAGGGCTTGATGCCGCGGTGCAGGGCGACGATGCCTGCGGTCATGTTGTGATAGGTCACGCGGTCGAAACAGGACTCGACCATCATCGACTTCAGGGTTTCCTGGTTCGGGTGCATGCGCATCGAGTCGGCCAGGTAGCGGTAGCTTTCCGAGTCGTTGGTGATCAGCTTGCCCATCAGCG